>OBYG01000002.1_pt1 | contig 311189 bp, 293 predicted proteins | sample 1538201 | NCBI WGS metagenome assembly OBYG01 (sample SAMEA2580177, study PRJEB22360) | human gut metagenome | biome: human gut; feature: human-associated habitat; material: faeces | place: Denmark | collected 2008/2010 | reverse complement strand
GGCGTATCCGCCGATATTCAGTCTGACGCCTAAAGCGTCTGGAAGCATGTGACTTCAGTCATGTGAGGTTCACATCAAAGTAAAATGGTTTTATAATAAAAATAAGGGCGAGTAGCATAATGAGTCGGAAAACAACAGTTATGCTGCTTGTTTTTATAAAATGAATTTCAGGAGGGACTGTATATGCATGAGTATGAAATCTTTATTGAGGATATAAATCCGTGTGGAGGAGAACAGTACAGTAAAAAAACTTTGATCGAGGCAGAAGCAGCCAGCCCGGAAGCTTATGTAAAAGAAAATGGAAGATTTCCAATTCTAGAATCCACACGCAACGAGAGTGGAGATGTTGTAATAGTAACAGGAGACAATCAGGGTTCTTTTGTACGTTATACTTTTACGGAATAAGAATGCCGGTCAGCAAGGAGTGGATTTTGTGAAATATGAAATTGGAGACTTTGTCAGCAAACCAGTTATAGGTATCTGTAAAATAGAAAATATTTTATATTTGAATCCGCAGGATGAAAAAAACGATAAGTTATATTATCTGATGAAACCAGTAGAAGATGAAAAGGACAAAATATATGTTCCTGTTTCAAGCTCAGATTCAAGACTGAGATTATGTCTGACAAAAGAAGAAGCCTGGAATCTGATCAAACGAATTCCGGATATCCCGACAGCATGGACAAACAATGAAAAAATGAGGGAACAAAATTATAAAGAAGCAGTAAGAGCAAATAACCCCGAAGCATTAGTTGCTATTATAAAAATGATTTATCAGCGGAAGCAGAAAAGACTTGCACAAGGGAAAAAATGTACTGCTACAGATGCAAGGTATTTCCAGATAGCAGAAAATCTGTTATATATGGAACTGGGAGTTGCACTTGAAAAGCCAAAGCAGGAAATCTGTAAAACGATTATTGATTACATCGATCAAAATAAAATAGACTGATGCGTATTGTAAAATGTAAATCGTAAAAATATTTCGTTTGACTTTTTAGAAAACAGGAAATATAATGATAACGAACGAGTAGCAGATGAGCGTAAATCCAGTTTCATGCTACTCGTTTTTCTTTTGTTAAAATAGAATATTTGCCATGAAAAAGTGTGTAGCCTGTTAGCGTAAGTCCAGCTTATGTGACAGGGTGCGCACTTTTTTTGTGCAGAAAAGAGAGGAGTAAAGACAAGATGGCAGAAAGTAACAAGATGAAGGATATGCCGGTGAATAAGCTGATGATCCAGATGGGAATCCCTATGATCTTATCCATGGCATTGCAGGCGGTCTATAACATTGTAGACAGTGCATTTGTAGGAAATATGAGAGTAGGCAGTGAAGCAGCATTAAATGCCCTCACCCTGGTATTTCCGGTTCAGATGCTTATGGTAGCGGTAGGAATCGGAACAGGTGTAGGAACTAATGCACTTCTTGCAAGGACACTTGGACAGGGAAACAGGGAAAAGGCTGCAAAGGTAGCAGGAAACAGTCTGTTCCTGGGTGTGATCATTTACGTGGTCTGTTTAATGTTTGGTATCTTTGGGGTGAAAGCATATATTTCATCACAGACAGTTGATGCAGAAGTACTTGAAATGGGAGTCAGTTATCTGCGGATATGCTGTGTGATTTCTTTTGGTATTATTTTCTTTTCTTTATTTGAAAAGCTATTACAGGCAACAGGTCGTTCTCTTTATTCTACAATCGGACAGGTGGTTGGTGCTGTTGTAAATATCATTCTCGATCCGATCATGATCTATGGTATTGGACCTTGTCCTGAAATGGGAGTGAAAGGCGCAGCTTACGCAACTGTAATTGGTCAGGTTGCTTCTGCTGTATTGCTGCTTATTTTTCATATGAAACTGAACAGGGAATTCGGGCATGGACCGAAATACATGAAACCGAATGCTGGTGTTATAAAAGAAATCTATGCAATCGGACTTCCGGCAATTATTGCGCAGGCTCTGATGTCTATTATGGTTTATGTGATGAATCTGATCCTGAAGTTCAATCCATCAGCACAGACAGCCTATGGATTGTTCTATAAAGTCCAGCAGTTTGTTCTCTTCCTTGCTTTTGGTCTGCGAGATGCGATCACTCCGATCATTGCGTTTGCTTATGGAATGAGAAGCAAAAAGAGAATTCAGGATGGTATCAAATATGGACTTATTTATACCATTGCATTAATGATTCTGGGAATTGCAATTACGGAGATTTTCCCCGGAGCGTTTGCAATGCTGTTTAATGCAGGACAGTCAAGAGAATATTTTATTGCCGCGATGAGAGTGATTTCAGTGAGTTTCTTGTTTGCCGGAATTAATGTTGCTTATCAGGGAATTTACCAGGCATTGGATGGCGGCCTGGAATCACTGGTGATTTCACTTTTGAGACAGCTGATTATTATCCTGCCACTGGCGGGAATCTTTTCTCTGTTTGTCAGAAATGGTCAGATGGGAGTTTCGTTGATCTGGTGGGCATTTCCAATTACTGAAATAATTTCATGTTTTGTGGGATATGTATTTTTAAAGAAAATCAGAAAAAATAGGGTTGATGTTTTAAACTAGGAGGAATCAGAGATGGCAAAAAGAATTATTACGATCAGCAGGGAATTTGGAAGCGGTGGACGTTTTATCGGAGAAGAAGTGGCAAAGAAACTCGGAATTGCATATTATGATAAAAATATCATTGGTCAGATTGCAGAAAAGTCCGGCTTATCACCGGAATATATTCAGGAAAATGCGGAATTATCTCCGAAAAAAGGTTTGTTCGCATATGCATTTTCCGGTCGTGATATCACAGGAAAATCTGTGGAGGACATGGTATATGAGGCACAGAGAAATATTATTTTAGAATTGGCTGAGAAGGAGCCTTGTGTGATCATTGGAAGAAATGCAGACTATATCTTGAAAGACCGGGATGATGTGCTGAATGTATTTATTCATGGGGACATGCTGGAAAAAATAAAGCGTATCACTGGTTTATACAATGTAAAAGAGAAGGAAGCTGTGAAAATGATGGCAGACACAGATAAAAGGCGAAGAACAAATTATAACTTTTACACAGATCAGAACTGGGGAAAAGCCAGCAATTACACACTGTGCCTGAACAGCTCACAGCTTGGATATGACAGATGTGAGATGATAATTATGGAATGCGTGAAATAAAAACAGATTATGTTTTTTATTCAAATTGACTGAGTGGAAGATCCCTTTTTCTATGTAGTGTATCTGTAAAATAAAAGAGGCAGATATAATGAAAAGGAATAAACCAGCTTGTATCATTCAGGTAAGAGTTAAGTGATGGAAACATTTCAGATAATAATAGTTACTTTGCGCATTTTGTGTTATAATTGAGATTAACAGGAAATGATAAATATCTGCAAAATGAATGTTTATCAGGAACTTACCGGAGGACATTTTAGTTAAGACGTAATAGATTTCGGACTTTGTAAAATGCAAAAGGGAGATCAATGATATGAGAAAAAAAACAGTTCAAACAAGCAGTACCAAAAGCAGTACCAAAGGCAATGCAAAGAGTAATACAAAGAGTAATACAAAGGGCAATGCAAGAAACAGCGTAAAAAGCAGTGTAAAAAGCAGTGTAAAAAGCAGTGCAAAAAACAGTCCTCAAAAAGCTGTTAAGAATGTTGCTCCAACAGTAGAGAATGTTTCTGTTAAGCAAGCCGTAATTATTCAGGAGCCATCTGTTGAACAGAATGAACAGAACATTCCAACGAGACAGCCTGATCTGGGACCGCGAAGAAGTGTAGCCTTCATTGGATCAGAATGTTATCCATTTGTTAAGACCGGCGGATTGGGAGATGTAATGTCTGCCCTGCCAAAGAGTCTGGCAAAATTAAACATTGATGTTAAGGTCATTATTCCAAGATACAAATGTATTCCTCAGAAATTTCAGGAAAAGATGGAATACAGGGGTTCCTTTGATATGAATCTCTGCTCTGATGGAAAGCAGTATTATGTGGGAATTATGGAATATCAGGAGGATGGGGTTGTCTATGATTTTATAGATAATGATGAGTTCTTCTCCTGGGGAAATCCATATACGAATCTCATAGATGACATTCCGAAATTCTGTTATTTTGCAAAAGCTGCCCTTGCAGCCCTTAATTATCTGAACTGGACTCCTGATGTAGTACATTGTCATGACTGGCAGGCAGCTTTAGTACCACTTTATCTGAGAACCTGTTTTCAGGATACAGATGTAGGACGTGCAATTTCAGTACTCACAATACATAATCTGAAGTTCCAGGGTATTTATGACAGAAAAAAGATTCAATACTGGTCAGGACTTCCTGATTATGTATTTAATAAGGACTGCATGATCCAGAACTGGCTGGATGCCAATATGTTAAAGGGTGGCATCACTTACAGCAATAAAGTTACAACTGTAAGTAACACCTATGCCTGGGAGATTCAGACAGAGGAATATGGAGAGGGACTTGCAGAGCATTTAAGATATCACAACAATAAGATTCTGGGAATTGTGAATGGTATTGATACGGATATCTGGAATCCTGCAACTGATAAGCTGTTAGCTGCTGATTATGATGAGAAGTCAGCGATAAAGAATAAAAAGGTTAATAAAAAAGCTCTTCAGGAATCTCTGGGGCTGGATGTAGATGAGCATAAGATGGTAATCGGACTTATTTCACGTCTCACCAACCAGAAAGGTCTTGATCTTGTAAATGACGTAATCCCGGGAATTATGGATGAACATACGCAGGTGGTTGTTCTTGGTACTGGTGATTCTCAGTATGAAAATACATTCCGCTATTATGAAAACAAATATAAAGGCAATTTCTGTGCATATATTGCTTACAATGAAAATGTGGCTCACAATATTTATGCAGGATGCGATGCACTTCTGGTTCCATCAAGATTTGAACCATGTGGACTTACACAGCTTATAGCCATGAGATATGGTGCAGTTCCGATTGTAAGAGAGACCGGAGGACTCAAAGATACGGTTCAGCCTTATAATATGTTTGAAAATACAGGAAACGGTTTTACATTTGACAGATATGAAAGCGGGCTGCTTTACGATGCGATCAACAGAGCAAAGACGCTCTATTTCGAGAACAGAAAATCCTGGGATGATATGGTGATCCGCGATATGGATAAAGATGTTTCCTGGGAAAAGAGTGCAAAACAGTACAAAGATATGTATGTAGGATTAACACCAAGAGATTAGAACGTGTTTGAAAAATGCTTTACGCAAGATTTCACATTCTGATGGGCTGGATTAAGATGCATTATTTTAGAGAATTGCTATAATAATGATGTATCCTTAAAGGATGCAGGTAAAACATTAGCTGGTATCAGATTGATATCAGCTTGTTTTATAATAGTGCAGAAAGAGAATAAGGGGAGGAATTGAAGCATGGCAATACCAAAGATTAATGAAGAAGATATCACAGCAGCGATAAAATATATTGAAGAGAATGGTGTACCTGAAAAAAATAAAAGCTCCCGGTACGTTCTTGTAACGGAAGAAGGGAAGCAATATCCACCCAAATATGTTATTGCAGTAGCAAATCATCTTGCAAATGGAGTTAATATTATAACAGATGGATTTAATGCGGTAGAAGCAAAGAATTATTTTGAGACAAGAGGTTATAACATTGAATCTAAGCAGGAAAAATATGAACTGACAATTACTGCGAAAGAAGTATCATCTACAGATGAAAGATTTACAATGAATAATTTGTCTTTTGGTGATAATTACAGACCAATTGATACATATTTTGTAAATGCATCCGGAGAAACAAAACGAAGAAAATATAACAAGGGTGAACGGAGAAATACGAATCAAACCTTGCCCCGACTGACATTTCAAATATTTGAAAGTCAGATAAATAATCTTTCAGATCTAGACAAAGCAAGTTTCCCTGTCTGTAAATACACACCTGAAGCAGAGACAATATGTGGCATATTTAAAACAGTAGAAGAGTTTCTGAAATATAAGAATTCAATGGAGCATTTGACATACAGAAGAGAAAATGGTCCACAGTATGTAATTTATGCCTGGAATTTATTTTCAACATTGTTGTTTGTGCAGGAATGCTTAAGGAGATTTGGAAGAGAAGGCGATAAATTTATTCTTGTATATCGTGACAAAACAGAACAGGAAAGAAACCAGGCTGTAACAGATGCCAGTGTTGTGGCGGAAGAGCAGAAAACTGCGAAAGGCTGTAAAAATCCATATTCAAAAATATTGCTGGAATCTAAAAATATTATTTTCAGAGGTGCACCGGGAACTGGAAAATCATATCTGGCAAAGGAAATTGCTGCGGATATTATCAGTGATGGGTACACTGACAAATATACAGATCTTTCAGATGAGCAGAAGAAGCAGGTCGAATTTGTTCAGTTCCACCCAAGTTATGATTATTCAGATTTTGTAGAGGGACTTCGTCCAAGAATGAATGAGGATGGCTCTATGGGATTTGAGTTACAGGATGGAATATTTAAGAAGTTTGTAGATAGAGCAAGGAAGAATTTTGAGGATTCAAAAAAATCAAAAGAATTAGTAGAACAGGAAATTTCCGCTAAGACTGCAATGACTGATTTTTTTGGAAGTATTGATTTGGGTGAAGAAACATTTACTACGATTAAGGGAAATAAATTTACAATTGTGAATGTGGATGACAGACATATTGATATATCAATTCCCGGAAATGCTACTATTGACAAGCTTAGTCTTAATATAGAAGAATTACAGAAGATGCTTGAATCAGATGTTACATTTGAAAAAATCAGTGATATTACAAATTTCTTTGGAAAGCAGTTTGCCACACAGGGATATTCTTATGATTTCGCAATTTATAAGGCTATTAAAGCGCGAAAGACTGAAAAGCAGAAATTGGTGGCAGTTCCGGAAACACAGAAAAAATATATTTTTATCATTGATGAGATTAATCGCGGAGAGATTTCAAAAATATTAGGCGAACTATTTTTCTCAATAGATCCCGGATACAGGGGAAAATCAGGAGAGGTAGCCACCCAGTATTCTAATATGCATACGGATCCAAATGAGAAATTTTATATACCGGAGAATGTCTATATCATTGGAACCATGAATGATATTGACAGGTCTGTTGACAGCTTTGATTTTGCCATGCGTAGAAGGTTTCGATTTGTTGAGGTTCGTGCAGAAGACACGCAGGATATGTTAGAATCATTAGAGGATGAAGAGCTTAAAACAGAAGCTATTGCAAGAATGGATAAGCTTAATGCAGAAATCATCCGTGTGGCGGATTTGAATGAAAATTATCAGATAGGTGCCTCGTATTTCTTAAAGCTTAAAGTATTGGGATTTGATGATCTGTGGACAGATTATTTGCAACCCTTATTGCAGGATTATGTACGTGGACTCAATGATGAAGAAGAATGTATGAGACGATTTGCAAAAGCATATGGTTATACAGCATCTGGCGAAGGTGATTCTGATGAAGCAGCTATTAATTAAAGATAATCAATACAAATCAAAGAGTTATTTTAGCGAGATAAAAGATGTAGTAGATTGTATTGCTGATAAAACCTTAGCTGAGTTGGAAAAAGAAGGGGTATTTGTATTTCCATCTTCAGTCAGAGAATCAGAAGATTTAACAAATGATCAGATGATATTACAAAGTTATAATGATATGTATGTTTCTGGAAATGTAATGGGATTTTTAGGAGTAGAAAATCAGAGACTTGTCATTGAATCGCGGTTCAGTCGAGGTGAAAGAGATTATTTCTTTCAGTATTTGCTTGAAAAAATTCTTGAATTTCCTAATTTTATAAATCTTGAGACAAGTGCTAATCAGGATGAAAGGTTATTTAGCCTGCTTCTTTTTCTGTTTCCAAGGTATTTACGGAATGCAATGAGAAAAGGACTATTTAAGACTTATATCTGCAAGAAGTATAACGATGGAAATGTCAGAGGATCCATTGATGTTGCAAGACATATTAAGAATAATACCCCATTTATTGGAAATATCGCATATTCCAAGAGAGAGTATTCGTATGACAATTACCTGATTGAATTGGTGCGTCACACAATTGAATATATTAAAGGGAAGAATTGTGGAAGAATGCTTCTTGATACTATAAAAGATGAAGTGAATCAGATCATTCAGGCAACACCGGAGTATAGAGCGAAAGACAGAAGAAAAATCATTGATAACAATATAAAAAATGTGGTTAGACATGCATATTATCATGAGTATCGCTTGCTTCAGCAACTGTGTATTTTGATTCTCAGAAATGAGCAGCATCAGTATGGAACAGGGACACGAAATGTATATGGAATTTTATTTGATGGTGCATGGTTATGGGAAGAGTATGTTAATACATTGATTGGGGATGCGTTTTATCATCCTAAGAATAAGACTGGAGATGGGACTCAACATCTTTTTGCCGGAAATCATGGTACGATTTATCCTGATTTCATAGGGAAAGACAGAGAGAACCGTATTATTGCGGATGCAAAGTATAAACCATTGAACAATATAAGTGGTAAGGATTATTTGCAGGTTCTGGCATACATGTTCCGATTCGATGCCAAACAGGGATTTTATCTTTATCCAGAAGCCAAGGGTGCAGATAGTCAGCACTTTAGGTTGAATAGAGGCGTGACTTATGAAGGTAAGATTTATCCAAGAGAGGATATTAAGGTAACAAAATGTGGACTTAATATTCCGCAAGAAGCAGATAATTATAAAGATTTTATAATTTATATGCAGCAAGAAGAACAGTCTTTTAAGGAGAAGATTTTTCAGTAAAAAGGTGTGTGTTATGGGAAATGAGTCAGGGGCATGATCATACATGACATGGAAAGGAAGGTGCCGATAATAATATCGGCGTCTGTTTTTGTTCTTAAAACTGTCGCCGGGACAGCGACCATATAAAGACATCTGTTGCTTATAATCATATTGTAACAAAGAAAGAGAGTTACCGGAGTGATTCGGGGATTGGAGGCATATATGTACGGAGCAATTTTGGGAGATATTATAGGAAGTCCATTTGAGTTTGACAGAGGAGATAAAACAAAGGAATTTGATTTGTTTAGCAAAGGCTGTAGATTTACCGATGATTCTGTTATGACAATAGCAATAGGAGAAGCATTGTTGGCAGTTGGAACGGAAGCTACAGGAAAGGAAATCGAAGTGGCGGTAGCAGCTAACATGCAGGATTGGGGAAGAAGGTATCCACATGCTGGTTATGGTGGAAGATTCAGGTGCTGGCTTAGTGAAAGAAATCCTAAGCCATACGGAAGTTATGGTAATGGTTCCGCCATGAGAGTATCAGCAGCAGGATGGCTTTATAATTCCATTGAAAAAACCAGAGAGGTGGCAAGAGCGACTGCGAATGTGACACATAATCATCCAGAAGGAATTAAGGGTGCAGAAGCAACAGCCAGTGCAATATACATGGCCAGAAATGGTTCTTCAAAAGAAGAAATTAAAGAGTATATTGAAAAAGAATTTCGTTATGATCTGGATAGAAGTTTAGATAAAATCAGGCTGGGGTATCATATGGATGAGACATGTCAGAAAACTGTGCCGGAAGCAATCATTGCCTTTCTGGAAGCCAGAGATTTTGAGGATGCCATACGGAATGCTGTATCGCTTGGCGGAGATACTGACACATTAGGAGCAATTACCGGAAGTATAGCAGAAGCATTTTATGGAATTCCAGCGGTGTTGATTGCAGAGTGTAGAAGGCGGCTTGACGAGGGCTTGATGACAGATGTTCTTGATGAGTTTGACCGTGTTCTTGGCAGGAATGGAAATGCTGATTCAGATGACAAAAAAGATGATTGAGTTTTTGATCAGCGGATACGAATATTATGAGAATGAAAGGAAGAGCAGGCATAATGAAAAAATCTGGTTGATAAACCAGGTAAAAGTGATATACTGAATACAGAAGAAAAGAAACCGTGTGGAATTACAGTTTTGTTTTCACACGGTTTTTTAGAAAATCGAGGTTAGACAAGACTAACATGTATGATGTTAATTTACTAGACAATGTAAAAAAGGACGGATTTCTATGAAATATTGATTTATGGTGCAGATGTGATTGGAGGAAAACAACATGAAAAACGAAGAATACAAAAAACTGTCAATTGCTGAATTTACAAAAGTAGCAGGAAGATATGAAAGTAACCATGCTGGTATTTACGAAATGTGTAAGAAAGATTATCCGGATATTCTGGAAGAATTAGAGAAGGAGCCATTTAGAGATTTATTGGATGCCGGCTGCGGACCTGCTCCGATGATTTCTTTATTATCAAAAAAATATCCAGACCGACATTATACAGGTCTGGATTTGACTCCGGCCATGATTGAACAGGCAAAAAAGAAAAACATTTCAAATGCAACGTTTGTTGTAGGAGACTGTGAGAACTTTCCTTTTGAAAATGATTCATTTGATGCAATTATTTGTTCTATGAGTTTTCATCATTATCCGGATCCACAGGCATTTTTTGACAGTGTAAAAAGATGTCTTCGTCCAAATGGAAGATTGATCCTGCGGGATGTGACCAGTGACAATAAAGTATTGGTATGGCTGATGAATACATTGGAAATGCCTCTGGCAAATATATGCGGACATGGAGATGTTCGGGTTCCAACAAGAGATGTGGTCATGAAATGCTGCAGAAAAGTAGGATTAAAAGTAGAAAAATTTGAAATCCGCAAAGGTATGAGGATGCATTGTGTTGTCAGAAAAGCCTGAAGGAGACTAGCTATGAAATTTTATGAAAGTGGAGACAATCGTAAACCTGTGATATTTTTATTTCCCGGTACCTGTTGCCTGTATAGTAGCTTTGATCATGTACTGGATGGGTTACATTCTTATTTTTATACGGTAGCAGTTTCTTATGATGGATTTGATCCAAACGAGAAAACAGAATTTTATTCGATGGAAGATGAATGTGAAAAAATTGAGCAGGAAATCAGAACAAAGTATGGTGGGAGAATTAAAGCAGCGTATGGATGTTCCCTTGGAGGAAGTTTTGTATCCCTTTTGATTCAGCGGAAAAGAATCCATATAGATCATGGCATCATTGGGAGCAGTGATATGGATGAAGCAGGTAATCTTGTGGCAAAAATTCAGGCATCCATGGTAGTGCCTTTCATGTATAAAATGGTACATACAGATGCTCTTCCGAAATTTATGCAGAAAAAGCTTAACAAGACAGACGGGGCTAAGAAAGAATTATATAATGGATTTTTAAATATGTTTGGAATCGGTAAAGGAGGAAGTCCGTGGATTACAAAACAGAGTATTTATAATCAGTTCTATTCGGATCTGGTTACAAAAGTCCAGCATGGAATTGATGTGCCGGGAACAACAATCCACGTGTTTTACGCAACAAAAATGGGAAAAAAATACGAAAAGAGATATTGTACTTATTTCAAAAATCCGGACATTCAAAGACACAACATGCAGCATGAAGAATTGTTTTGCTGTCATAGTGCAGAGTGGGTGGAAGAAGTAAGAAAGGCAGTGGAAGGCGACAAACAATGAAAGAAAAAGTGAATGTGACAGGTGTACCGGAAACGATGGTACAGACCCTGTATGCAAGAGCAAAAGAAACAAAAAAACACAATGCAAAGATCAAGGATGAAATTGCCGTAGAACTTGTGGAAAGGCTTGATTATGACTTTTCCAGAGCAGATAAAGATAGTGCCATGACTTATGGTGTGATTGCAAGGACAATTGTATTAGACCGGATGGTCAGAAAATATTTGGAGAAGCATGAAAATACAGTTGTCGTAAATATTGCATGCGGACTGGATACCAGATGCTACCGGATGAAGGGAAAATATCTGCGCTGGTATAATGTAGACCTTCCGGAAACAATGAAAATAAGGAGCCAGTTCCTTACCGAAACTGATCCGGTGTATCAGATCGCAAAGTCTGCAATGGATGATTCCTACATAGATGATATCGATTATCACGGTGAGAATGTTCTGGTAATAATCGAAGGACTTACCATGTATTTGTGTGAGAAAGATATCAGGAAGATGTTTTCTATTATTGATAAATCATTTCAGAAAGTTACAGTAATGGTCGAAACCATGTCACCCTTTGTTGTAAAGCATATGAAAGAGAAATCCATAGAGGGAAGCAATGCAAAATTCACATGGGGAGTTAAGAACAGAAAGGAGCTGCAAAGAATCATACCGGCATTTTCTGTTCGGCAGGAAGTCAGTCTTGTTGAAGGAATGAAAGAGCTTATGCCTGTTTATTATGTAATAGGTAAGATTCCGGCTGTTCGGAATATCTCAAATAAAATAATAGTTTTGGAGAAACATAGCTGATATTAAGGGAGGAGATGATACAGATGAAGAAAAGGCATTTTGATGTGGAATCAGATGGATTTTATGGTGCATACTGGAAATGTAAAACAGGCTCAGACTGTGCAATGATTGCGATGATCGGGGATGATCCGGAGGATTATCTGGCGCGTACATCCGTGAAATGGTTACATAAACTCGGTGTGAACGTGATGACGATGTCGCCGGCAAAAAAGGATTATGGACATCATAATTATCCGCTGGAACGTATAGAGAAAGCAATCAGTTGGTTAAAAATACATGGTAATCAGAAGATAGGAATTGTCGGGGCATCTACTACAGGAACACTTGCATTGACTGCCGCTTCTTATTTTAAGGATATCACATTGACGATAGGTCTGACACCGAGTGACTTTATCTGGCAGGGATTTATGCAGGGTAAAAGAGATGGTTGTAAGGAATGGCCAATGGAGGGAGAATCTCTTTTTTCGTATAAAGAAGAACCACTTCCATACATGCCGTTTTGTTACAAACATCCGGATTACTGGCATGTGATTGAGAAAGAAACAAAACGGACCGGTGATATGATCAATTCAAGAAAACTATTTGATGATTCTGAAAAGGCTCACCCAATCACAGAAGACGAGATAATCAAGATTGAAAAAATCCATGGAACAGTATTGTTAATTGGTGCTGAAGATGATGTGTTGTGGGATACTGCAAAATATATCCGCCGTATGAAGCAGCGTATGAAAGAACATTCACACACATGCAGATTGGATTATGTCATTTATGAGCATGGAACCCATTTCGTTTTTCCGGAGAGCATGCTAAAGACAATGCTCCCGGTTGGATCCGGACTCTTTGTGAAACTGGCATTTCAGGCAGCAAGAAAACATCCGAAAGAATGTCGCAGAGCACGTCTGGATATTGACTGGCGGGTAAGAAATGCTGTTGCAAAATGGAAGAGAGTAGATAGATAAAAAATAGACAGAAGGTGGAAGTGTGGTATTTAAAACAACAGGAAATAAATCAAATTCAGTCATTCTGTTTTTCCATGCAATGGGAGTAACTGGGGAAAGCAGTATGCCGGTTGCAGAGAAAATGGCAGAAAAATATTATTGCATTATGCCAACATCGACTGTGTATTGCTCCGGACAGAGGTATCAAAGCAAAAGAGATGAGATACAACAGATTGTACGATTTTTGGGGAACCATGGAATCAAAGAAATAGAACTTATAGTTGCATCTTCGATTGGAGCAGATCTCGCCATGGCATTCCTGACAGAGATAAAAATACCGGTAAAGCATGTTTTTTTTGATGGCGGGCAGTTTGCACAGATTGGAAAGGCAACACGCAGAATCATGGTTCCGTTCTTATATATAGCAATGAAAAGTTTATATTGGTCAAAAGGAAAAACACTAAAGAGAATCATGTGGTGTGACGATGATAAAATTAAACCTTATTTTATAGAGGCAGGAAAGAACTTGACGTATGGAAATCTGAGGAGACAGCTGACAGACAGTTTGGAAGATAAGCCATTTTCAGAACTGTCAGAAGAATTGCAGAAACATACATTCTGGGAATTTGGAAGTATAGAAGAACATTTTAAATACAGAAATGCAGTGATGCAGACTTATATATACGGTAACTTTCCGGTTTTTGAGGGATTCAACCATATGCAGTATCAAATTCAAAATCCGGAGGGATTTGCCAGAATGCTCGAAACAATTATTGAGACTGACCGATTACCGGAATTGGCATTTGCGATGTGGTATAGAGGAAAATAGTTATGAAAAATGCTTATGAGCTTGCTGAAAATATATTGAAGTCCAAACCTGATAAGAATATAGAATTAAAATCATCAGATTCTTTTGCCAGTATTGAGTTATATGGTACATCAGCTTGCAAAAAGGTACAGGATACGGAATTCTGTGAATGTTTTCATTTGGAAAATGAGAGCGGTACAGGAATGATTACATTGTATCATGTGTTTCCAGGAATTGATCTGGTTTATAATGATATGCATATGGAGTATTGCAACAAGGAGCAAAAGCCGGCTTCCAGTGTGATGGAAATAAACTATTGCATGGAAGGCCGTTGCGAATGCGTGTTTGAACAAAATGAATATGGTTATATAGCGGCAGGAGACTTGTCATTTTGTTCTTTGAAAAAAACTGGGCATGTGTCAGAGTTTCCAACATCGCGTTATCATGGAATTACCATTACGCTTGACTTTTCCATGATTACAGACGAAATGAAAAGGATACTGCAATTATTGTCTGTAAATCTGGAAAAGATTAGTAACATTTCAAAAACACATAGTTTTACTATTATACGGGCAAATCAGTCAATAGAACATATCTTTTTGGAATTGTATAAAGTTCCTGAAGAAATCAGATATGGTTATATTCGTGTGAAAATTCTGGAACTATTATTAGTATTAACTGGATTTGATTTAAAGAAAAATAATTCTGAGCATGTATATTTTTCGGATGTACAGATTGATGCAATAAAGCAGGTTCATGCGTTTCTAAAGGGACACTATAGGGGGCATTATACGATTGAAGAATTGTCAGTGCGTTTTAAAATGTCACCAACTGTTTTGAAAAAATGCTTTAAGGGTGTATACGGAAATTCTGTGTACGCTTATATGAAAAAGTACAGGCTGCAGATGGCGGAACGCCTTTTAAAAGAAAATAAACTTACGATCGGGGAGATAGCATTACAAATTGGCTATCAGAATCCGAACAAATTTACATCTGCATTTCGTACAGAATACGGTATGACACCAACGGAATACCGTAAGAAAAAGACACAGGAAAGTCTGAATGGATAGAAAAAGAGTCTGTTTAGTAATTGAGATTCTATATGGAAATCTATAAAATATGCGTTGTAGTTAGAAGAATCTAACTGCAACGATTTTTAATTTAAGGAGGCATCTCATGAAGCAGAAAAAACTTTTAACATTATTTTTAACAGTTGCAACATCATTTTCAATGTTAGTTGCTTGTAGTAACGCTACATTTGCAGAAAGTACAGGTACGGCAACTGTTACAGAAAGTACAAATACGACGGACAAGAAACAGAAAGCAGATGAAAATCAGGATGCTGCAAAACAACTTTTGGTTGATTTGACGGGTTCATATCAGGAACTATGGCCGGTAATTCTTGATGAAAAATATCAGCAGATCTGGATTGATGATTGTACAGAGTTGGTTGGTGAGGAAAATGCGGAGGCAGCATATGATAAGTTAGCATCCATGGTTTCAGGAACAATTTATGGAGAAGAAGCAGTAGAAGCATACAAAGATGGCGATGGTGTTTATGACTGCTCTTTTAAAGAAGGTGTAAATAAGCTGGAATTTAATGGTTCTGATTCAGTGATCAAGGGATATGATTCAGAAGGAAAAGAAATCTTTTCCCATACATATCATTATGTTGGAATAGAAGAAGTACGTGGGTTATACGAATTTAAAAGTGACGATGCAGACTCAGGCGAATTTACTTATTTCTGCATAGCACCAGATACAAATGATACAACCTATCATATTGAATTGCGCTACGGCAGCGATTTGGAGGCACTTGGAAAATATGATGAAGGAGACTATGCATACTGGCTTGGCTCAGGTATTTCAACAGACTATGATCAGACAATGGTTGAGAACTGTATAGAACTTTTCTGCAAAGAAAATCTGTCTGAATAGAACAGACTTGTAAAACTGCAGAAAGCATCTGCGGAGTGGAAACTGAATACACGAGGAAAATAAAAAATTGAAACACCAAGACTTGACAAATTCCTGTAATGAGTTAAAATATAACAGTGTTATATAGCACTGTTATATTTTGAAAAGAAGTTTAGAGGATACGAAAAGAATGTCGACGAAAGCAGAAGATACACAGAAAAACATATTAGATACAGCCAGAAAACATTTTCTGAAAGATGGTTTGACAGGAGCATCTTTAAGAAATATTGTAAAAGATGCAGGGCTTACTACTGGAGCATTTTACAAATATTATCCGACGAAAGAGGCACTTTTTGATGCACTGACGGATCCTTATATGGAACATATTTATCAGATTTATGACCAGATCGTTGAGGAGTTTGAAAAGCTTTCTGCCAGTGATCAGACAAGGAATATGTCGGATACATCCAGTGATGGGATGGAGCAGATGGTTGATTATATCTATGATCATTATGATAATTTCAGATTATTGTTGAAATGCGGAGACAGTGGAAAATTTGAATTATTCATACACAATATGGTGGAGCGGGAAATGAAGTCCAGCCTGAAATATATGGAAAAAATGAAGGAAGCCGGTGTAAAAATACCGGTTGTAGAGGAAAGCCTTATGCATATGATCTATACGGGATTTTTTTCATCAGTATTTCAGATCATTGAGCATGATATAGACAGGGAGACTGCAAAGAAAAATGTACATCAACTGAAAGAATTTAATACAGGTGGCTGGGAACGATTGTGGAATATTGAATTTCCAGTATAACTGATGCAGGAATTCTGAATAGGTTATGTGTGTTGCAGGTTCTGGATTTCTGAATAAAGTTCAGACAGGATAATAATATCAGGTGGTTGATGCCAGTAAACCACCTATTTTATTATATGTTGGTTAGTACGAACTAACAGAAGGTAAAACAATAAAACGAAACAATAAAACGAACGTAAGGAGTGAACAGATGTGAAAGAAAAAAAGAAGTCGGCAGTCAGCTGGATCTTGACGTGGGCCGGACAAAAAAGAATTGCCTATGTGTGGAGTGTGTTACTTGCAATAGGAAATGTGATTTTTAAGATTTTGCCGTATTTTATTATTGCAGATGTAGTAAAGCTGTTTTTAAATGGTGAAAAGGAGTTTGAAATATATCTTGCAAAAGCGGTTCTGATTGCATTGTCGTTTATCATTGCAGAACTGCTTCATTCACTTTCGACAGCATTGTCACATAGAGCAACGTTTGCAGTACTTGCAAATATAAGAAAAGCCTGCTGTGACAAGCTGGCGCGGGTACCTCTTGGTTATGTGAAAGACACACCCTCCGGTACATTTAAGAATATCATGGTGGAAAGAATCGACAGTATCGAGACAACACTGGCACATATTGTCCCTGAATTTACCTCAAATTTGCTGGCACCTGTTATTATCCTGATTTATTTCTTTCTGACAGACTGGAGACTGGCACTCTGGTCATTGGTGCCGGTTATAGTGGGATTTCTTTCCTATTTTGGAATGATGCTGGATTATAAACCAAGTTTCGAGAGAACGGTTCAGACAACAAAAGATCTGAACGATGCGGCAGTGGAATATATTGATGGAATCGAAGTAATCAAGGCATTTGGAAAGACAGAAAGTTCTTATGCCAAATTTACAAAGGCGGCTATGGCTTATGCAGATTCCTTTATTTCCTGGATGAAACGGTGCTCAATCTTTCATGGACTGATGATGGTGGTCACACCTTATACGCTTCTTACGGTATTGCCGTTTGGGGCACATTATGTAGCCAATGAAACACTTGCGATTTCAGATTTTGTCATCTGCATTATTTTATCACTTGGAATCGTTGGACCGTTGATAACAGTGGGTTCCTATACAGATGATCTTGGCAAGATCGGAGTGATTGTTGGTGAAGTGGCAGGAATTCTGGAACAGCCGGAGCTTGAACGTCCAGAGAAAAGTAAAAGTGTTCCAAAAGATAACTCCGTTACTCTTGAAGATGTCAGATTTGGTTATCACGACAAAGAAATCCTGCACGGAGTAACTATGGAGCTAAAAGCAGGAACGGTAAATGCAATCGTAGGACCTTCCGGAAGCGGCAAGTCGACCATCGCAAAGCTGATTGCGTCCCTGTGGGATGTGGATTCCGGAAGCATCAAAATCGGTGGAGTTGATGTCAAAGAACTGGCATTTGCAGATTTTAATCGGAAAATTGCATATGTTGCACAGGACAATTATCTGTTTAATGAAACAGTCCGTGAAAATATCAGACAGGGAAATCCGGAGGCTACAGATGAACAGATCATCGAGGTGACAAAGAAAAGTGGATGCTATGAATTTATCATGCAGTTGGAGAATGGATTTGATACGGTTGTAGGAGGTGCAGGAGGACATCTGTCAGGTGGCGAGAGGCAGCGTATCTCCATTGCAAGAGCAATGTTAAAGGATGCTCCAATCGTGATCCTTGATGAGGCAACTGCCTACACAGATCCGGAAAATGAGGCAATTCTGCAGAATTCTATCGCAAAACTGGTAGCAGGGAAGACCCTGATCGTAATAGCACACAGACTTTCTACTGTTAAGGACAGTGACCAGATCTTTGTTGTAAATGATGGAAATGTAACAGCACATGGCACACATGAGGAACTTTTGGTGTCATACCCGCTTTATGAGGAAATGTGGAATGCCCATATTTCTGTAAAAGATACGGTGAAGGAGGGAGAATGATATGTTTGGAATTCTGGCAAAATTCTTTCGTTTTTCAGGCAAAGAAAATGGAAATAAATTTAAACTGTCGATGGTGATCGGACTCATAGAGGCTCTTGCTTCAGCGATGAAGATTCCGGCTATTATGTACATATTGATTGGTTTGCTGAGTGGAAAACCAATAGGAAAATATATTGGCGGTTCTATTGCGATTATGGTTATTGCAATCATAGTCGATGTTATCTGCAAGAGATATTCAACTGTGCTTCAGACAGAAGGTGGATATAATGCAAGTGCTTTTATGAGAATCAAGATTGCAGAGCATCTGCGCTATCTGCCGATGGGATATTTTAATGCTAACAGTATCGGGGAAATTTCTTCTGTTACGACCAATACAATGGAAATGCTTGGCGATGTAGCTGCAAGAGTGGTTATGCTGACCATGCAGGGAATTCTGGAAACATCAATGATCATTCTTATGTTGTTTCTTTTTGACTGGAGAATCGGATTGAGCGCTGCAGCAGGAGTACTTATTTTCTTTGGGGTCAATTCTGTGATGCAGAATGCAGGGAAAAAAGATTCAGAGCAAAAAGTGGTATGTGATACAGAGCTTGTAAACCAGATCATGGAGTATCTGCAGGGAATATCAGAAGTTAAATCATATAACTTGCTTGGGAAACAGGCAAAAAGATTAAACGATGCAAATGAAGCATGCGAAAAGGTCAATACAAAGATGGAGATGTTGTTTGTTCCCTATCATTTTCTGCAAAGCGTGATAACAAAAATCACAGGTGCTGTGATCGTAGCAGGCAGCGCATATTTTTATATCAATGGAACCATGAGCGCGGTCTATGCGATCGGTATGACAATCTCGGCATTTATGCTTTATTCCAGCCTGGAATGCGCAGGAAATTATTCATCCCTTTTACATGTGGTAAGTGTATGTGTAGATAAAGCAAATGCAATACTGGAGCTGGACACCATGGATATCGACGGCAAAGAGATTCAGCCGGAGAATTACGACATCAGACTTTCTAATGTTACGTTTTCCTATGACAAACGGAAGATCATTGACGATGTATCGCTCTCTATCCCACAAAAAACGACGACAGCAATTGTTGGATCATCTGGTGGAGGAAAATCAACACTTTGCAATCTGATCGCCAGGTTTTGGGATGTGGATTCCGGGGAAGTGACGCTTGGAGGCGTGAATGTAAAAGACTACAGCATGAACAGTCTGATGAGTAATTTCTCATTTGTATTTCAGTCAGTGTATTTGTTTGCAGATACCATTGAGAATAATATTAAATTCGGACGTCAGGATGCTAGTCATGAGGAAGTGGTGGAAGCGGCAAAGAAAGCGTGCTGTCACGATTTCATCAGCAAACTTCCGGATGGATATGACACAGTAATCGGAGAAGGCGGCGCCACACTTTCCGGTGGTGAGAAACAGCGTATTTCCATAGCCAGGGCAATTATGAAGGATGCACCAATCGTTATATTAGATGAAGCAACGGCCAATGTTGATCCGGAGAATGAAAAGGAGCTGATGGATGCAGTAGATGCACTTACAAAGGAAAAAACGATTATTATGATTGCCCACAGATTAAAAACAGTCAGACATGCAGATCAGATTGTGGTTGTTGACAAAGGAAAAATTGTGCAGCAGGGAACACATGAGCAGCTAATGAAGCAGGAAGGTATCTATAAGAGATTTGTGGATGCAAGGCAGCAGGCGGTGAGCTGGAAACTGGTGTACTGAGAAATATATATAGGTGGCTAAGGAAAAAATGAAAAGGGAAAGGAAGAGGTATATATTTCTTTTTATGGACGCACCCCGTTCCCACTAGAGACGGGTGTGCCAGAGGACAGTTTCTTTGCCCGGTAATATTCCTGTTTCTGGGCATACATGGACAAATCTGCTGCCTTGGTAAGCTGCTCTATGGAAAAATCCGGATGGTCGTCGGCAAAGGCGCACCCGGAGGAAATACTCAGCGTCCCCACCTTCGTCCCGGACCAGGCCGCCGCAATCCGTTGCAGCGCCGCCAGAATTTCCTGCGCCTGGGTTTGGGTCATTTGACCCAGCACCACGAACTCATCCCCACCGATGCGGAAGATTTTCCCCCGATCCCCCACCGCCTGGGTGATACATTGGGCAGCGCCGCATATCAGCTCGTCCCCCGCCTCATGCCCCAGGGCATCGTTGACCCCCTTTAAGCCGTTGATATCCATGAGAAAGACGGTCAGATCTGTCGGAACGGAATCCGCGTACTGCTCCAGACACTCATGATACGCCAGCCGACTGAATACGCCGGTCAGAACATCTACGGAGCTTTTCATACGCTGCTCCATCAGCTTTTTGTTCATCCGAATCCGTTGCGCCGTATAATACTCGTAAATCCATTGGATCAGAACGCTGACAACACTAAAGAGCGCCAACAGAGCCACCAGCGTTTGCAGCAAAAAGGCGGTGATATTTTGGTGTAGGTTTTCGCTGACATCTATGCCTTGCAGGTACAGCTCCTTGAAGATGGCCTTTCGCAGAAACAGGATGCACAGAATGCCCACCACTACCGCAACGGTTTCCGAATAGATCAGCTGCTTCCGGTTTCCGGACTCTTGCATTGCCGGAGGACAGTCGCATAGCTGCGACAATCTGTTTTTCACCGACTTCCGAGTCAGAACCCAATGGATGCCGCAGCAGGCGATGATCGCCAGGACATAGGACAGCCAGTCCCGGAATATGGGATAGGAAAACAGATTTTCTAAAATCATTTGCCGCAGCATAGGGAAACTGCAATATAACGCGGCAAAAACGCACAGCCCATGAAGAAGGGTGCTGGCAGCCGCAATCCCCGCAATGCCCAGATAGACATACCTGCGAGGCTTCCGAAAATAAAGGTCAAAGAGCCAACCGGCTCCCGCCGCAAACAGCACGCGGGCAAATACCAGCATTATGGATCCAAGGGGCATTCCGCTGGCAAAGGGAGAAAATACCCGGTCGAGCTGGGACAGGCTGTAGGTGCCGATCCACATAGACGTGATCACAAAAACGCATACCACCGGCACACTCCCCTGTGCCCCCAGCATCATAGCCGCCACAATCACAAGAATGTGCAACGTGGTGGTGGAAATGGCCGGAAGCTCAATGTATCCCAGATAAGAAAAGGCAAACACCGCTTCCCAGGCCATCAGCATCAGGATGATCTCCTGCAATTTCTTTTTCGTCAGAGCAATCCCATATCGCTGTCGAAAACGCTCCATACTCCTTACTCCTCCACATCCTTTTCTTCATGTATTATACTTATATTATACTTATTCCTGTGTGAAAAGCAATACGATTCATAAATCTTTGCAAACATCAACCTGGACGAGCTTCATGCAAAGCATTCCAAATATTAGCGTGAAGAAGCATACCGCCTGTTAGATGCACTCCTGAAACAGTACAACACATAAGAAAACGATTGCTACACATTTTAACGATTTATGACAAAAGCGGCTTCCCGGGACGGAGAGCCGCTGATTTTCTTTAAGGAAGTTCTCAATGAAGCTTTCCGTGCAAGGGATGTCGGAGCCGACAATGGTTAAAGTATTTCGATTTTAACGCTTCTTGCACCAACAGCGTCTGCTTTGATTCAACAGCGTAAAAAATATCTTTAGAGGCCTTTGATTCTCTTTTTTACTCATTTTCCAATGCATTTTCCCTCGATAAGACTTTGAAAGGCTATGATCCAATTGCTGTTGATGGCTCGGATATTTATGTTGATGAAATGTATGGACAATATGTGAAAGGAGCTGCGGAAGTAACAAAAGCGGGGTTGACATCTTTTGTAAAATAGTTATAATTCTAAATATTAGAAATATAACTATTTTGTTTGTGCTTAACACAAAAAGGGAAGGAACGTGAAACATGGACATATCATTGCATTATCTGACAATGGCTAACCAGATGCTGATTCAGAAGAGGCTTCTGGAGCGGGTGAAGGCTTCGGGGCTTACGCTTGGACAGCCGAAGGTTCTGGATTATCTTAAAAATCATGATGGAGCCAGTCAGAAGGAAATCGCAGCGGGTTGTTTTATTGAGGCAGGGTCTCTGACTTCAATTTTGAACCGCATGGAAGAGAAAGGTTTGATCGAGCGGCGTATGCTCAATGGAAACAGAAGGACTTTTCATATTTTCATGACAGAATCCGGGAAAAAAAGCCAGAAGCTTGTGGAAGAAGCTTTTGTGGAGATTGAGGAGGCTGCATGGAAAGATATTTCTCCAGAAGAAGCAGAGGCTTTTATGAAGATTTATCATAAAATTTACAGTAATCTGTCTGAGACAGGCTGCGAAGAAACAGGGAAAGAAGGAAGGAACAAATTAACAAATTAAAAAGATACGTAATCTTTCTGATCGGCCTGTTCGTGAACTCACTTGGTGTTAGTTTGATCACCAAGGCAAGTCTCGGAACCTCACCAATCACATCGATTCCGTATGTATTAAGCTTAAGTTTTCCGTTTACGTTGGGAAACTTTACGATTTTTTTCAGCGTATTTTTGATCTTACTGCAGTTGCTGATCCTGCGTAAAAATTTTAAACTGGAACATGTTTTGCAGATACCGATATCCATTATCTTTGGATATTTCATCGATCTGACCATGCTTCTGTTTACATGGGTAAATCCACAGACATACATTATGAAAATCGTATATCTTCTGATTGGGTGTCTGATCCTTGGATTTGGTGTGTACATGGAAGTGCTGGCAGACGTTGTAATGTTGCCGGGAGAATCTTTTGTCCGAGCAATCGTTCTGACATGGAGAACCAACTTTGGTACGACAAAAATCTGCTTTGACGTTTCCATGGCAGTGATCGCAGCAGTCCTGTCTTTTGTATTTACCGGACATCTCAATGGTGTGCGTGAGGGTACGATCATTGCGGCACTTCTGGTTGGATTTGTTGCCAGAGTTCTTGGTAAGAAACTTGCATCTGTCTGAAAAAGATGCAACACATAAGATTCAGAAAAAAGACAAACAGCGTGCGGATAACTACCATTATTACATAGGACGCATCTGAGGAGCATCAGCAAACTTTGATCTGATATTCTGATTCTTCATTTACAGTAATGATGATGTCCTATGATTCAGATCCTAAAGAATATGCAAGGCTTGCTGGTTTGGGTTACAGAATGCTTGCTGAGGCAATCAAAGCAGATTTGGCATATCATATCAGTTGTCCGGCACTTCTTATCTGTGGCGAAAAAGATAAAGCGGGCTCAGCCCAAAGCTACAATAAAAAATGGCATCAGAGAGAAGGTTTACCGCTTAAATGGATAAAGAATGCTGGTCATAATTCCAATACGGACCAGCCGGATGAAGTAAACAGACTGATAGAAAAATTTATCAGCGAGGTAGATAGGAGAGGAGTGCCCCGATGAAATTAAATATACAGTGGAAAAAGTATTATGTGGGATTGCATTGATATGGTCAGTGACCTGCTGATGCAGGCAGAGGCAGTCTGAGACGACTGCAGATGACAGGGAAACGCACGCTAGACCGCCGGACGAATGAAACTGATAACAATGTTTACAGGGCGAAATGCCTGGAAAGGATGGATTCATGGAAGCACCAGATGGTGAGATTTCATTTGATTAATTCAGAGTAAATGGTTGGAGAGGCTGCCCTTTGCCGTGGCATCCTTTTTTCCATTTTACAGAAGATATCAAAAATCACAGGTATTCAACCTAACGAAATCGTGATATAATCAAAATATGTTTATACGAAAAGATGGAGGTAGCTTATGGGCGTAAGTTATAACAGGTTATGGAAAATGCTCATAAATAAAAATATGAAGCGGATAGAGATGCAGTACCTCACCGGGATCAGTGGAAACATTCTTGCCAGGATGGGAAAAAACCAGTATGTATCAATGGAGACGATTGAGAAGATTTGCAAGAAACTGGACTGCACCGTTGATGAGATGATGGAATTTACAGATGATGAGTAACAGGAGCAGACATGTCAAATTATTAAACCTGGCAGAATGCTTCAGAAGTCAAAAAGAATTTGAAAAAAGATAACACGTCGGATACGGCATAAATCTCTTAGTAACGCTAAGAGCGCACTTCGATACAGACAATTTCATCTGCCTGTATCGTGCAACCTGCGGTGCTGCTCCCGGTTTTGAGAAATCTCAATCCGGGAAATACAGCGAAATCAAAGATTTCGTACAAGGGGAGTTTCCCCTTGCGGCACAGGTGCCTATCCCAATAAAGTTTATGACTGAATATTTCAGATACAGACATATAAAGTTATAAATTTGGAGGATTCATTATGAGTGAGAAAACAGAGATTACTTTCATGCAAACAAGACTAATCCGGCTTGCTTCAGAAGAGTGGCATTTACCTGTTGAACAGATTATCCACTTGTTTAAAGAAGCTGATGTTCTTGGATATATAGAAAAATGCTATGGGATTTTTCATTGTGAAGGTGATGAAGCTGTGCTTGAAGACATTACAGAATTTCTGGAAGGAAAGGGGATAAAGATTAGTGCTTGAGTTAAAAGATGGATTTGTTCTCTATCATGGAAGTTATTGTGAAGTAAAAGAGCCAGATCTTGCCAAATGTGCAAAGAGAAAAGATTTTGGGCAGGGATTTTATTTAACCACATCCAAGGAGCAGGCAGAAAGTTTTCTGAGAACCTCGATAGTCAAAGCAATCGCAACCGGAACAATTGAAGAGGGACAGAAGTATGGATATATTTCAACTTTTGAATTCAAACTTTCAGAAAATCTTGAAACGCATATTTTTGAAAATGCAGATGTAGACTGGTTACATTGCATTGCCGCTCATCGAAAGAAAAAAATGTTCATCGAAGTTGAACGTGAAATGGCAAGGTATGATATCATTGCAGGAAAGATTGCGGATGATGCAACAAACGCTACCCTTACTGCTTACCTTGCCGGGGTTTTCGGGACAGCAGGCGATAAGGAAGCAGACGATTTCTGCATCAGACAGTTGCTGCCCAATAAACTAAAAGATCAATATTGCTTCAAAACAGAAGCCGCTATTAGGTGTCTGAAATTTGTGAAAGGTGAGAAGATATGGCTGAGGTAACAATTCCAAAAGAAAAAATGAATTATACAATAGATCTTCTTATCACTATGGTGACAGATGAGATTGCAGAAGAAACGGGCAAGGACAGAAAAGAGATATTGACAGATTTTCTATGTTCAAAGACAGGAAAAGCACTGTATGATGAGAAGACAAAGTTGTGGTGCACTGGCCCGGCATATATAGCTGAACTGTATATGGAAGAATTAAAGAAATCCTGATATGGGATGTGAGTTTAAATTTATACGACAATATGGTGATAAAAAACTTCTATTTCGAGGAAGTAACAAATAAACCTATATTATTCACGGCATAGCCGTGAATAATATAGGTTTATTTATAAATTTTTATGTTACAGAAAATTACTGTGTTATGCTAACGGCAGAGAAATCTGAAAAGTAGAACCACCGCCCGGGGTATCCAGTACAGAGATTGTTCCTTTATGAAGTGAAATGATCTCATACGCAATACACAGTCCCAGACCAAAATGCTGCCTGTTATTTCTGGCAGAATCTGCCTGGTAAAAACGCCGGAAAACAGAAGTCTTGGCAAAATCCGGAATACCGGGTCCGTTGTCTTTGACGCGGATAAGAAAGTGCGTTTCGGTCTGTGAAAGGGAAAGAATAATTTTCCCGTTTTCGGGGACATAACTGATGGCATTGTCAAGAAGGATTCCAAGCACCTGACTGATCCTTTCCGGGTCACAGGGACAGGAAGGGATTTCCTCTTCCGGAAGTTCAATGAAAAATTTCATATGGTGGTCCTGCATCAGGGGTTCATACTTTTCGTAGGTATCCAGAAGTAAAGTATCCAGTTCACAGAAAACCGGATGCATTTTCCAGGAATGGTTATCTGCATTTGACAGAGAGAGCATATCATTTATCAGGAGGGACATTCGCGTCCCTTCTTTTTCTATGACTGAAAGAAAATGTTCCTGTTCTTTCGGATCTGCCTTTTTCATGGCAGAGATTCCGGACAGGATTACTGCCAGAGGGGAGCGAAGCTCATGGGAGGCAGCAGCGATAAATTCGGTCTGTTCCTGCCTGCTTTTTTCCAGGGGAGTGATCATTCTTCCGGTAAAGAACCAGGAACAGATACTCAGAGCCAGAATTGCCAGAAAAGCTGCGCCGGAGAATGCAAGTCTCTGTAACAGAATCCTGTGTTTTACAGAATCCAGGGAATACAGGATGATCATACTGACGGTTCCGTGGCTCTTGGGGATCAGAGCAGTGGAAACATAGAAATCTTTCATCTGAAAAAAGATCCGTTTTGTCAGTTTACTGACCGCACCGGGATTGGAAAGATCAAGTGCATAGGAAGCAGCAGAGATTTCTTCTGCCTTCCGGAAAATCGTTTCATCCAGAGAATCCGTCTGTAGTTTTTTCAGATAAAGAGAATTTCCGTTGTCTCTGATATCCATGGAAATATCATAATTTTTTTCTGCCTGCAAAATCCAGTCACTGCTGATGATACTCTGCGTTTCCAGATGAGAGATACAGGAGATGGCGTTGTTCTGAAAGGTATTCCACGCATTCTGGCCTGTGCTGTTTTCTGCGATGAAATTACAGGCAGTTGTCATAATAAAAATGACGATGCCAATGATCAGAGCAGAGAAAAAAGTCATTTGAATATGAAGTCTGTGAAACATGAAATATTTACTCCTTTATGAGATTGTATGGTAATTGTATCATGAAAACCTGTAAATAATCTCTAAAAAAATTCCTGTAACCGAGTATAGAGACAATTTAGAGAAAACTCATGTATAATGAAAGATCAGGAGGATGAAAACAGATGAAAATTTTACTGATAGAGGATGACAGGGAACTGGCAGATAGCATGAGATTTCAGCTCGAAAAAGAAGGCTATGAGACAGATATCTGCGATGACGGAGAAGAAGGGCTTTATTATATGAAAGAACGAAGCCATGATCTGGTGATCCTGGACCGGATGCTCCCGTCCATGGATGGTATCACTGTTTTGCAGGAAGCCAGAAAGAATCATGTTTCCACACCGGTGATCATGCTGACTGCACTGGGAGAATTACAGGATAAACTGACCGGACTGAAAGGCGGCGCAGATGACTATATGGTGAAGCCGTTTGCCTTCGAAGAACTTCTGGCAAGAATACAGTGCATGGTTCGAAGACCCGGAAGATGGGAGAACACGGCAGTATTATCGCTCGGAGATCTTATTTTTGATCCCGAAAGCGGCAGACTGGAAGGAAACGGAAAGGAATGTACCCTTTCCAAACGGGAAGGAGCACTTCTGGAGCTGATGCTTCGAAACGCTGGTCAGACACTTCCGAGGGAGGTGATCCTCAACCGTGTCTGGGGAGCAGACAGCGAGGTGGAGGATGGAAATCTGGATAATTATATTCATTTTCTGAGGCGAAGATTAAAAAGTGTAAGAAGTACACTGAACCTGAAAACCGTCCGGGGAATTGGATATCGGCTGGAAAATTAGAGAAAGTTTAGAGATTTGCCTGTTACAATCCATTTATCCTGAGAGGGACAGAAAGAAAATAAAAACATGGAGGTATATCCTGATATGAGAAAAATAAAAAGATGGAAACAGGGAATCGCCGTTGCCGGAGTGATCGCACTTACCGGCAGCCTGTTTGCCGGATGTGGCGGTGCAGATGGAAAAAATTCCGGAAGCAAAGGAAAAACAGGAAGCAGCAATCAGGCAGGAAATGCAGATACAGCAGATCTTGTGAATGTAAATACTGACAATTCAGATGGCAAAAAAACAAAAGATGAGAGCACAAAAGCAATGGGACGTTTTCTGGAAAATGATCTTACAGTACCTGAAAACAGCCAGTTTCTGAGAGATGTCAAAGTACTCGACTCAGGTGCATTGCGCATGGTTTATTACAGTACAGCAGATAACTGTTATTATGCAGCAGATTCTGCAGATAATGGAGAAACCTGGACGAATGGAAAAAGTCTGGAAGAACTGTTGGGGCTTAAGGAGAATCTGGGAGAATATATCAGCGTTGTCTCTGCAGCAGCGGATGGAAGTATACTTGTCGGGGCAGATCTGTCTCCTGACAGGGACAATGAAAATGCACAGACAACAGCCGACAGTGGGGAAGAGGATTCTGCGTATGACAACCTGAAAATGGAATTTTTCTATCTTTCCCCTGATGGAAATGTACAGAAAGTTGATACCGGAGATACGCTTCAGTCTTCCTATACATTTCAGGCATGTTTCACAGAGAATGGGACAGTTCTTATCGTAGATCCCGATAATGGCGTAGCAGAGATCAATCCTTCAGATGGAAGTCTGGTGAGAAGATATGAGAAAGGAATCAATGTTGATTTTATCGGAACAGCAGGAAAAATGTTGTTTACCATTCAGGATCAGACTCTTCACGGATATGATCTGGATACTGGAAAACCACTGGACAATATCAGCGCGCTTACAGAGCAGATCCAGTCTGATGAGCAGGATGTCAACTGGACAACAACCAGCAGTTTTCCGCTTATGTTCTTAAAGGGAGATGAGGATAACAGCCTTTTTTATATTGATCATACCGGTGTTTACAGATATGTTCTGGGAGGCAGCACAGTGGAACAGATAATCGATGGTTCCTTGAATTCGCTCAGTTCACCGGATACAGGAACTGTAGCATGGGGACAGGACAGCGATGGAAATTTCTATGTGGGCTGTAATGCAGGCGAGGATATCAAAATTTATTCCTATGTATATTCCAAAGATACCCCAACGACACCGGATACAGAGCTGACAGTTTATTCCCTGAAAGACAGTAACTTCATAAAACAGGCAGCAGTGCTTTTCCAGAAAAAATATCCGGATATTTATGTGAATATCGAGGCGGGAATGTCAGGAGATGATTCCGTCACAGATACGGATGCGCTGAAAGTGCTCAATACAGAGATCATGGCCGGAACAGGACCGGATGTTCTGCTGCTGGATGGAATTTCAGAGGATACCTATATAGAGAGAGGAATGCTGGAGGATTTAAGCGGGGTATTAAAAGACGAAGATATCCTGCCAAATATCAAAGATGCATATACAAAAGAGAATGGAAGCATTTATACCATGCCTGTCAAGTTCGGCATTCCGATGATAGAGGGAAATAAGGATATCATCGCCGGAATTACGGATCTGACAACAGAGGCTGATGCAGCGGAAAGCCAGAAAGACAGCTATGGAAAACTGAAATTTTTCAGCTCTTTTTCCATATCACCGTCCTGGCTGATACAGGGAACCATAGACAATAGTACACCGGCATGGATGAACGAGGACGGAACCCTCAAAGAAGATGCACTGAAAGAATATCTGGAGCAGGTAAACAGGATCTGGCAGACTCAGAAGGATGCGATAGAAGAGACAAAGAAAGCTTACCAGATGGGTGATGACTGGGCGAATTCAGATCGTTCCGGATATACAAATATTGCAGGATCGATAACGGATCTGCTTGTAAAAGTCAATACAGTGGTGGCAGGCGGTCTGCTTTCACCGGAGGGTCTGGTGTATCTGGATTCTGCAAAAAAAGTAGATCCGGATCTGGATTACAGACTTCTGAACGGACAAAGCGAGAATTGTTTCTATCCAAGGAGCATTGTGGGAATCAGTGCAAAGGCATCTGAAAAAGAAGCGGCAGAGAAGTTCGTAAAGTTCCTGTTTGAAGAGGAATCCCAGAGAGCAAGCAATGATGAAGGACTGGCTGTAAACAGCAAGGTTTATGAAGATATGGCTTACTGGAAAATGGGAAAATCCAGTGGAGATACCATTGGCTCGATCGGAACCTCTTATGATACGGGAGATGGTAATATCAAACAGTTTGTGATGGACGAGATCATTCCGGAAGATGAAGCAATACAGAACATCATGGATCTGGGAAAAACACTTACTGTACCTGCAAAGAGTAATCAGATCATCCGAAGTGCAGTAACGGAATCCGGTGAGAAATACCTCAATGGAGAAACGGGGCTGGATGATGCTGTGAAAGAGATCATGCAGGAAGTAAATCTGTATTTATCTGAATAAGCGGCTGTCTGCTGCTTACCCAACACTGCAAGGTAAGGGAGTTTAAGAGAATGAAGATTAATTTAAAAGAACACTTATCTTTAACAGAGAAACGGAACGCAAAATCAGATTTGCTGTTTAGTCGGAAACGAAATCGCAGAAGATGTGTAGCTTTCAGAAATACAGAAAAAGGTCTGGCTTTTATTCTTCCGAGTTTTGCAGGTGTCTGCATTTTCTGGCTGATCCCGTATGTGGATGTGATCCGCAGATCTTTTTGCGGGGCAGTGAATGGAGAATTTGTGGGGATAGAGAACTACAGGACGATATTTGCAAACAAAGCGTTTCGTCTGGCCGCAGGCAACACACTTCGGTTCTTCGGAGTGTGTGTGCCGCTGCTGGTGGTATTGTCTCTGATCATAGCAGTCCTGCTTGCAGGGCAGAAAAGATTTACGCAGATTCTGAAAAGTTTCTTTCTTCTGCCAATGGCAATCCCTGTAGCATCAGTGGTACTTCTGTGGAGACTGCTGTTTGACGATCAGGGCTTATGGAATCACCTGCTTCATATGTTATCTGTTCGGACGACTGACTGGATGAATACAGGTGCTTCTTTTTATGTACTGGTGATCAGTTATATATGGAGAAATCTTGGATATGATGTAGTGCTCTGGATGGCAGGATTGTCTGCCATTCCGGCGGCACTTTACGAGGCAGCAAAAGTGGACGGGGCAGGGGAGTGGAAATGTTTTACGAAGATCACACTCCCGAATCTGCTCCCGTCCCTTTTTACGATCGTGGTACTTTCTGTACTCAATGCATTTAAGGTTTTCCGTGAGGCATATCTGGTGGCCGGTGATTATCCGCAGGAAAAAATGTATCTGCTTCAGCATCTGTTTAACAACTGGTACAGGGACTTGTCGCTGGATAAGATGTCGGCTGCGGCAGTGGTGACCGGACTGGTGATTTTTCTGCTGATCCTGGGCTTGTGGAAAGCCTGGGGGAAAGGCGGGGCAGAATGAGAAAAGTTATGCAGATATTCCGTATCAGGAAGATAGGAAGCCTGCTCCTTGTACTCCTTGCAATGGTGGCAGTATTTCCGGTATTTTTTTCAGTTACAGGATCACTGATGGGGCAGAAGGAATTAAATGATCTTCTGGGGGCGGTACTGACAGCAGACAGTGGATCTGCTTCCGGTCAGGCAGTCAGTTATGTATTCTGGAGAGTACTTCCGCTTTATCCGACGCTGAGATCCTATGTGAAAGTCCTGCTGGATTCTCCGGAGTTTTTTGTGATGTTCTGGAATTCCGTAAAGATTACTGTCGGAGTTCTGGCAGGGCAGATCCTGGTGGGAGTACCGGCAGCGTGGGGATTTGCCAGATATCGTTTTCCGGGAAAAAATCTGCTGTTTATGATCTATGTGGCATTGATGATGATGCCCTTTCAGGTAATGATGCTCAGTAATTATCTGGTTCTGGATCAGATGAAACTTCTGGATCATCTGTGGGGGATTATTCTTCCGGCGGCCTTTTCCACGTTTCCGGTTTTTATCATGTATCGTTTCTTTGAGAGTATTCCGGAGGCACTGATGGAATCTGCGCGGCTGGACGGGGCGGGTGAGCTGCTTATTTTTATCAGAATCGGAATCCCTCTGGGTTCTGCGGGTATCATTTCGGCACTGGTTCTGGGATTTCTGGAATACTGGAATCTGATCGAACAGCCAATGGCATTTCTGAAGACCAAAAGTCTGTGGCCGCTGTCTCTGTACCTTCCACAGATCGATATCTCCCAGACAGGAAAGGCATTTGCGGTATCTGTTCTGGTTCTGATCCCGGCAGTGATCGTTTTTCTGGCAGGGCAGGATTATCTGGAACAAGGGATCATATCCACGGCAATCAAGGAATAGAGCGACAGAAACGAGAGGATTTATCTATGAAGAAAATAAAACTGATAAAAATTCTGGCAGGATTTTTTGCCCTGATGCTTTTGTTTACTTTTCTGTCCAGGGCGGCAGATTCGGTGAATGTAGCACAGGTAGAGACAAAAACAGCTCAGAATCAGGTGATCACGCATGAGGTGACCGGCACAGGTAAAGTGATGGGAACCAGAGAACGGGCAGTTTTTACCCAGGAGGGACAGAAGGTGGAGCAGGTTTATGTGCAGGAAGGACAGAATGTGAAAAAAGGGGATGCGCTGCTGAAGTTTTCTGTAAAATATCTAAAAAAAACCATAAAGGAAAAACAGGATGCCATAGATGTTCTGCAGGGGAAGATCAATGATCTGATCAGTGCAGAGTCTGTGAATCAGCAGAAGAGAAATAATGAGTTTTCAGATGCACAGGAAAATTATAACAGTGCGGTTTCCAGCGGAAATTACAGTGTGCAGGCGGCACAGAATGAGGCAGCCATAGCCAGACAGAAGCTTCAGGATTATTACGCACAGCGGGATGCGGCGCAGAATGACGTACAGGATAAGATACCGGATGAGGAGAAGTTCAGTGATTCCAGCGAGTTTGATGATCCGGGAAATACAGACGATTTCGGGAATACAGATGATCCGGAGAACTCCGATGATTCCGGAAATACGGATCGCACAGATAGCGAAGGGAATAAAAATACATCAGGAAACGGCGACAATTCGAATGCGCAGGACAATTCTCAGGAGCAGGCATTGATTGATGATATCCGGGCGAAAGAGGAGGCGGTCAATGAAGCCATGCTCAGCCGCAGAAGAGAACTTCAGTCAGCAGAGCAGGCAATCCGGGATACGCAGATCGGTGATGCTTCGGATTCCACACTGGAGAATACGCAGGCGGAACTTGAGACTGCGCAGAAAGATCTGGAAACGTTGCAGAAAGTGCTGGCACGAAAGGGAAAAGTGAAAGCACCCTGTGATGGTGTGATAAAGAGTCTGAGTGCAGTGACAGGAAGCCAGACAGGAGCGGAAGCTGCGGTTGTCCTTTATGAATCCAAAGGAACCTTTCGGTTTCAGGCAGAGGTCAGCAAAGATGATCTGAAATACATAAAGAGTGGCGGAGAGGTAATTTTAAAAGGTGCGGATGAAAAAGAGATTACAGGAGCGAAAGTGGAGTCTGTGAAAGAGGACAGCAGTAATGAAAATCAGTACATTCTTTCTGTACAGGTACCGGAGGGAACTCTTTCCATAGGAGATACTGCGGAATTTACAATTTCTCAGGATGCAGGTCCTTTTAATGCCTGTGTTCCGCTGAGCGCATTGTATGAGGAAAATGGCAGATACTATGTTTATGTGACAGATACACAGAACACCGTTCTGGGTGAGGTACTGGTAGCGCGAAAAACGTATGTGAATGTGAAAGATAAAAATTCTTCCACTGCTGCGCTGGAGAACGGGGATTTATCAAGTGACCAGAAAATCGTGACTTCCAGTGACAGAGAGATCAGCAGCGGCAGCCGGATCAGGCTGCTGGAGGAATGAGTGTCAGAAGTCAGAGTGCCTTTTTAAGGAAAGCCGGTACTCTGACTGTGTGGCTGATTATTTTCTGTATTTATTTTCTGGGAGTCTATAATTATGTGCAGATCAGAAATGATACAGCAGTATCGGTGTTTCTGTCCGCAGCTTATCCTGACAGGAAAGGAGCAGAAAATATCCTGAAGCAGGAAAGAAAAAGTGAGAAGCCTTATGATGTATGTTTTTATGCAGATGCAGGGTTGAGGGAGATTTCTGCGAAAGAAGGAAACCGGCAGGCACAGGCGATGACTGTGTATCTTAAGGGAAATCCCGCAGGGTATGACTGGCAGGCAGCAGCTCTGACAGAAGGTGATCCGGATGGCTGCGTGATTGATGGTACAACTGCCTGGGAGCTCTTTGGCAATAAGGTTCCGGGTGGTCAGATTCTGTTTCAGGGACGTACTTATACTGTCAGGAAAGTTGCGGACTGGGGGCAGAAAATTCTGGTTTTCGGGGCGGCTTCTGCGGATGATACCGAGACGGAACTTTTTTATAATCGTTTGTTTATCAGAAGGAGAAATGGAGAAACCGAAGAAAGTACAGTGAACGGATTTCTGATGAAATACGGACTTCAGGGAACTGTGGTATCCTCGACTTTACCGAAAAATGCAGGACTGGCGGCATTACTGCTGCTTCCGGCGGTTCTTTCTGGCAGTCTGTGGACGGAAATAAGCAGAGAAAAAAAGAACTATACAGTGAAAGATGCAGAGTACTGGTTCTGCAACCTGCTGTACAGTGTAATGGCAGGGACGGTGGTCTGGCTTCTTTTTACACATCTGACCTGGCCGGAGGGATGGATTCCGTCAAGGTGGTCTGACTTTGGGTTCTGGAAAGAAAAGGTGGATCAGGCTGTGGCAGAATTTAAGCTGTATCTGATGCTTCCGAAGACGGTATCCCAGACGAAAGGTATGATTCTTGGCGGGAAAACGGTTTGTGCAGGAGGGGGTTCCTGTTTTCTGTATTTGTTGTGGAAAGTATTCATCTGATAGGTGAAAAGCAATATTCAGTTAAAATATAGAAACTATGTGGTTTTCAGCCACTTTCACGACTGTGCCGTGAATAATCTAGGTTAAATATTTTGTCCAAAAAGAAAGAAAATGCGGCGGTGACAGTTTATACACTGCAACGGACAAAATTATCTCAAACAGATGTAGATAACTTTAATGCACAGTATCCTAAACTGGATGTGAAGTACACAAAAGTATTTCATGATCGTTTTTTAATTCTTGATAAAATGAAAGCATATCATGTGGGTGCGTCTTTGAAGGATGCAGGTAAAAAATGTTTTGGAATTAATCTGATTGAAGATGCAGGTATTGTAAGAGATATTTTACAGAGATTGGAATTGGAAACAGAAGAATAGAAAAATAAGTTATGCAGAGAAAGGCGTGAGTCATAGAAAGGTGGCTTGCGTCTTTTTCTGTCTGGAAAGGAAGTGGGGCGTGCAGATTGCGGAAATGATTTTTCAGACACGCTCTAGAACACTACGGGTATGTGGAGCGAAATATAATCAGAAATGAATCCGGATACTGCACCAAGATATAAAAAGTATATTCCATATTGGGCATAATTTAAGTTTCGTTAAGTTTCACTTAGTTCTGTTTTTACAGAGCGCCATTTTTTCTTGGTTCATATTTCTCGCATCCGTCACAGGTCTGTGGCTGGGTGATTTTCCATTCAAAATATTTATCTTTGGTAATCTCATCGGATTTCAGTTCATCCATCCGAACTACCCATTCTTTCAGAAAATCATTCAGAAATTTCCGAGGGTCACAAATTCTTTACAAAATATTAGCACTCATCTCTTGTTATTACAGCGTAGCTTTTGTCTTAGTTCATAGAGTGCCGTAAAGTGCCTATTTACAGGCTTTTCACGGGTTTTATGAATTTATCATATTTCATCAAAAATCGTCAATATACAAAAAATTGGTGTCAAAATTGGTGTCAAATAACCTTAATTTGAGATTTTGATGAGCAACACATCAGTATAAAAAATTGAATATTTTATAGACTATGGAACGCCTAAAATGACGTTCCTTTTCTATTTCCAGCCGTTCTTATTGGACGGCTATTTTATTACCAAAAATGAAAGGAGCATTAGATTTATGAAAAAGACATGGAAACGATTGTGTACGGGCTTCTTAGCTCTTGCAACTGTCGTTACTGCTTTACCGACTATACCCGTCTATGCAGAAAGTAAGCAATACTGGACGGAAAGTGCAGAGCGTGTCGGTATCATTGAAAAAGTAATGAATGACGGTTCTATCGGTTCGACATTCAATGAGGGCTATATGAAAGTCGAGGGCGAAACTGCCTATTGTATTGACATCAATACAGATTTTAAGAACGGTTACAAGACCAGAGCTGACGCAAGCTCACGCATGAGTGCCGACCAGATTTCAGATGTGGCGTTATCCTTAGAGTATGTCAAACAGTATGGCGAAGCTCACAAGGAATTGAACTATAAACAAGTCTATCTGTTGGAACAATGTGTAGTTTGGCAGAGATTGAGCGTACATCTTGGCTGGCAATGTGATAACGTGCGAGCTTCTTATGATGAAATACCAAAGGCTACGCAGGACGAAGTTTTCGCTGGTGCAAAAGCCTTTGTCAAAGAAAATAAAGGACGCTATGAATGTGGCGGTTATATCTACTCTGGCGAGGGGCAGGAATTGGGACAATTCTGGGCGAAGCTGAATGTTGGAAATGCGAAACTGCAAAAGACTTCCAGTAATACCAGCATTACCGACGGTAACGGGAATTACTCTATCGCTGGTGCAACATACGGTGTCTTTGCTGATAAGGACTGCACGAAACAGCTTGCCACCCTTACGACTGATGAAAACGGAAATACAGATGTTGCAGAGGTAAAAGCAGGCATAGTCTATATCAAGGAATTATCCGCACCAGCAGGATATAAAGTAGATAAAACTGTATATTCCTTAAAGGTTGAAGCTGGAAAGACAGCGACTTTGAACGTATCTGATACGCCAAAAGTAACGGACACTTTGATTGAGCTTTTCAAGATTGATATGGAAACACAGAAAGACAATCCGCAGGGGAACGCTTCTCTAGCAGGTGCGGAATTTACATGGAAGTATTATGCTGGCTTCTATAACAAAGACAATCTCCCTGCCGAAGCTACTCGTACATGGGTTACAAAGACAATCGCTGAAACAGACAGCGACGGGACAACTCACTACATCACAAAATTAGCGGACGCATACAAGGTGTCTGGCGACAGCTTCTATATGCAGGAGGGCAAAGCCGTTCTTCCACTTGGGACACTAACCGTTGAGGAAACAAAAGCTCCAAACGGCTACTTGTTAGACGGTGCATATATGCAGGCTGGCGATAAGTCCGAACAGATTAAGGGCTTATATGTAACACAGATTACCGAGGACGGCGACCTTGCCGTACTATCTGGAAGTAACCAGTTTTCCGTATCAGACAAGGTTATCCGTGGCGGTGTGAAAATTCAGAAACGAGATTTAGAAACGGGCGATACAAAGCCACAAGGAAGTGCCACTTTGAAAGATACTGCCTTTGACATTATTTCCTTAAATGATAATTCTGTTTTGGTTGAGGGCAAGCTATACAAGAAAAATGAAGTGGTAAAGACAATTCGTACAGATATTGAGGGTGTCGCTTCTACTTCTTCTGACCTTTTACCTTATGGAAAATTCCGTATCGTTGAAAGTGAAGCTCCCAACGGTTACTTAACTGACGGTGCAAAACCGATTGATTTTACAATCACAGAAAATGGAAAAATCGTGGACTTAACCGACGAAGCCCATTCTATCTACAATCAGATTAAGCGTGGAGATATTGAGGGTGTAAAAATCGGTGCAGGTACACACAAGCGTCTTGCTGATGTTCCCTTTAGGATCACAAGCAAGACGACGGGTGAAAATCATGTAGTGGTAACTGATGATAACGGGCAATTCTCCACTTCTGCTGAATGGGCTTCTCATAAGCACAATACAAACGCAGGAAAGACCAGCGAGGACGGTGTATGGTTTGGAACTTCTGAACCAGACGACAGCAAAGGTGCGTTACCTTATGATACCTATATCATTGAAGAATTACGCTCTGATAGTAACAAAGGTTTTGAACTTATCCCACCTTTTGAAATCGTGATATCAAGAAATAACCTTGTGATTGATTTAGGAACGCTGACTGATGAATACGAAAAAGAAATCTCTATCCATACCACAGCGACCAGCAAAGACGGCGAAAAGACTATCCTTGCAGGAAAAGAGATTACGATTGTTGATACTGTCAAATTAGACGGACTTACAAAAGGCACGAAGTATCAGTTAAAAGGCTGGCAGATGTTAAAGGAAGAAAACGCCGAGCTTATCATTGACGGGAAACGTGTAGAAAACGATTATACCTTTGTCGCTGACGAGGAAGAAATGAAAGTGGAAATTTCCTATACATTCAATGCGTCTGCTTTAGGTGGCAAAAACCTTGTTACCTTTGAAGAATTGTATGATTTAAGCAATCCAGACGAACCCGTAAAAGTTGCGGAACACAAAGACATTGAGGACGACGGGCAAACGGTACTTATCACAGAGCGTATCATCAAGATACATACGACCGCTACCGATAAGGACGGCAACAAAGAGCTTAAAGCAGGAAAAGACGTTACAATCATTGATACCGTAACCTTAGAGGGCTTAGAAGTCGGTACACAGTACAAACTTGTGGGCTGGCAGATGTTGAAAGAAGAAAATGCAGAACTTCTTATCAATGGAAAACGTGTGGAAAGTGATTACACTTTTATTGCTGACAGCGAAACTATGAAAGTGGAAGTTGCTTTTACGTTTGACGCTACTTCTCTTGACGGCAAACAGCTTGTAACTTTTGAGGAATTATACGATTTAAGCAATCCAGACGAGCCGAAGAAAGTTACCGAGCATAAGGATATTGAGGATAAGGGACAGACGATTACCTTTAAGGAAAAGCCAGAAGAACCAGAGAAACCCGAAACACCACCGACACCAGAAAAGCCTAACAGACCTAGCGACAGTCCCAAAACGGGCGACAGTACAAATGTAATGGCTTTTATCGTGATGTTGCTTGCGTCTGCTGGTGGACTGGCTGGAACATATCTTTACAAACGCCGTAAAATGAAGAAATCATAAGGCGGTAACGGTATGAGGAAAGAAAAATCACGCTCTCCGCCGAAGCTGTCAAACGGCAGACTTTTGCTTATTCTGGCTTGTCTGCCTACAACCTGCAAGAACACGGATAGTCAAGGGTGCGTAAGCATTGATTTTACCCTTTACTATCTGGGGGATTGCTGGTACTTCCCGAACCGCCAGAATAAGAAATCACAATCAATTTATCAAAAATAGAAAGAAACGAGGTAAAACAATATGGAAATGAAATATGTCGTGCCAGATATGGCACAGTCTTTTGGGACTCTTGAATTTGCAGGCGAAAGCGAGCCAGTCTTTGAAAAAGATAAAAATAACCGCAGGGTCTTAACCAGACGAAGCTATAACCTTTATTCTGACGTACAAAAAGGCGAAAATGTTGTGGTAGAAATTCCCGTGCAGGCTGGCGAAAAGCATTTCAAGTATGAGCAGAAAGTAAAACTTGTCAATCCGAAGTTATACGGCAGAGGTTACGCAATCGGGGATATGGGACATACCGATTATGTGTTAGTTGCTGATGATATTGTAGCAGTTGAAGAAAAGTAAAGGAGTGAAGAATTTATGAGATTATCAAACGGGTTTGTTATTGACAAAGAGAAAACATTTGGAGAATTAAAATTTACAGCGGTGCGTGATGTGTTCTTGCAGAATGAGGACGGGACACCGAGTACCCAGCTTAAAAAGCGTATCTATGATTTGAAGTGCAGTCTGCATGGTGGAATTATCCCCGTGTCCGTACCGCCAGAAGTACCGTTAAGGGAATTTCCGTACAATGCAGTTGTGGAGCTTGTCAATCCCGTAGCCGATACGGTATCAAGAAAAACCTATACGGGTGCAGATGTGGACTGGTATGTAAAGGCAGAGGATATTGTATTGAAGAATAAAGGCAACCAGAACGCAGGCAGTCCACAGAACCCTACAACGCAGGGACAGCCGAAGAAATAAAAGTGATGTATTTGTCTTAATTTTGATTGACACAAACAATGAGGAGTGATATATTTATCTCATAAAGATACAAAAACATCTCATTTGAAAGGAGAGATAAATATGTCAAAGAAACAAATTAAAAAAATTATTTTTATGGGGGTAGGGTGTGCTTTATTGCTTATTGTTGGTACAATCTACTCCCTATTATACAATAATGGACGCTGGGTCAAAAATATGGATATGTCGGAATATGTATTTTCTTACAAGGATATTCCTATGTTAGTAATTGGAGCTTTAATAGCACTATATGCTATCTATATAATAATTATCTGCTTTAAAAATGTCTTTTTAAAAAACAGCAGGGAAAAACGATATTCAAGAACAATTTCTCCTTACTGGGGATTTTGTGGAATGTTTGGTTTTCTGGGGTTTGGCGGATTTTGGACATACTATAAATTTGGAGAAATATTTCCTTTTACTTTTTTCATATTTTTTGGTTTTTTCAGTTTTTTCTTTGAAGGTAAACTTTCTCATATCTTAGAAGATGAGCTTTTTCAAGAAAATAAACGTAAGGCACAATTAGAAGCCTACAAGATAGGTTTTAAACTATTATTTGTAGTTATCTGGCTTATGGCAATAGGTATGTTTTCCCGTAATGTTGAATGGTGTGCAATGTTTATGCTGATTTCTGTTTCACTTATCTATGCTCTTGTTCTTTTTCTTAGCAACTATTTATTATATCGTTATGAAAAAAGGGAATAAATTATGGAAGCAAAGTTTGTATGTAATTTAAAAAAATATCGTGTAGCACAAGAATTAACACAAGAACAACTCGCTGACATTGTAGGTGTTCGTCGTGAAACTATTATGAGATTAGAAAAAGCACAATATAATCCGTCACTTAAATTGGCAATAGATATTTCAAGAGCTGTAAAAGCTCCGATAGAAGATATATTTATTTTTGAATAAAGACAGTTTAAAGCAGTTAGTCTTAGGATTGACTGCTTTTTTCGTACACAGAAAGGAGAGATTGTTTTATGCGTAAGATTTGGAATAAAGGACACCGTATCAGAGCCAGCGACAAGCACCTTGTTTACCACTTTTCCATAGGAACGCTTCTGTTTGTATTCGTGGCGGTTCTCCTGCTACTGAATATAAAACAGCTCATGCGTACCGATTGGGAGCATTTCAGCTTGTTAGAGAACGGCTTGACGCTTTCCCCTTACAACTTCATAACCATACTGATAGCGACTGGTGTTTGTGCATTGGTCGCTTTTCTGTATTACCGCTTCTATTACGACAGTTTCAAGAAGCTCCTGCACCGTCAAAAGCTGGCAAGAATGATACTGGAAAATAAGTGGTATGAAGCCGATACTGTACAAGACAGCGGTTTTTTTACTGACCTGCAAAGCAGATCAAGGGAAAAAATCGTCTGGTTTCCGAAGATTTATTATCAAATGGAAAAGGGACTGCTTCATATCCGCTGTGAAATTACGTTGGGAAAATATCAAGACCAGCTTTTGCGGTTAGAGGATAAATTGGAAAGTGGTTTGTATTGCGAACTGACCGACAAGACCTTACATGACGGCTATATCGAATATATCCTGCTTTATGACATGATAGCAAACCGCATTACCATTGATGAAGTACGGGCAGAGAACGGCTGTCTTAGACTGATGAAAAATCTTGTCTGGGAATATGACGCACTTCCCCACGCTCTGATTGCTGGTGGGACTGGTGGCGGTAAAACCTATTTTCTGCTGACGCTCATTGAAGCCTTACTGCATACAAACGCTGTCCTTTACATTTTAGACCCAAAGAACAGCGACCTTGCGGACTTGGGAACAGTCATGGGAAACGTGTATCACACCAAAGAAGAAATGATAGACTGTGTCAATGCTTTTTATGAGGGCATGGTACAGCGAAGCGAGCAAATGAAACGGCACCCGAACTATAAGACGGGCGAAAATTACGCCTATCTGGGACTGCCACCCTGCTTTCTTATCTTTGATGAATATGTGGCGTTTTTTGAAATGCTGGGGACAAAAGAAAGTGTGGGCTTACTTAGCCAGTTAAAGAAAATCGTCATGTTAGGACGACAAGCAGGTTATTTCCTTATCGTTGCCTGCCAGCGTCCAGACGCAAAATATTTCTCGGACGGTATCAGAGATAACTTCAATTTCCGTGTGGGATTGGGGCGTATCAGCGAGCTTGGTTATGGTATGCTGTTTGGTTCTGATGTGAAAAAGCAGTTTTTCCAGAAGCGTATCAAGGGGCGTGGCTATTGTGATGTGGGAACAAGCGTCATAAGTGAATTTTACACGCCTTTAGTCCCGAAAGGACATGATTTTTTGCAGACAATCGGTTTTCTTGCACAAGCAAGGCAGGACGGGACGGCGACGTGCGAAGCGAAAGGCGACGGCACGGACTAGCCGTTGCTGGTGTGGCGTAAGCCACGCCAGCAGGTAAAACCCCTCGGTATCTAACAGAGGGGTACGTTTGCAAATAGACAATAGACAAAAAACATAGAAAACATAAGGCTTCTGGCATGGTTTCCTAGCAAAAATCGGCTGTGAAGTCGCCTTAAAAAACTTCACACTTTACAGATTGGGGGTATGGTTCTGAATGAAGAACAATGGATAAAAGGATTACGGGAGAAACGGATTGCTTACGGTATCTCACAAGGCAGGCTGGCGGTGGCTTCTGGTATCACAAGGGAATATCTCAACAAGATAGAAAGTGGAAAAATGAAGCCATCAAAGGAACTTCTGGAAACTCTGCATAAGGAACTGGCAAGGTTCAATCCAGAAGCACCGCTTACCATGCTGTTTGATTATGTGAAAATTCGTTTTCCCACGCTGGATATACAGCACATCATCAAAGATATATTAAAACTGAATATCAATTATATGCTCCATGAAGATTACGGACATTACAGTTATACGGAGCATTATTCTTTAGGGGACATCTTTATCTATACGTCGGCTGACGAAGAAAAAGGTGTCCTTTTAGAGTTAAAGGGGCGTGGTTGCCGACAGTTTGAAAGTTACCTGCTGGCACAGCAAAGAAGCTGGTATGACTTTCTCATGGACGCACTCGTAGACGGTGGCGTGATGAAGCGTATCGACCTTGCTATCAACGACCATACGGGCATTTTGGATATTCCAGAGCTTGCGGAAAAATGCAGGAAACGGGAATATATCGGAAAGTCCAGAAGCTATAAGTTTTATCAGTCTGGCGAGCTTATCAAGCACAGAGAGGACGACAGAGAATATATGGGACGAACCCTTTATCTTGGTTCGCTGAAATCAGATGTGTATTTCTGTATCTATGAAAAGGACTATGAGCAGTACGTCAAGTTAGGGACACCGCTTGAAGAAGCCGACATTATCAATCGTTTTGAGATACGGCTTAGAAATGAACGTGCCTATTATGCAGTACGAGATTTGCTGACGTATTATGACGCAGAGCAGACCGCCTTTTCTATCATCAACCAGTATGTGCGGTTTGTTGATGAAGAACCAGACAAGCGAAAAAATGACTGGAAACTCAATGACCGCTGGGCTTGGTTTATCGGCGATAATAGACAGAGCTTGAAGCTGACGACAAAGCCAGAGCCTTACACCTTAGACCGTACATTGCGGTGGGTACAACGGCAGGTAGCACCGACCTTGAAAATGCTGAAAAAGATTGATAAAGGAAACGGTACAGACTACATGGAAACAATCGAACAGCAGGCAAAGCTCACAGAAAAGCATGAAATGATAATCAAACAGCAGACGACCCCTGCAAAAGATTTGGTGGAAAGTTAGGAGTGATAAAAAATGTGGGTATTATTAAAAGACTTCCTGCTGGTATCTATGGGAATGGGTATCGGCGTAGTCTTGATGTGTATTTTGAATGTCGGCAAAGAAGCTGACTATGAAATGAAACAATTAAAAGAAAGCGAGGACAATTAAATGAATTTCGGACAAAATTTGTATCAATGGTTTTTATCAAACGCACAGAGCTTAGTGCTTATGGCGATTGTGGTTATCGGTATCTACTTAGGTTTCAAGCGTGAGTTTTCCAAACTTATCGGCTTTTTGGTGGTTGCCTTGATTGCTGTCGGTTTGGTATTCAATGCTGGCGGTGTGAAAGATGTACTGTTAGAGCTGTTCAATAGGATTATAGGTGCGTAAAATTTTATTGTGGTGCTGATGTATGGGTGCTATAATGTGAAAAAAGAAGTAATCGAGGTGTTCTATTTTGAATGAGAGAGAGAAAATTATTCGTTTATGGTTTGATATGTGGTTGAAACAGCAAGACTTAGGAATGGATAAAATTTTTACAGAAGATGTTGTTTATACGGAAAGCTGGTGTCCTAAATATGAAAATCTTAAAACAGTAAAACATTGGTTTAATGAATGGAATACTCGTGGTAAAGTCATTATTTGGGATATTAAACAGTTCTTTCATAAAGAAAATCAAACTGTCGTAGAATGGTATTTTAAAAATGAAATGAATACGGGAAGTGTTGAAGAATTTGACGGTATTTCCTTAATTGAATGGACAGAAGATAACAAAATCAAATCATTAAAAGAATATGGTTGCAATCTCAATAACTACAATCCATATCAGCACAGCGATAACCCTCAATTTAGAGATGAAAAAACAAATTGGTTTTAAAACTTAATCAAATTATATCCATATACACAAAGCAGTTAGTCTTAGGATTGACTGCTTTTTTCTTGCCAAAATTTCAGATTGGAGTGATGAAATGAATGATATTGTTAAGGATATGCAGGAAAAAGTCGGCTGTGAATACATTTCAGACCTGCCCTCCTACAAGCGTAAGGTGTGGCAGGAAATGAAACGGTTGAACCCTGCCGACTATGAAGAAAGACAGTTAGAAGATTTTTCTAAATATGTGTTTGGTATGTCGTACCAGACCTTAAAAGATGTGATGAAACAACAGAAAGGACGTGAGGAACAATGCAGGAAACAAGGGTGCTGGTGGAAACGAAAGGAACAACTGGCGAAGAAACAATATCATACTGGTTCGACTTGCCGATAGATGTTGCCGAGTTTGAAGAAAAGCTAGGTGTCGGTGCAGAAAGTGGGGATTACCGCATTATCGAAAAGGTGTTGCCTTATGCTGATGAAGTTCACGAACATACCAGCGTGTATCAGCTCAACGAATTAGATTTTATGTACCGCCAGCTTTCAAGTGATATGCAGGAAGAATATGTATCACTACTTACGGTGTTTGAGAATTTAGAAGCACTTTATATTTGCAGGAACGTGATTACGGTTTATCCCGACTGCAAAAGCATGATAGATGTTGCAAGGCAAAAGCTGATGAACGACCCGACGTTCAAACATCTGTCCGACGACTGTCAAGAATACTACTTTGACTTTGAAGCCTATGCTTCTCACTTGCAGGAACACGGGAAATTTTTAGTAACAGAACACGGTATCTTTGAACTGCCAGAGTAGGAAATGAGGTGGTGCTTATGATTGATGATATGGCGGTTTATATTGCTAATCTTGGCAAATACAATGAGGGCTATTTAGTCGGTGCTTGGTTCACGTTTCCTATTGACGAGGAAGATGTGAAAGAAAAAATCGGCTTGAATGAACAGTATGAGGAATACGCTATCCATGATACCGACAACTTTCCCATTGCGATTGGCGAGTATGTTTCCATTGAAGAACTCAATGAGATGTATGAAATGATAGAGGAACTTCCCGACTATATTGTAGAGTGTCTGGACGAATTTATCAGCCACTATGGGACGCTGGAAGAAGTCGTGGAACATAAGGACGATATTTACTATTATCCCGACTGTGAAACCATGACAGATGTTGCCTACTACTACATAGACGAATTGCAGGCACTTGGGGACATTCCACCCAGCTTACAGAATTACATTGACTATGAAGCCTACGGGCGAGATTTGGATATGGGCGGTTGCTTTATTGAAACAAGCCGAGGTATGTGCGAGATACCATATTAACGCTGGAAGATCAGCGACAAGCATTGTTGCTACTGACAGCGTATTTCTCTTTTAAGGGACAGTCTGAAACATGGCTGTCCTTTTCTATTTTGAAAGGAGCTGAAAGAACTTGAAAAAGATTAAAAGCTACACGGGTATCTGGAACGTGGAAAAAGTCTTATATGCAATCAATGACTTTAACTTACCCTTTCCCGTTACCTTTACACAGATTACATGGTTTGTGATTACGGAATTTATCATCATTCTGTTTGGGGATATTCCCCCACTTTCCATGATTAAGGGAGCATTTCTCAAATACTTTGGTATTCCCGTTGCTCTCACTTGGTTCATGTCGCAGAAAACCTTTGACGGAAAGAAGCCGTACTGCTTTTTGAAATCACAGATAACCTATGCCCTGCGACCAAAAATCACTTATGCAGGAAAAGCCGTAAAACTGCATAAGCAGATATTGAATAAAACAATCACGGCAGTAAGGAGTGTGAACTATGTTCCCGATAAAATATATTGACAATAACCTTGTCTGGAACAAGGACAATGAGGTGTTCGCCTACTATGAGCTGATACCGTACAACTATTCTTTTCTATCCGCAGAGCAGAAATTTATCGTGCATGACAGTTTCCGACAGCTTATCGCACAGTCCCGTGAGGGTAAAATTCATGCGTTGCAGATTGCCACAGAAAGCTCAATCCGCAGTATGCAGGAACAGTCAAAGAAACTGGTAACTGGAAAATTAAAGGAAGTTGCCTGCCAGAAGATAGACGAACAGACCGAAGCGTTAGTATCTATGATTGGGGACAATCAAGTGGACTACCGCTTTTTTCTTGGCTTTAAGCTCATGGTTACGGAAGAACAGCTCAATCTGAAGAACATCAAAAAATCGGCGTGGCTGACGTTCACAGAATTTCTCCATGAAGTGAACCACACGCTGATGAATGATTTTGTTTCCATGCCGAATGATGAAATCAACCGTTACATGAAAATGGAAAAGTTACTGGAAAATAAAATCTCCCGTCGCTTTAAGGTGCGTCGCTTGGAAATCAATGATTTTGGGTATCTCATGGAACATCTTTACGGCAGGGACGGTATCGCTTATGAAGATTATGAGTACCAGCTACCAAAGAAAAAATTGAACAAAGAAACGCTGATAAAATACTACGACCTTATCCGTCCGACAAGGTGTGTGATTGAGGAAAGCCAGCGGTATTTACGCTTGGAACATGAGGACAAGGAAAATTATGTGTCTTATTTTACCGTCAATGCGATTGTCGGCGAGCTTGATTTTCCGTCAAGTGAAATCTTCTATTTCCAGCAACAGCAATTCACATTCCCCGTTGATACTTCTATGAATGTAGAAATCGTGGAGAACCGAAAAGCATTAACGACCGTACGCAACAAGAAAAAGGAATTGAAAGACCTTGACAATCACGCCTATCAAGCAGGAAGTGAAACCAGCTCAAATGTGGTGGACGCTTTAGACAGCGTGGACGAGCTGGAAACAGACTTAGACCAGAGCAAAGAAAGTATGTATAAGTTAAGCTACGTGATACGGGTGTCTGCACCCGATCTTGACGAGCTGAAACGCCGTTGTGATGAAGTCAAGGACTTTTACGACGACCTCAATGTAAAGCTGGTGCGTCCTGCTGGGGATATGCTGGGGCTTCATTCTGAATTTTTACCAGCCAGCAAGCGATATATCAATGACTATGTGCAGTATGTAAAATCAGATTTTTTAGCTGGGCTTGGCTTTGGTGCGACACAGCAGTTAGGAGAAACTACGGGTATCTATATGGGCTATTCCGTTGATACGGGAAGAAATGTGTACCTGCAACCGTCTTTAGCTTCGCAGGGCGTAAAAGGTACAGTTACCAACGCTTTAGCGTCTGCTTTTGTCGGTTCGCTTGGCGGTGGAAAGTCGTTCTGCAACAATCTTCTGGTGTATTATTCGGTGTTGTTTGGCGGTCAAGCAGTCATTTTAGACCCCAAAGCCGAGCGTGGCAACTGGAAAGAAACACTTCCAGAAATCGCCCATGAAATCAATATCGTAAATCTTACCAGCGATAAAGACAATGCAGGACTTCTTGACCCATTCGTGATTATGAAGAATGTAAAGGACGCTGAAAGTCTGGCAATCGACATCTTAACATTCCTTACGGGTATTTCCTCTAGGGACGGCGAAAAATTCCCCGTACTTCGTAAAGCGGTTCGTTCCGTTACCCAGAGCGACAGTCGGGGCTTGCTCCATGTGATAGACGAGCTACGCCGTGAAGATACGCCCATATCAAGAAATATCGCAGACCATATCGACAGCTTCACGGACTACGACTTTGCACACCTGCTGTTTTCAGACGGTACGGTAGAAAATGCTATCAGTCTGGATAATCAGCTCAATATCATTCAAGTAGCCGACCTTGTACTGCCAGATAAAGATACCACTTTTGAAGAATACACGACCATTGAATTGTTGTCGGTGTCTATGCTGATTGTGATTAGTACCTTTGCCCTTGATTTTATCCATTCGGACAGAAGTATTTTTAAGATTGTCGATTTGGACGAAGCGTGGGCGTTCTTAAATGTGGCACAAGGCGAAACCTTATCAAACAAGCTGGTTCGTGCTGGACGTGCTATGCAGGCAGGCGTTTATTTTGTTACACAATCTTCTGGGGACGTGGCAAAGGAAAGTCTGAAAAACAATATCGGCTTAAAATTCGCTTTCCGTTCTACTGACATCAACGAGATAAAACAGACCTTAGAATTTTTCGGTATCGACAAGGACGATGAAAACAACCAGAAACGGCTTCGTGATTTGGAGAACGGACAATGCTTATTGCAGGACTTATACGGGCGTGTCGGTGTGGTACAGATACACCCAGTTTTTGAAGAACTGCTACACGCCTTTGATACCAGACCGCCCGTACAGAGAAATGAGGTGGAGTGATGAAAGAAAGGATAAAAGGTGCGTTCACAAAAAGGAAGATACTTCACTTTCTCAAAATGGCTCTGTTCGTGGTGGCACTCTCCCTTATCCTGCTTTCACTTTTGGGGACGGTGGCTCATGCAACGGGACTTGTAGACGATACCATAAACGCAGAAAATCTTTACTCAAAATATCCCCTTTCCAACTACCAGCTTGATTTTTATGTGGATAATAGCTGGTCATGGTTGCCGTGGAACTGGCTGGACGGCATTGGAAAATCGGTACAGTACGGGCTTTACTGCATTACCAACTTTGTCTGGACGATAAGCCTTTATTTAAGCAATGCCACGGGCTATGTGGTGCAGGAAGCCTATAAACTTGATTTTATTAACGATATGGCAGACAGTATCGGAAAGAGCATACAGACCCTTGCAGGTGTAACCGAGAACGGCTTTTCTTCTACGGGCTTCTATGTTGGTTTCCTGCTTCTCATTATCTTAGTGGTGGGACTTTATGTTGCCTATACGGGACTTATCAAACGGGAAACCAGCAAGGCACTTCACGCTGTTATCAACTTTGTGGTGGTGTTCGTGCTGTCCGCTTCGTTTATTGCCTACGCTCCCGACTACATCAAGAAGATAAATGAATTTTCATCAGACATCAGTACCGCTTCTTTGGACTTGGGAACAAAAATCATGCTCCCCAACTCCGACAGCGAGGGCAAGGACAGCGTGGACTTGATACGGGACAGCCTATTTTCTATTCAAGTGGAACAGCCGTGGCTACTTCTGCAATTCGGTAACAGCAACACAGAAGAAATCGGGGCAGACCGTGTCGAAGCTCTTGTATCGGCAAGTCCAGAGGACGAGGACGGGAAAACCAGAGAGGAAGTCGTGAAAACAGAAATCGAGGACAACGACAACAACAATCTGACGATACCGCAGGTAGTGAACCGTTTAGGTATGGTGTTCTTCCTACTGTTCTTCAATTTAGGGATAACGATATTTGTATTCTTGCTTACGGGCATGATGTTGTTCAGCCAGATACTTTTTATTATCTTTGCAATGTTTTTACCTATCAGTTTTTTACTTTCCATGATACCGAGCTATGAAAGCATGGCAAAGCAGGCAATCGTGAGGGTGTTTAATACCATTATGACACGGGCAGGAATAACGCTCATTGTAACGGTGGCGTTCAGCATTTCCAGTATGTTTTATAACATCTCCACAGACTACCCGTTTTTCATGGTGGCGTTCTTGCAGATAGTGTGTTTTGCTGGTATTTATATGAAGCTTGGCGACTTAATGAGTATGTTCTCACTTAATGCTGGCGACAGTCAAAGCATGGGACGCAGGATATTCCGCAGACCGTATCTGTTTATGCGACATAGGGCTAGGCGTATGGAACACCGTATTGCAAGGGCGGTAAGTGCTGGCGGTATTTCGGGCGGTGTCGCTGGTGCGGTGGCTGGAAGTGCCGTTGCTGGCAAGAGGGCTGAAAGAAAAAATACAGCTTCTAAAGAAAATCGGGGCAATATCACTTCCAGCATGGGACAGCGTGCAGGCTCAAAGGTGGGTGCTGTCTTAGATACGAAAAATAAAGTGAAAGACAAGGCAAACGCTGTCAAAGAAAACATCAAGGATATGCCGACACAGACCGCTTATGCGGTGTATTCCGCAAAGGAAAAGGCAAAGTCCAGCGTGTCTGACTTTAAGCGTGGCATGGTGCAGGAACAGCAGTCCAGACAGACGGGACAATTGGAAAAGCAGGAGCAACGCAGACAGAATATCGCTGACAAGCGTATGGAACTTCAAAAGGCACAAGAAGCAAGGCAGGCACAGCGAAAGGCTGACGGATCAGCGACAACGGGAGCTACCCGTCCCCATGAGCGACCAGCCACAGCTTCAAAGCCGAGTGCGGAAAAAATGCAGGAAGTCAAACGCCCTGCCACAGCGACCACTTCAAAAGCAAGTGAGCCAGTCAAGGCAAATGTTATCAAAGAGCGTCCGTTATCTTCTGGTGCTTCTGATAAGAAAGCGACCCAACCTGCACAGCCAGTACATAGGCAGAATGTAGAAAAAGTGGTATCGCAGGAAACACACCAGAATGACACCAAAGACCGCAGGATAAAGGTTCAGCAAACACAAACCGTCCAGAAGAACCAACAGACCATAGAGAAAACTCGTAACCTTGTAACGAAGAAAGGACAGAAGAAAAAATGAAACTGAAACATATCGCTCTTATCGGCAATCTGTTTCCTATCCTCTTTTCTCTGGTGCTTTTCTTTGGGGTGCTGATTAGTGCGGACAGCGACGACGAGAACAGCAACTTTTCTTCTGGCATTACGGGTATGAACTTATCCGCAGAAGTCTTGAAACATCAGCCTATGGTGGAAAAGTACGCCAGAGAAAACGGTATCTCCGAGTATGTCAATGTGCTACTTGCTATCATTCAAGTAGAAAGTGGCGGTACGGCAGAAGATGTTATGCAGAGTTCGGAAAGTCTTGGTTTACCGCCTAATTCCTTAGATACGGAAAGCTCAATCAAGCAGGGGTGTAAGTATTTTGCGTCCCTGCTTTCTTCCTGCAAAAATCAAGGTATCGACGACTTGAATGTAGCAATACAGTCTTATAACTATGGCGGTGGCTATGTGGGATATGTGGCAGGAAAAGGAAAAAAACACACTTTTAATCTTGCAGAGAGCTTCGCCCGTGAGAAATCGGGTGGAAAGAAAGTAACCTACACCAACCCGATAGCCGTTGCTAAGAATGGGGGCTGGCGGTATGGCTATGGAAATATGTTCTATGTGGAAGTAGTCAATCAGTATTTAGCAGTTCCGCAGGTATCGGGAGAACTGGCACAAAAGGTAATGAATGAAGCGTTGAAATATCAAGGCTGGAAGTATGTGTATGGTGGCAGTAACCCGAATACTTCCTTTGATTGTTCGGGATTGACGCAATGGTGCTATGGAAAAGCTGGTATCTCCTTACCGAGAACAGCACAAGCACAGTATGACGCAACCCAACATCTGCCACTCTCGCAGGCAAAAGCAGGCGATTTGGTGTTTTTCCATTCCACCTATAACGCTGGTTCGTATGTAACACACGTCGGTATTCTTGTTTCGCCGACACAGATGTACCACGCAGGCGACCCGATAGGATATGCAGACCTAAGTAGTAGTTACTGGCAACAGCACTTAATCGGTGCAGGACGAGTAAAACAATAGAAAGGACTTGAAAAATATGTTTAAGAAGAATAAGAAACAGACAGAAACTATCAAAGAACCAAAAGAAAAAAAGGTGCGTACTGTCAAGGTAGGCACACATAAGAAAACCGTGATTGCGTTGTGGGTGGTGCTTATCGCAAGCGTGAGCTTTGGGGTATATAAGAATTTTACCGCTATCGACCAGCACACGACCCATGAAAAAGAAATCATTGAACTTCGCTTGCAGGACACCAACGGGATAGAAAATTTCGTGAAGAACTTTGCGAAGTCCTATTACACATGGAATAACAGCAAAGAAGCGATTGAAGCAAGGACGCAGGCAATCAGCGGTTATCTGACAAAGGAATTGCAGGACTTAAATGTAGACACCATTAGAACCGATATACCGACCAGCTCCACGGTTACAGATGTGATTGTATGGCATATCGAGCAATCGGGAACGGACACTTTTTCTGCTACCTACGAAGTAGATCAGCAGATAAAAGAGGGAGAACAGACAAGCAATGTGAAAGCGACTTATACTGTAAAAGTCCATGTAGACGCTGACGGGGATATGGTAATCATTCAGAACCCTACTCTTGCACCAGCAATCGAAAAATCAGACTATGAGCCTAAGACACCAGAAGCAGACGCAAGCGTGGACGCTGATACGGTAAATGACGCTACCGCTTTTCTGGAAACATTCTTTAAGCTGTACCCAACAGCGACGGAAAAAGAGCTTGCTTACTATGTATTGGGAAATGTGATTGAACCTATCGGCAGGGACTACCTTTATTCTGAACTGGTAAACCCTATCTTTATAAAGGACGGCGACAATGTGAAAGTCAAGGTTGCGGTAAAATTCATTGATAATCAGACAAAGTCTACGCAGGTATCGCAGTATGAGCTTGTGCTACATAAGGATAGTAACTGGAAGATTGTAGGATAAATGATATAGCGTGCATTTCTTATCAGATTTGCACGCTTTTACAAAACGACAAGAAAACTGTGCAAAAATATTGACTTGTAATGACCGAATGCTATAATATAAATGACAAGTGTACTTGGTATTATTTGAAAGGAGCGTTATATAATGGATAAAGAAAAAATACTATCACAAAACAAAAAAGAGAATCTATATCTTGATGAATACGAAAAACATATTAAACTTCAAGGGAAATCTTTTGGCTTAATGTTTGTTTTATTTATCTGCATTTTAATTCTTCTCATTAAAGCAGTTTGTAAAGAACCCTACTATGACATAATGACAATTATTGGGTCTGTGGCATTTGGCTCTATGGGTTATGAAGCACATATTTCAAAAAATAAATCCAAATTTGTTATTGCTTTATTCTTTCTTCTATTTATGGGGTATTACTTTTATAAATTTTTAATGATAGGTTTATAGAATGGACGAACATTTAATTTTGCGAAACAGATTAAAAACTGTACGAAAAGAAAAAAAATTATCACAAACAGAATTAGCTGAACTAGTCGGGGTTTCTCGGAATACAATTAGTTCTATTGAAACTGGACAATTCAATCCAACAGCAAAATTGGCATTAGTGCTTTGTATAGCTTTAGATAAAAAATTTGAAGAATTATTTTATTTTGATTAAAGGAGAGAACGATTATGGAATTAGAGGAATTGATTGTTGAAATAGTTATAGGATTGTTTTTACTTTTTATATCTTATCAAATAGGAATAAAAGAGAATATTACTTTATTACATGGTTATCATTATACACAACTTGACCCTAAAGATAAAAAGGTGTTTACAAAAAAAATAGGAATAGGCACTTTACTGGTTAGTATTGGTATTCTTGTTATGCCGATTATCAATTTAATCTCTCATTCTGAATTAGGCTATTACATAGGTCTTATTTTGATTGTTGTAGGAGTGTTTTATATCATATTCATCATTGTAAAATACAATGGAAAACTTATTAGCTTTAAAAAGTAGAATTGAGGTATGAATATGATAGGACTGAACAAAAGAGATATAAAAAAGGCATTGAAAGCTGGTGCAAAAGCTGGCGGTGTATCATTGGCTGATGTTCGGGCGGATATTGAAGCTACGATTGATGAAGCTATGAATAGCACCGACCCAGAGGTGCAGGCAAATTTCAAAAAGTATTTTGGGAATAAACGCCCTACACCAGAAGAATATATTTATATCATTACGAAAAAGACAAAGGCAAAATTATAATAAAAGGGTCGTGGAAATGCTTCACAAAATTGTGATCTGCATTATCACGGCTCTTTTACTCTCTGTTTACTTTCAAAACTGTAAGTGTAATTGAATACTGCCCTTGCTATAATTTAATTGTATTCCAAAACAAATAAATGTGGCAGGAAGAAAGGAGCGATTTTTAATGGAACACATTTTAAATTTAGAGCAAGTAAAAAAATACTACGGGGGTAACTCTGGAAATATCACAAAGGCAGTAGACGGTATTTCTATGTATGTAGATAAGGGCGAATTTGTCGCAATCATGGGAGCTAGTGGTTCTGGAAAGACTACCCTATTAAACTGTATCTCTACGATTGATACTGTAACCAGCGGACACATTACAGTCAATAATCAAGATATTACCAAAATCAAGGATAAAGATTTTGCTGATTTCAGACGTGAAAATTTAGGGTTCATTTTTCAAGATTTCAACCTTTTAGATACTTTAACGATTGGAGAAAACATTTCTTTATCATTGGTTATCAACAAACAGAACCCTACTGATATTGAGAAAAGAGTTCATGCTATCGCCGATAAATTGGGTATTCGTGATATTTTATCGAAATTTCCTTATGAAGTTTCTGGCGGACAAAAACAGCGTTGTGCTTGTGCTAGAGCCTTAATCAATGAACCGAAACTGATTTTAGCTGATGAACCGACGGGAGCTTTGGACTCAAAAGCTTCCAGATTATTACTGGAAACAATGTCTGAAATCAACAAGAAAATGCAGGCTACTATTTTAATGGTAACACATGACCCGTTTAGTGCGTCTTTCTGTGAACGTATTTTGTTCTTGAAAGACGGTAAAATATTCAATGAAATTTTCAGAGGGGAAAAAAGCAGAAAAGATTTCTTCAATGAAATACTGGATATATTAACCTTGCTCGGAGGTGAAGTGGGAAATGTTAGGTAAGTTAGCGTATAGAAATACAAAAAGAAATATTAAAGATTATTTGATTTATCTGATAACCGTTACTGCATCCTTTTCTCTTATATTTGCTTTTAATTTGGTGGCAAATTCTGATGAAATTGTAAAGTTATGTTCCAGTATGGATGCATTTAAGAATTCATTGTTCGCTGTAAATATTCTTATTATTTTTGTGATATGCTTTTTGATCAACTATACAACGAAATTTATGTTTGAAAAAAGAAGTAAAGAATTAGGAACATATATGCTTCTTGGCATTAAGAAAAAAGAAATTGCCCACTTAGTTGTAATTGAAAACATACTGTTGGGAATTTTAGCAATTGTATTAGCTATTCCTATTGGCTTTTTATTCAGCCAGTTTGTGTCGTTAGTAATTGTAAACTTACTGGGTATTCCAAAAACTCTCTTTATTTCTTTGAATTTTGTTTCTATTGGACTATTGATAATTTATTTTTTAACTATTTATGTTTTGGTTTTACTTAATCTATTAAGAAGAATAAGTAAAATGACGATACGTGATTTTCTTTACTTTGATAAACAAAATGAAAAGAAAATGTTCCGTGACAGTAAAAAAAGAAATGTCATTTTTGTTTTAAGTATTATTCTTGGTGTGATTTCTCTTTTTCTCTGGAATTCACGTTGTACTATGGATAATTTTAATAAGCAAGAAACACTCACCTGTTTGATGGTAAGCGTAATCATGTTGATTATCAGCATTTATGGTATATCTACAACTTGTGCAGATATGTTCTTGACTGTTTTGTTAAAGAATAAAAAAATGAAATATCAAAATGACAATCTGTTTGTAGCAAGAACATTTGCTTCTAAAGCAAGAACAATGAGCTTCACATTTGGTACATTGTCTATGTTGATTTTAACTTCACTGCTGGCTCTGAATTATTCTAGTATCAACAAAGCTTCGTATGATATCAGCGTGAATTTAAATGCACCATATGATATACAACTCTTTGATGATAAGCAGGTATTTGATGAATATATTCGAGTAATTGAAGAAGAATATACGATTGATAATACCATTGAGTACGACATTTATAAAGAGCCGAATCATCAGGTACAAAAATTCTTCCAATCAGAATATTATGATTTTGACCCAGTCTTGAAGTTAAGTGATTATAATAGGTTACTAGAATTAAGAAAGATGCCGTTGCTTTCTTTAAATGATAACGAATACTATATAGTTACAAATAGCAAGTTTGCATATGAGGTTGAAGATAACAAAGACATTGAAACCATAACAGTAGCAAATAAAAATTTGAAATTAAAAGGATATGACACTAAGTCTTATTGGAACTCTATAACTAATACTGGCAGATTTGTTGTTGTACTTCCAGATAAATATGTTCAAGGACTTGAAGTATCAGAAAATCATTTGATTATAGATACAAAAGAAGATACAGACGCAGAATTAGAAAATAAGATAAAAGAAGATATGCAACATCAATTAGTAAAGGTTGATGAAAATGGAGAAATAAATGATGAGTCGTATAGAGTAAACGTAAGAGGTGCAGAAATAGAACAACAAAAAGCAATGGTTGCAATAGTAGTCAGTCTGTTTATGTACATTGCATTTATTTTGATTTCCGCAGTAGGAACAATTTTGGCAGTTCAATCATTGAGCGACTCTACTAAATACAAATATCGCTACCTGACCTTGCGAAGATTAGGAATAAATGATAAGTCGCTATTTAAGACAATCAGAAAACAATTATTGATATTATTTTGTGTCCCTGCAATATCAGCAATATTGTGTTCTTTTGTGATGATGTCGTCATTGAATAATGTGTATCAACAAATTTTGGGAGATAAACACCTTTATCTAATGTACTTTGGCTTGAATTTAATTATCTTCTTCCTAATTTATAGTATTTACTGGATAGCGACGTATATCGGTTTCAAACGAAATATCAATGAGGAGAGTTAGATTTTTCTAGCTCTCCTGCTGTGGAATTATTATAATGGTAAATCAAGGGGGTGTTGAAATGAGAATAGCGATTATCGAAGATGATGAAATCACTCGTTTGGAGCTTTCTAAACTATTGAACACACAAGGATATGAAACAGTTTTATTGACTGACTTTGGAAATCTGACAGAGGAATTAAAGCAATATTCCATAGAACTGGTTCTGCTTGATATTAACCTGCCGTATGAGAATGGCTACGAAGTATGCAGGAAAATAAAACAAGTCATGCCAGTACCGATTATCTTTGTAACAAGCAGAGATACAAATGCTGACGAATTGAAAAGTATTCAAGTGGGCGGAATTGACTTCATCACAAAGCCGTATGACACGCTTATTCTTCTTGAGAAGATCAAGCGTGCATTGCAGTTGTCAAACCCGAGTAATTTCCGTGAGCTTGTCAAAAAAGATTGTACCCTTGATTTACATTTATCCATTTTGAAGTATCAAGAGCAAAGCATTGAACTGACAAGAAATGAATTTCGTATTTTGTACTACTTCTTTATGAACGAAGATAAAGTTATTAGCAAAGAAGAACTATTGGAAAAGCTGTGGAATGACAAATATTATATAGACGAAAATGTATTATTGGTTAATATGACCCGTCTAAAAAAGAAAATGAAAGAAATCGGTATTGTTCATTTATTGGAAAATATACGAGGAAAGGGTTGGAAACTGTGAGTTTTTTTACATTCTTAGAAGAAAAAATAACAGAGATATTGTTTCAGCTTTTCTTTCTTGCCGTAGTAGCATTTCTCTTGATTTTCTACGGTGTAGATACGCTGTTTGTTGTATCGCTGGTAATTCTGTTCATCAGCATACAAGGGCTTTTTCAATGGTGTTTGTATCGGAAGAAACGTAATGCTTCACAACATATTATTGATTTAGTAGACGGACTGGAAGAAACCTATTATATTGCAGACGTTTTACCAAAGCCAAAAGAATTTCAAAATAAAGCCTATTGCTACGCACTAAAAAAAGCCTGCAAATCTATGAATGATGAAATCGGCAAAATCACAGAGGAAAAGCAGGACTATCAAGAATATGTGGAAAGTTTCGTCCATGAAATTAAAATACCGATAGGAGCATTGTCTTTGACGTTTGACAATACAAAAAATTACACATTAAAAAAAGAAACAGACAAAATATTTCAGTTAGTGGAACAAATGCTCTACTATGCAAGAAGCGAAAATACGGAAAAGGACTATTTTGTAAAACAGTTGCAGTTAGACGAAGTGATACATAATGTCATTCTGAAATTCCGTCATTCGCTTATGGAAAGAAAAGCAATTATCAATATCCATGACATAGAAAATGTCATTTATACTGATGAAAAATGGCTGACATTCATTCTATCTCAAATCGTGCAAAATGCGATTAAGTATTTTGATAAGCAAGAAAATAAGCTGACGATATACAGTCAAGACAATGGTACAAATATATTACTTGTGGTTGAAGATAATGGTTGTGGAATAAAAGCGTCTGATTTATCCCGTGTATTTGAAAAAGGTTTTACGGGTTCAAATAGAAACAAGGCAAATGCAACGGGTATGGGACTGTATCTATCGAAAAAATTATGCGATAGGTTGGGCTTGAAATTGGATATTGCTTCTACGGAAAAAGAATATACAAGACTGACCATTACATTTCCAAAAGGAACAGTTCATAATTTTTCAGAGTAATTTGAAAACCATGCCAACATTGATACGGTGCTTTAAGGGGGCTTGCATTATGGAAAGCTTTAAGTACAATTCTTTGCAATCAAATTCCACCTAATAGCACACTATTAAAAATTGAATATGTTTTAGCTTTAAAGGCTCGTACAGACTATATGTTTTGTGCGGGCTTTTTTCATACCCGAAAAAAATTTAAAAATTTTTCAAAAGAGGTCATTAAATCACACCTTTCATTCCCTATATGGTGCGGAAAGAGGGATAAACACTTTTCAAATCATAGTGGAAAGGGGGTGAGATTGATGAAACCGTCTGACTTCCAGAAAACAGTTCAATGTCGCTTTGAAAGTTGTTTGAAGAAAGTTGTCCGTCATATTGTAAAGGACTACCAACAAGGATTGAAACGACGAAAAGATAAAGAAATTCCATTCTGTGAACTTCCAGAAATTTTCGTTGAAAATTTTGCTGTGTGGGATGACTACGAAACAGATTATACAATCTTTTCAGTATGTGGCATTGATATTCGTGTCCTTGATGATGAGCTGGCAGAAGCCTTGAAAAAACTTCCAGAAAGAAAGAGAAATACTCTGTTAATGTATTACTTCTTGGAAATGACAGAAAGTGAAATTGCCAACTTACAAAAGATTACGCAAAGCGGTGTATTTAGAAACCGACATCATGCTTTGGAAACTATGAAAAAAATACTAAAGGAGAAGCAGTAAAATGAAGCAAACATTTAAGAAGCCGTCCTACTATTTGCTTTCGCAAGCAATGGACGGGGACGAAAAAGCGATTGAAAAAATACTGGCATTTTATGACCCGTACATATCAAAGTGCTGTTTGCGCCCACTCTATGATGAATACGGCAATGTCTATATTGTTGTAGATATGGAGTTAAAGGGACTTATCCGAGAAGCACTTATCAAAATGATTTTAGGGTTTGATATTGCCTTAGAAATCGAAGAAGAATAACAAGCAGTAACCGCAGAGCATGATTTGTTCAATCCCCTCTTTCCTGCTCTGCACCTGCTTTTACATGAAAGCAACACGCTTTCGCCACAGCTCTTTGACAACTGAATAAAGCAGACAGATACGTTTGTGAGATAGCGAGCCACGGGGACTGTACGCCACGACCTTTTCAAAAGAAAGCGAGCGACCCACGCAGTGATCCGAGAGCGACTGTTGGAAAAGTCGTTTTGCCACGACCTATCCTCACAGAATAATGATACGTCCGCATGGTGCGGTTCTGCCCACAAGAATGGGAATAGTTGAGATACTAACGGAGCTTTCCAAAGCCGTCTGTCTGCTTATGTAACTTATAAATAGACACACAGTAAAGGGGGTGTTACATTATGTTAAATACTGATGTGTTAAATGATGTGATGTTCCAGCGAGGTAAGGTGTTGGAATATGAATAAAACGAAGATAAGAGCAACGGAACAGCCGATTGCTGTTGATATAGAGGGACTGTCTGCTAGGTTATCTTGTGGTCGTGCTACTGCAAGAAAGATTGGCGAGCAGGCAGGAGCAAAAATTGTGATAGGTCGCAGGGTTCTTTATTCCATAGAAAAAGTCAAGAAATACTTGTTATATTTGGAAGAATAGAGCGATTTTCTATTTATGTTCTCTGGCGTGTGTAGTATAATAAGAAAGGACAAAGCACGCTGTGAGAACAAGAAAAGAGGCTTTTTCAGAAAGGAATGGTTCTCATGGCAATTAGTAGAAAAGACCCAAAAGGAAGAAAATTAAGAGAGGGCGAAAACTGGCGTAATGATGGAAGATACAGTTATCGTTATACAGATGTAAGAACAGGCAAGAGATTGACAGTCTATGCACAAGATTTACCAGAGCTTCGAGAAAAAGAGAAGCAGATTGCAAAAGATATGGAAGATAATATATTGACAGACGGAGCAATCAAAAAAATGACGCTTAACACGTTGTTTGAGCGTTATATGGCAACTCGTGAGCTGGCTGATACTACAAGAGTTAGTTATGTTCGTGCTTGGGAAAACAGAGTAAAAGACGAGATTGGAAATATTAAAGTTGTTCAGCTTTTACCCTCACATATTAAAGCGTATTATGCGAAACTTTCCAAAGCTGGATATGCTTATTCTACAATCAAGTATATTCACAACCTGCTTTATCCTGCATTAGAAATGGCTGTTGATGATGATATTATCCGAAAGAACCCTGCAAAAAGTTCCATTAGTGATTATGGAAAACCAGCAGAGGAAAAAGAAGCCTTAACAGTTTCTCAACAAGAAAAGTTTATGGAGTTTGTAAAACAGAGCAATGTCTATAACACATATTATCCTATGTTTACCATAATGATTGGTACGGGGTTAAGATGTGGGGAGCTTATTGGTCTTACATGGAAAGATATAAACATCAAGGCAAAAACGGTTAATGTAGACCACCAGCTCATTTATAAGAATTTAGGCGACGGTTGCAAGTTCCATATCTCAACACCAAAAACGTCGTCGGGTATTCGTATTATACCTATGACACAAGAAGTTGCAAAAGCCTTTGAGGAACAAAGAAAAATCAATTTTATGCTTGCAAAGGATAAGAGCATTGAGGTGGACGGGTGTTCGGGGTTTGTCTTTACAGCAAAATCGGGCAGACCGCTTATGCCGAATGGCGTAAATAGTGTTTTATACAACATTGTAGACGCATATAACAAAACCGAAGTAGAGAGAGCAAAAAAAGAGCATAGGAAAGCAGAGCTGTTACCAAAGTTTTCAGCTCATGTAATGCGTCACACAGCTTGTACCAGAATGGCAGAGTGCCGTATGGACGTAAAAGTTCTTCAATATATTATGGGACACGCTCATATAGATGTAACAATGGAAGTGTATAACCATATTGGAGAGCTGACAAGGATTGAAAATGAGATTGCAAGACTAGATAGTATGGTGTTAAATGCTTGACACCACAAAAAGAGAAATTGGTGTCAAATTGGTGTCAAAACAGAAAAAATCACAATTTCAAAAGAAATAAGATACTGCAAACCATTGATTTTAAAGGGTTTGCAAAAAAAATCTCAAAAAATTAGCACTCACCTCTTGACAGTGCTAACAACATGTGTTATATTACATGCAGAACAAAGAAAACAACATATTTCTCCTGTGGGAGAGATATTTCTCATATAAGAGGAGGGTTAGCCTATGAATATCAGTAAATTTACACAGAAATCCGTACAGGCTGTCCAGGATCTGGAGAAGGTTGCTTATCAGTTTGGCAACCAGGAGATTGAAGAGGAGCATCTTTTATATGCTCTGCTGGAACAGGAAGACAGCCTGATTCTTAAACTGATCGAGAAGATGGAAATAGATAAGGATTATTTCAGAAATTCTCTGAATCAGGCACTGGATGCTAAGGTTAAGGTATCCGGCGGTGAGCTTCGTTTCGGACAGTATCTGAACAAGGCTCTGGTCAGTGCAGAGGATGAAGCCAAGGCAATGGGTGATGAATATGTCTCTGTAGAGCATTTATTCCTTGCTTTGTTGAGATATCCAAGTCCAAGCATGAAGAAACTGTTTCAGGAATTTGGCATCACTAAGGAGCGTTTCCTGCAGGCACTTTCTACAGTACGAGGCAATCAGCGTGTAGTCAGTGACAATCCGGAAGCTACTTATGATACTTTGAATAAATATGGCGAGGATTTAGTCGAAAAGGCACGTAACCAGAAGCTGGATCCTGTGATCGGACGTGATGAGGAAATCCGTAATATCATCAGAATACTTTCCCGTAAGACCAAGAACAATCCGGTGCTCATCGGTGAGCCTGGTGTAGGTAAGACTGCAGCAATCGAGGGTCTTGCTCAGCGAATCGTGGCAGAGGATGTGCCGGAAGGTCTGAAGGATAAGAAGATTTTTGCCTTGGACATGGGTGCTCTGGTAGCAGGTGCCAAATACAGAGGTGAGTTTGAGGAACGTCTGAAAGCAGTCCTTGAAGAAGTAAAGAAGAGTGAAGGAAACATTATTCTTTTCATTGATGAGTTACATCTGATCGTTGGTGCAGGTAAGACAGACGGAGCTATGGATGCCAGCAATATGTTGAAACCTATGCTTGCCAGAGGTGAGCTTCACTGTATCGGTGCCACAACTCTGGATGAGTATCGTCAGTATATTGAGAAAGATGCCGCTCTGGAACGTCGTTTCCAGCCTGTTATGGTAGATGAACCTACAGTGGAGGATACCATTTCTATCCTTCGTGGTCTGAAGGAGAGATATGAGGTCTTTCATGGTGTTAAGATCACAGACAGTGCGCTGGTTGCAGCAGCTACACTTTCACATAGATATATCACAGACCGTTTTCTTCCTGATAAGGCCATTGACCTGGTGGATGAGGCCTGTGCCCTGATCAAGACAGAGCTGGATTCTATGCCTTCAGAGCTGGATGAACAGCGCCGTAAGATCATGCAGCTGGAGATCGAGGAATCTGCACTGAAGAAAGAGACAGATAACCTGAGTAAGGAACGTCTGGAAACACTTCAGAAGGAGCTGGCAGAGCTTCGTGATACCTTTAATACACAGAAAGCACAGTGGGATAATGAGAAGCATTCTGTAGAAAAATTACAGAAGCTTCGTGAGCAGATCGAGGATGTGAATAAGCAGATCCAGAAAGCAAAACAGAACTATGATCTGGAGAAGGCCGCACAGTTACAGTACGGCGAACTTCCGAAATTACAGCAGCAGCTGGAAATCGAAGAAAAGAGTGTCAAAGAAAGTGACAGAAGTCTGGTTCATGAGGCAGTTACTGATGATGAGATCGCAAGGATCATTTCCAGATGGACCGGTATTCCTGTAACAAGACTGACAGAAGGCGAGAGAGCCAAACTCCTCACTCTGGAAGATCAGCTTCACAAGAGAGTTGTAGGCCAGGATGAAGGTGTGAAGAGGGTTACAGATGCAATCCTTCGTTCCAAAGCCGGCATCAAGGATCCGACCAAACCTATCGGTTCCTTCCTGTTCCTTGGTCCTACAGGTGTAGGTAAGACAGAGCTTGCCAAAACTCTGGCAGAGAATCTGTTTGATGATGAACAGAATATGGTCAGAATTGATATGAGTGAATACATGGAGAAGTATTCTGTATCCAGACTGATCGGAGCGCCTCCGGGATATGTAGGATATGAGGAGGGCGGCCAGCTTACTGAGGCAGTCCGCCGTAAACCATACAGTGTTGTACTTTTCGATGAGATTGAGAAAGCACATCCGGATGTGTTTAACGTACTGCTGCAGGTACTGGATGATGGCCGTATCACAGATTCTCAGGGACGTACAGTTGACTTTAAGAATACAATTCTTATCATGACTTCCAACATCGGTTCTCCGTATCTGCTGGATGGTATTGATGAGAATGGTGAGATCAAACCTGAGGCTCAGAGTCAGGTTATGGATGATCTGAGAGGCCATTTCCGTCCGGAATTCCTGAACCGTCTGGATGAAATAATTATGTTCAAGCCCTTGACAAAATCCAATATTGGTAAGATAGTAGACTTGATGGTCGGCGAGCTTGACAAACGTCTTGCAGACCAGGAGCTTTCCCTGGAACTGACAGATGCAGCCAAGGATCAGGTTATCGAGAATGGCTATGACCCGGTATATGGTGCACGTCCGCTGAAACGTTATCTGCAGAAATATGTAGAGACTCTTGCGGCGAGAAAGATTTTGTCCGGAGATGTTCACGCAGGTGATACTCTGGTGCTGGATGTTCAGAATGGGGAATTCATTGTTACGGTAAAGGACGGAAACTAAATGATACCCAAAGATCCAATGATTCTGCTGAGTTATGTAAATACTCAGCTCAGGGATTACTATGATTCCCTGGAAGCACTCTGCACATGCAGAGGATTGAAGAAAGACGAACTGGTGGCGAAGATGCATTCCATCGACTATGAATATGATGAAGCAACTAATCAGTTCATATAAGAAATATGCGAAATGCTCTCTGACAGCGGGAATTGCTGTCGGGGAGCATTTTTCGTATTGCATATAAGAAAGATCCCTGCTTTAATTGCCCAAAAGTGATAAACTGCGGAGTAGTTATTGGGTCATGTGTTTCAAAATCAGTACAATCTTAAAAAATAGATAAGGCAGTACAAAAAAATATCAGTAATAAAGATTAAATCGTTAAAATATAAACGAAAATAATCAGGGAATATGTAAAAAATGTATAAAAAAACAGGAAATAAAGTATAAATATTCACTATCCACACAATTGATTTTTGTATGCTGTATGATATAATTGCATCTGTAAAAAACAAGCGCATATTAAATAGGAAGAAACACATATATGAAAAAAATCTCCTGAATGATAATCGCGCTGTACGAAAATACAATATGGAGGTGGCAGTTTTGAAAAAGTTGGTGACCGTACTGGGTGCTTTTTTTGCAGTTCTTCTGGCTTGTCCATTGAGTGTATTTGCGGCAGAAGGCAGTAAAGCACCATCTACAGTACCTGTATGGCTTTGCATTCCCTTTGCAGGGCTTTTGTTATGTATTGCAGTGATGCCTCTGGTAAAAGCGGAGTGGTGGGAGTCTCATCAGCCACTGGTTGTTGCCTTATGGATCATTCTGATGGTGGTTCCATTTGCTTTTGTTTATGGAGCCGGAAAGACTGCAGAGACAGTTCTGGAATGTATTGTGAATGATTATCTTACATTCATCATTCTGTTATTCGGCCTGTTCTGCGTATCAGGTAATATTACCATGGAGGGTGATTTCGCAGGTTCCCCTCGTGTTAATGTAGGTCTGCTTGCACTGGGAACTCTTCTGGCAAGCTGTATCGGTACCACCGGTGCCAGTATGCTGATGGTACGTCCGGTAATTAAAATGAATTCATGGAGAAAGAGAAAAGGACATATTATGATCTTCTTTATCTTCATGGTTTCCAATATGGGTGGATGTCTTACACCAATCGGAGATCCGCCGCTGTTAATGGGATTTATGCGAGGTGTTCCATTCTTCTGGAGTCTGCATCTGTTCCCTGTACTGATCTTTAATATGGTCATTTTGCTGTTTGTATTTTATCAGATTGATAAACGTTCCTACAGAAAAGATATTGCAAATGGCCGTAAACCGGATATCCGTAAACCGGGTACTCAGTTTCGTCTGGATGGACTGCACAATATCATTTTCCTTGTGATGATCGTTGGCGCGGTAATTTTAAGCGGTGTACTTCCGGGAATGTCCGCATTCCAGGATGCTGCAGGCAATGTAAGAGGCATTCATCTCTTTGGAGAAGTAACCCTGACATTCCCGGCTCTGATCGAAATCGTGATCATTCTGCTTGCTGCTTTTCTTTCCTTTAAGACAACAGATAAGCAGATCCGTATCAGGAACCATTTTACCTGGGGTGCGATCCAGGAGGTTGCGGTTTTATTCATCGGTATTTTTATCACCATGCAGCCTGCATTGATGCTTCTGAAAGCTGTAGGACCGAATCTGGGAGTTACTGAACCGGCAGAGATGTTCTGGGCAACAGGTGCACTTTCCAGTTTCCTGGATAACACACCTACTTATCTGGTATTCCTTACAACAGCCGGAACGCTGGCATTTACAAATGGAATCACAACCACACTGGGAACAGTACCTACCAAGATTCTGTCTGCCATTTCCTGTGGTGCGGTATTCATGGGTGCCAACACTTATATCGGAAATGCCCCGAACTTTATGGTAAAGGCAATCTCTGATGAGAACGGTGTGAAGATGCCGTCATTCTTCGGATATATGCTCTGGTCTGTGGCATTTCTGATTCCGGTGTTTGTTATTGATATGTTTGTATTCTTTTTATAAAGAGGGAGGATCATTATGCAGGATAATCAGGAAAAATGTAAAGAACTTGCAATACGCATTTATAACCTGGACGAAGAAGTTTATAAATGTGTGGGTTCCTCTCTGGGACGTACATTTACAGGACAAAAAGAAACAACTCTCCGTCATCTGGCAGCACTGATGTATACCAAGCCGGACGGACATCTGCTCAGAAGTGAACTGGCGCTGATCAGTAACATGGCCCGTACCATCAGGGATAAGAGCGAGAGAAGACGTCTTATGATAGAGTATGACAGTATTCTGAAAGAGATTGAAAGTCTTCCGGATACATTTGGACAGACAGATATTGTAGATAAAGAACGTATCAGTCTGAATAATCTGATCGCAAGACGCCAGAATGAGATTTCCGAAAATGATCATCTGATCATCTGTATCAGCCGTACACAGGGAAGTGGCGGTAATGATATCGGATTTGAACTGGCGGATCAGCTTCAGATCAACTATTATGATGCAGAAATTTTTGATCAGGTTATGAAGCGTCTGCAGGCAGACAAAAATGCAGTCAGTGATACTGGTAATTTTGAAGGGTTTGATAAATACAGAAAGAAAAAACACACAGATCTGAAAACCTGGTTCAGGGAATTCAATCGTTATCATGGACTTCCGAAGCAGGACGCAGTATTTTTCAATATGAGTGATCTGATCTGTGAACTGGCAAAGAGTGAAGACTGCGTGATCATGGGACGTTGCGCAGATGCGATTCTTAAGAATAATCATATTCCTCATATCAGTCTGTTTATCAGTGCTCCGTTCCAGGTTCGTGTGCAGCACGTTATGGATATCCGTAATATGAATCTGAAACAGGCAGTACGTTTTCTGAAGCAGATGGATAAGCAGCATAAGAAATATTATGAATTTTATACCGGTGAGAAATGGGGAAAACCGGAGAATTATGATTTGTGTATTAACAGTGCCAACTATGGACTGAAGGATACAATTGAGTTGATCCAAAGAATGCTGGATCAGAAGGTTCACTAAAATTAAAAATGATGGTTGGATAAAAAATAAGCTCTGTGGATAGAAGTTTTGATCCACGGAGCTTATTTTTCTTTTTTATTTCCAGTTGAATGTGAACATTCCATAAATATAGATAAAGGCAATTATAATCGGAAGTACAAATCGGAAGAGCGGTTTCATCCAGCTCTGTACCTTTAAGCCCTTACCGGTATTGCTCTCTTTGATAAAGTTATCCCATCCCCAGCCGAACTTATTACAGCAGAAGAGTGCAAGGATGAGAGAGCCAAGGGGTAAAATATTGTTGGAAACAATAAAATCCCAGAAATCAAGCCAGGTAGTTCCTTCGGCAAATGGCTGGAAGTGGAATACGCTGAAACCAAGGGCTGTGGTAAGTGCCAGAAGAAAGACACCTGTGCCGCAGACCACGCTACCTTTTGGACGAGACCAGCCGGTAAGCTCACGTATCATTGCCAGGATGTTTTCGCACACACCCAGGACGGTTGACATGGCTGCAAATACCATGAACAGGAAGAATAAGGATCCCCAGATACGTCCTCCGGACATATTGTTAAAAACAGCCGCCATTGTATCAAACAGAAGGCTCGGACCTGCATTTACTTCCAGATTAAAGGTAAAGCATGCAGGGAAAATAATAACTCCTGCCAGAAAAGCAACCAGTGTGTCCAGTGTGATCACATGAATAGCTTCCCCCATTAGAGAATGCTCTTTGCCAATATAGCTGCCAAAGATAGCCATGCCACCCATACCTGTAGATAAAGTAAAGAATGCCTGGTTCATTGCCCCTACGATCACCGAACCATCAATCTTTGAGAAATCCGGTTTCAGATAAAAGGTCATTCCCTCACCAGAGCCTTTCAGAAAAAGACTGTGTACAGCGAGAGCAAGCATTAGCACCAGCAGTGCAGACATCATATATTTTGTCACACGCTCCAGTCCTCCCTGAAGATTGAAGGAAAGGATGAAAAATGCAATGACTACAGTGACCAGTAAGAAGAATACATTCACAGAGGGAGAGGAGATCATGGCTGAAAATCCCAGTGAACCATTTTTACCTCTGAGAAACTGTACAAAATAGTAAATGATCCAGCCACAGACAACAGTGTAAAATGCCATCAGGGCAATGTTGCCAAGCAGACAGAACCAACCGAAAATCCCCCATTTCTGTCCTGGCTTTTCCAGCTTACGGTACATGAAAAGGGGACTTGTCTGAGCCGCTCTTCCGATGGAAAATTCCAACACAAGAGCCGGGATTCCCAGGATGACCAGACACAGAAGATAGATCAGCATAAAGCTGCCGCCGCCATTTTGCCCGCACATCCACGGGAATTTCCACACATTTCCGCAGCCAATGGCGCAGCCGGCGGAAAGCATAATGAAGCCAAGCCGGCTTCCAAGCTGTTCACGTTTCATAAGATAACGCTCCCTTCAGAAGTTCATATAAGGGATATTATAAGATAAAAAACAATATTTGTAAAATTAATTGTTTTGTTGTATATTATTGAAAATATCGTTTATATAAGAAAAATAACGCTTCTGCGTTTCGATGGGAAAATATTGAAAAAAATATGGGAAAGGAACGAGAAATGGATACAAATGTGTTAAAAACTTTTATTGCAGTATGTGAATATTCCGGATTTTCGGCTGCTGCAAAAGAACTGGGATATACCCAGTCTACAGTTTCTTCACAGATTAAACAACTGGAAAAGGAGCTTGATGTCAGGCTGTTTGACCGTTATTATCATAAAATCAATCTTACGGAAAAGGGAGTTTTAGTTTTGCAGCAGGCTCGAAACATTCTGAAGGCACAGGCGAAAATGCTTGATTCGCTGAATTCGGCTGAAAGCATTGAAGGGGAGATCCGGTTGTCTATGTCCAGTTCTGTCTGCAGCAGATATTTTAAAAATGATTTTCTGCGTTTTCATCATCAGTATCCGGAAATAAAAGTGGAGATAACAGAAAACGGTACAGAGCAGATGTTTGATAAATTACGGAAGAACGAAACAGATTTAGTTTTTACTCTGGACAGGCATATTTATGATTCGGATTTTATTATTTGTGCTGAACAGGAAGAACAGGTACATTTTATTGCAGCGGCTGATAATCCTGTTGCAGGCTGTTCATGGAAATTAAGTGAAATTTCTCAGAATGAGTTTGTGTTAACAGAACAAGCCATGAGCTACAGAAAAATACTGAATGAAACCCTTGCGTCCCAATCACTGGAAATTCGTCCGGTTCTTGAAATCGGAAATCCGCTCCAGATATGTGAACTGGTAAAAAACAGCAGCCTGCTTTCCTTTCTTCCGGATTTTATTTCGGAGAAATATGTGAAAGACGGACAGATTAAAAGACTGGATGTTGCCGGCTGCCCGGTAACTGTATGGACACAGTTGCTGCTTCACAAAAATAAATGGCGGTCTCCGGCAATTAATGTGTTTGTAGAATTTTATAAAGAAGTCATGCAGAGATAGAGCTTGAAGAATACTGGAAATTTTATTCGACCTGAGATGAAAAATATTAGCCGGGCAAAATAAAATTGAATATTTACAAATTGGAAATATCAAAGCTAAATCTAAAATAATTATAAACTGCACAAAAAACACTTGCATTTTTTGTCTAAAAGTATATTATATATGATTAGTCAGGCTAATTAAAGAATAATATCAGACCTGAAAGAGGACAGAGGCCGGAAAGGAGTGAAGCTATGTGGTGTCCGGAAGAGGAGAAGAATGAGAAAGAGAAACGAGAAGAGAAAAGCATGCCTGCGCTTTTTATGGAGATCAACCGCCAATATGGTATGAGATGTATGCAGCGTATACGGGAAATCGGTATCCAGCGGGGACAGATGCCGATTATTATGATCGTATACAGAAATAACGGCTGTAGCCAGAAGGAAATCGCAGAATGTATGGGTGTGACACCGCCTACTGTAAATGTAAGTATTCAGCGTCTTGAGAAAGCAGATATTGTCTGCAGGAGACGTGATGATAAAGACCAACGCATTATGCGTGTATATCTGACAGAAAACGGAAAAAAAATCGTGGAGGAGATCAAGCGGGAAAGCAAAGCTGTGGAAAAAGTGATGTTCAGCAATTTCAGCGAAGCGGAGCTATGTCTTTTACGAAGGTTTTTTGGGCAGATTCTGGATAATATTTCGGAGATACCTGTCAACAGGTAGAAACTGAAAAATACATGGTGGAACAGATTGAGAAAAATATTAAAAATAGGAAAAGAGGGAATCAAGCAATGATTAAACTGATGAAATATCTGAAGAAATCAGCGGGATACATTGTCCTGATCATAGCACTTCTGTTTCTGCAGGCGTACTGTGATCTTTCCCTGCCGGATTATACCTCCAAGATCATTAATGTAGGTATCCAGCAGAAAGGTATTGAAGACAGTGTGCCGGATAAGCTTCGGGATTCAACCTTGCAGAATCTTCAGATTTTTATGGATGAGGATCAGAAAAAGGAAGTTTCACAGAATTATACACAGGAAGATGATACCTGGTTATTAAACGATGATATTTCCAAAGAAACCAGAGAGAATTTAAATGAGGATTTCTCAAAGGCAATGATGATGGTAGCTGCCTTTTCCGAAGACAGTGAGCAGGGGCAGGCAATGGTTGCACAGATGGGCCTTCCGGAGGGAACAGACCCGTTGACAGCGCTGGCGCAGATGCCGGAAGAAGCAGTACAGCAGATTATGAGTCAGATGGATGAGAAGCTGAAAGATATGCCGGAGTCTATTGTGACACAGGCTGGTGTTTCCTTTGTTGCTTCAGAATATGAAGCACTGGGGAAAGATGTGGATGCCATTCAGATGCATTACATCCTGATGTCAGGTATCAGAATGCTTGCCATGGCACTGGTGATCATGCTGGCAGCAATCAGCGTCACATTTATTTCGGCCAGAGTGGCAGGCAGACTTGGTCATGACCTGAGAAACAGTATTTACCGTAAGGTTATGAGCTTCTCCAGCAGAGAATATCATAAATTCTCCACAGCATCCCTGATTACCCGAAGCACCAATGATGTGCAGCAGGTACAGCAGGTTATGGCAATGATGTTCCGTATTGTTCTGTACGCGCCGATCCTTGGTATTGGTGGCGTGATCAAGGTATTGAATACAGATTCTTCTATGACATGGATCCTTGGGGTGGCAGTTGCACTGATCCTGGTTGTGATCTTTGTGCTGTTCCAGGTGGCAATGCCCAAATTCACTATCCTGCAGACCCTGATCGACAGACTGAATCTGGTATCCCGTGAGATCCTTACAGGTATTCCTGTTATCCGTGCATTCAGCCGTGAGAAACATGAAGAAGAGCGCTTCGAGAAGGCAAACCTGGATCTGACAAAAACAAACCTGTTTGTCAACAGATGTATGACTTTTATGATGCCCCTTATGATGCTGATCATGAACGGAGTATCTGTACTCATTATTTACAGTGGTGCCCATGCAGTAGACAACGGAACCATGCAGGTTGGTAATGTTATGGCATTTATCCAGTATGCAATGCAGATCATTATGTCCTTCCTGATGATCACTGCAATGTCCATTATGCTTCCGAGAGCAAATGTTGCAGCACTTCGTATTGATGAGGTTCTGAAAACAGAGGTTTCCATTCAGGATCCGGAAACTCCGGTACATCCGTCAGAAAGTGTGAAAGGTGAGATTGAATTTGATCATGTATCCTTCGCTTACCCGGAAGCAGGTGAGAATGTACTGACAGACATTTCCTTTAAAGCAAAGAAAGGTCAGACGATCGCAGTGATCGGAAGTACTGGAAGCGGTAAGAGTACCCTGATCAACCTGATCCCAAGATACTATGATGTGACAAAGGGTTCTGTTAAAGTAGATGGTGTGGATGTCCGCGACATGACTCAGAAAGAACTTCGTGATAAGCTGGGATATGTGCCGCAGAAGGGTGTACTTTTCTCGGGTACTATTGATTCCAATATCCGCTATGGTAAGCCGGAGATCACTGATGCACAGGTAAAAGAAGCAGCAGAGGTTGCACAGGCTACAGAATTTATTGATACCAAACCGAAGAAATATGAATCCCCTGTATCACAGGGAGGTACCAATGTTTCGGGCGGACAGAAACAGCGTCTGTCCATTGCCAGAGCCATTGCAAAGGAACCGGAAATCTTTATCTTTGATGACAGCTTCTCTGCCCTTGACTTTAAGACTGACAGCCAGTTGAGAAAGGCATTGAAGGAGTACACCAAGGACGCAACTACCGTAATCGTTGCCCAGAGGATCAGTACCATCCTTGGTGCGGATCAGATCATTGTACTGGACGATGGACATATGGCAGGCATTGGAACTCATAAGGAACTGATGGCAAATTGTGAGGTATATCAGCAGATTGCAAGATCTCAGTTATCAGAGGAGGAACTGGCATGAGCGAACAGAGAAGAAGAGGTCCTATGGGAGGACATGGACGTATGATGTCCGGCGAAAAGGCGAAAGACTTCAAGGGCTCCATGGCTAAGCTTTTCCGCTATATGGGACGATATAAATTCCGCTTTATACTGATGTTTATTTTTGCAGTAGCGGGAACTGTGTTTAGTATTGTAGGGCCTAAGATTTTAGGTAAGGCGACCACAGAGCTGTTTAACGGCCTGGTTGCCAAGGTAAACGGAACCGGTGAAATTGACTTCGGAAAGATCGGGATGATCCTGTTATGGACACTTGGATTATATGTGTTAAGTGCATGCTTTTCCTTTGTACAGGGATTCGTAATGTCAGGGATTTCCAATGATGTTACCTATAATCTGAGAAAAGATATTTCAAAGAAAATCAACAGACTGCCTCTGAACTATTATGAGAGCAGAACAAACGGAGAGATCCTCTCCCGTATCACCAATGATGTGGACACTCTGCAGATGAGTCTGAACCAGAGTCTGACGCAGCTGATCACATCAGTGACAACTCTGATCGGTGTATTTATTATGATGCTTTCCATTAACGTGTGGATGACTCTGGCAGCACTTCTGATCCTGCCGGTTTCCATGTTCATCATCCAGACTGTCATGAAGCATTCCCAGAAATACTTCCAGGATCAGCAGAGCTATCTGGGTAAAGTAAACGGTCAGATCGAAGAGAACTTCGGCGGTCATAATGTAGTCCGGGTTTTCAACAAAGAGAATGATGTAGTAGAAGAATTTGAAAAAGACAATCAGAAGCTTTATGAATCTGCATGGAAATCTCAGTTCTTCTCAGGAATGATGATGCCGATCATGCAGTTTGTAGGTAACCTTGGATATGTAATGGTAGCTCTCTTAGGCGGCGTGTTTGTAATCAAAAAAAGTATTGAAGTCGGTGATATCCAGTCCTTCTTCCAGTACATCCGTAACTTTACACAGCCAATCCAGCAGATCGCACAGGTTACAAACCTGTTACAGTCCTCAGCAGCAGCTTCCGAACGAGTATTTGAATTCCTGGAGGAGCCGGAAGAGAGTCAGAATGAGAAGAACCCTGTAGATGTTAATATACTTACAGGAGATGTACAGTTTGAACATGTAAAATTCGGTTACAATCCGGATAAGATCATTATCAATGATTTCTCTGCAGATGTGAAGGATGGCCAGAAGATTGCCATTGTAGGTCCCACAGGTGCAGGAAAGACAACTATGGTGAAACTGCTTATGAGATTCTATGATCTCAATGGCGGAAGTATTAAGGTAGACGGTTATGACATCAAAGACTTTAACAGAAGTAGTCTGAGAGAGATGTTTGGTATGGTGCTTCAGGATACCTGGCTGTTCTCAGGAACCATTATGGAAAATATCCGTTACGGACGTCTGGATGCTACAGATGAAGAGGTGATCGCAGCAGCAAAGGCAGCCCATGTGCACAACTTTATCATGCAGCAGCCGGGCGGCTATGACATGGTTCTGGATGAAGAAACCAGTAATATTTCCCAGGGACAGAAACAGCTTCTCACTATTGCCAGGGCAATTCTTGCCAATAATAAGATCCTGATCCTGGATGAGGCAACCTCCTCTGTAGATACCAGAACCGAAGTGCGTATCCAGAAAGCCATGGACAATCTGATGAAGGGCAGAACCAGCTTTGTGATCGCACACAGACTTTCTACCATCAAGGATGCAGACCTGATCCTGGTTATGAAAGACGGTGACATTATCGAGCAGGGAAATCATGAAGAGCTTCTGTCTAAGAAAGGCTTCTATGCAGACCTGTATAACAGTCAGTTTGAGAATAAGGCAACTGCTTAAAATATAAAGTTACAATCCCTCAGGGGTATTTGTGAAAGAGAATATATCTGGCTTCAGGCTAATGCAGATATTTCCTTCGCCAGGAGGATATAGGACCACACAGATACCGGCTGAGGGATTTTTGCCGGATTTTTGTCTTTTCTGTAAGCGGGTAATATGTTATAATTAAAAACCAATCTACGAAAATTGACATATTTTGTTACTGTTCACTGGTAATATCCCGCGAGGTGTTTTTTGTGAGCGAAGGTCACAGAAAACCCGAGACATACCGCGCGAATTTATGCGATTAGCATAAATTAAGTTTGCGAAGCAAACGATACTCCTTGGGCATTGCACAAGGAGGTTCATATTTCCTGCATCGCGAAGCGTGTTGCTGGGAACGGAGTGAACAGTAACTATATTTTATCATCATAATAATAAGAGAAAATGATAACAATAATAAGGAGTATTGTAGCTGTGAAGTTACTGAACAGTTGCAAATATCAGAGGATATCAACAATATGACAGATAAGAAAAACGGCAGAGAATATCTGGGCTATGTGCTGGGAAAATTAAAAGAACGTATCACAGAGATCAGCCTCTCTCTGGTGGAAGGCCAGAAAGAGATTGAGGGAATGCATGAGTATTACTGGGAAAATTATACAGAGATGGACCAGTATGGTTATGAGAATTATGATAATCAGCAGGCATTGTTCCGCCAGATTTCCGCAAATGAAGAGCTGCTGATCCTGAAGCAGAGATTTCGCAGAATGGTAGATTCTCCATTCTTTGGAAGAGTGGATTTCATTTACGAAGGAGAGGACGAACCGGAGATCTTTTATATTGGAATTGGAAATTTTGCAGAGAAAGCAGGGCATATTCCATTAGTATACGACTGGCGTGCTCCGGTAAGCGGTCTGTTTTATGACTATGACAAAGGACCGGCTTCTTATGAGGCTCCCATGGGTGAAATCCATGGCGAGGTTGCTTCCAAATGGCAGTACAAGATCCGCAACGGAAAAATGATCTATGAATTTGAAAGTGATGTAAAAATTGATGATGAGATCCTGAAAGCAGAACTGGGAAGTAATGGAGAAGTCCAGCTTAAGAACATCATTCGTACCATTCAGAAAGAGCAGAATGCCATCATTCGAAATACAAAAGACAGGATCATGGTAATCCAGGGTGCGGCAGGAAGCGGAAAAACTTCCGTTGCACTTCACAGGATTGCCTATCTTCTCTATCATGACAGACAGAATCTGAAGTCTTCCAATATTCTGATTCTGTCGCCAAATGGAGTGTTTTCCGATTATATATCCCATATCCTTCCTGAACTGGGAGAAGAGAATATTAAGGAAATGAGCTTTGATCTTTTTGCCTATAAGCAGCTTAGGGATACAGTTTCTGACTGCGAAGACCGCTATGATGAAATTGAACGCAGAATCCGTTTTCCGCAGAAAGCTTCTTTGGCAGAGGAAAAGCAGTCCATGGAATTTATAAATCTTATGGAACGTTATCTGGTGGAACTGGAAGACCGGCTGATGAATTTTAAAGATGTGGAATATAAGGGATTTGTAAAGAAAGAATCAGAGATTATTGAATTGTTTTATTTCAAATTCCAGGATTTTCCACTGCTCTCAAGGATGGATGCAGTTGCAGATTATTTCATTGACGAGGTGGAAACTCTGCGGGACCGTGATCTGGCAGATGATGAGAAAGACCTGATCCGCGAGAAATTCATGAAGCTGTATGTGACCGGAGATCTTTATGTGATCTACAGTCAGTTCCTGAAAGAAAATGGATACAAAGGACTTCCGCGTGTTTCTTATGAGAAAAGAAAGCTGAAATATGAGGATGTTTATCCTGTTCTTTACCTGAAATATCGTTTGCAGAGCCAGCAGGGAAGAAGCAATATCAAGCATCTGGTGGTAGATGAGATGCAGGATTACTCAAGGCTTCAGTATGAAATTCTGCAGAGGATTTTCTCCTGCAGAATGACGATCCTGGGTGACCGGGCACAGACTATGGATGATAAACAGCAGGATGTGCTGAAATTTCTGCCGAAGATTTTCGGGAGGGATATCCACAAGATCATTATGAATAAGAGTTACCGTAACACCATAGAGATTGCGTCTTATGCAAATCAGCTTGCGGGTATTGAAGATATGGAACTCTTTGAACGTCATGGTGCTCCGGTGGAGGAGAAAATATTTGCAGATATGAGCCATGCTGCGGAAGAGATTGCAGAAACTCTGAAACTCGGCGAAGAAGAATATGAAACAGCAGCGGTTGTCCTGCGTACAGAGAAAGAAGCAGAACATATGTGGCTTCTTCTGAAGGAAATTCTGGGAGAAAAAGGATTTGATATAAAAGAACGTCTGTCTTATCTGGACAGAAACAGCACAAGCTTTAAGAAAGGTCTTACAGTTACGACATTCTATCTGGCAAAAGGTCTGGAATTTGATCAGGTATTTGCAGTATTTCCGCAGAAAGACCGGAGCCCGCTTGTGCGTCAGGCGAGATATATCGCTGCAACAAGAGCCCTTCATGAACTGCATATGTATGAAGTGGAAAAATAAAAAAGTAATCGTTACTGTTCACTCCGTTCACAGTAACAAGTAATCTCTCAGTTACAGAGAAAAAAAGATAAATGGTATGATGAAGCAGAGAAATGGCGTTATGATAGACTATGCAAATCGCAGAAGGCTGAGAAATCGACATTGACATCTATGTAATGAAATTGTAAAATATATAATGTTAGGGGCAAAATATCTTTTGACCCTGACATCATATTTTATAAAGTACGGAACAGTTATAATAATATCAGAGAGAGGTTTCCTCTTCTGACCTGATATCAAATATTACCTGAAGACTATATATCTATTCTAAGGAGGATATTATGAAAAATAAAAGAGTACTAATGTTATTGGCCTTAACAACTGTATTATCTGTTTCCATGACTGCATGCTTTGGAGGCGGCAGTGACGAGGATTCAAGTGTGGTACAGGTAACTCCTACACCGGAGCCAACCAAAGCAGCGAAAGCAACTCCTACCCCTGCACCGGCCAATGCCCAGAATACTACCTATACATCTAAGAACAAAGCAGTATCCATTAAACTTCCGGATGCGACATGGGCGAATAAATCAGATTCTGACGATATGTTAAGCTTCGAGTCACCGAAACAGGGCAAACTCCTGATCCTGCATGGTTCCGGTGAGGAGGATATGTCTGTGGCGATCATTCCAAGTTCACAGGATACAGCCTCTGCACTTGTAAAGGCAGATAATCTTGTAGAAGGTACAGATTTTGAGATCCAGGATTATAAATCAGAGGAAGTCAGCGGTGTAAATGTTTACAGCTATACAGTTCATTACCTCACTGACAAGAGTGACTATAAATATGTTGTAAATAAATATTTCACAGATAATACAACAGAATTTTACAGTGTTGCAGGTTCTGTAAAGGATGAGAAAGCACTGGCAGGAATCAAGACTTCTGTTGATTCATTCACTATTTCCGGTGATTCTGTACTGAAAGTAGCAGCAACAGGAAAAACTTCAGGAACTACAGCAGGTACAACTGCGGACGGCACTTCAGGAACTACAGGAACAGCGGCTGCAGGTACAGACCAAACAGCATCCGGCAGTTCATCAGATGGAAGTTCTTCAGCAGGCACAGACGGTTCTTACAGTGATACTTCATCGGGCGGTTCATCAGATTACAGTTCATCAGACTATACTTCTGATGGCAGCAGCGACGGATCTTATGATTATGACGATGGTTCCTCCAATGGATATTATGCAGATGGAACACCTGTAGGAACAGATGATCCGGACTATGATACAGATCAGACAAGAACTATTTACAGAAACTCCGACGGATATCCGCTTGTAATTTATCCGAACGGTGACGGTACATGGTGTGATGATGACGGAAATACCTATGATTTTGCTAATGGTGAGGACGTTTATGATGAGAATGGCGTTGACTATTACTATCATGGAGAACCGGCGTATGTCCGCTATATGCCTAAGAATCAGTAACAGAAAAGTTGAAAAGGACGGCTGCTGTAAAAAACAGTCGTCCTTTTTTGCGCTGACAGAGACCAACCTGTTATTTACATAAGAACGGATGTTGTGGTAGAATAGCAGGGAAAATATGTGTTGCTGTGAACGGAGTGAACAGTAAAACAGGTAGATAATGAGGGCTGATGAATGGAATCATATGGAAGATTTGCCGGTGTTTATGATGTTTTCATGGATAATGTAAACTATCGTGAATGGGCAGACTATATTATAGAAACACTGGCTCAGGACGGGATCAGGGATGGTCTGGTTCTGGAGCTGGGATGTGGAACAGGTACTGTGACAGAGATGCTTGCAGATGCCGGATATGATATGATCGGTATCGATAATTCTGAGGAGATGCTTGCAGAGGCTATGGAGAAGCGGGCAGAATCCGGTCATGATATTCTGTATCTTTTGCAGGATATGCAGGATTTTGAGTTATATGGTACGGTTCGTGCTGTGATCAGTGTCTGTGACAGTATGAATTATCTGACGGACGAGGAAGATCTGGAGTATCTTTTTGCACTGGTAAATAATTATCTGGATCCGGGCGGACTGTTCATTTTTGATATGAATACGATCCATAAATACCGGGATGTGATCGGCGATACGACTATTGCTGAGGACAGAGAGGACGGAAGCTTTATCTGGGAGAACAGTTATGACAGGGAAAATGCCCTGAATGTATATGAACTGGCACTTTTTCTTCCAAGAGAAGACGGATTGTATGAGAAGTGTGAGGAGGAACATGTACAGAAAGCATATTCCATAGAAGCAATCAAGGCTATGATTGTGAAAGCAGGAATGGAACTGGTGGCAGTCTGTGATGCATATACTCATAATCCGGGTGATGAGAATTGTGAACGTCTGACTTTTGTTGCAAGAGAGCATGGAAAAAGTGCACAGAACGGATATCATGGAAGGATTCCGGAGAAACCTGAGACACATCGCGCGGATTGATGCAATTATAGCAGGCCTCTTAATTAATGCATTATTTACGGGAATTGCTATTGATTTGATGTTAAGCCATGGACAAAATGAAAATAATATGAAAGAAATAACAGGAGTAATAAACGAATGAACGATTATATTATCAGAGCAATTGCAGCGAATGATCAGATTCGGGCATTTGCGGCAGTTACTACAGAAACAGTAGAAACAGCGAGACAGGATCACAATACAAGCCCGGTAGCCACAGCAGCACTGGGACGTCTTCTTACAGCAGGTGCTATGATGGGTACCATGATGAAGGGGGATAAGGACATCCTTACACTTCAGATTAAGGCAGGAGGTCCTCTGGAAGGAATTACTGTGACAGCAGATTCCAAAGGTCGTGTAAAGGGATATGTGGGAAATCCTGATGTATGTATCCCGGCAAACAGCAAGGGCAAACTGGATGTTGCAGGTGCTGTCGGAGTAGGATTTATGAACGTGATCAAGGATATGGGACTGAAAGAGCCTTATGTTGGACAGGTTGCGCTTCAGACCAGCGAGATCGCAGAAGATCTTACCTATTATTTTGCTACAAGTGAACAGGTACCGTCAGCAGTTGGTCTTGGAGTTCTTATGAATAAAGACAATACAGTACGTCAGGCTGGCGGATTTATCGTGCAGCTGATGCCGTTTGCGGAAGAAAGCACAATTGCGAAGCTTGAGGAAAATGTGCAGAAAATCACATCTGTCACAAATCTTCTGGAAGAGGGGCATACTCCTGAGAGTCTGCTTGAGAAAGTCCTGGAGGGCTTTGACATGGAGATCAATGAGAAAGTTCCTACGGAATTTTACTGTAACTGCAGCAGAGAAAGAGTGGAGAAAGCCCTGATCAGCATCGGAAGAAAAGAACTCAATGAAATGATCCAGGAAGGTAAGTCCATTGAGATGAACTGCCATTTCTGTAATAAGAATTATGAATTTACAGTGGAAGAACTGAAAGAAATCCTGCGTAAATGTAAATAAGAGATGCCAATGTACTGACAGATGGATCTGCCGGAGCACAGGGAAGAAGAGGTAGAAAATGAAAAACGGTTATATCAAAACAGCAGCCGCAACACCTTATATCACAGTTGCAGACTGCAATGCCAATGGAAATGAGATTATCAGACTGATCCATGAGATGGAGAAAGAACATGTGAAGGTTATGACTTTTCCGGAGCTTTGTATCACAGGCTATACCTGTCAGGATCTTTTCCTGCAGAGACGTCTTCTCGACAGCGCCTGGGAAACTTTGCTGAAGATCACAAAGGAAACTGCTGATGTGGATGCCCTTGTTTTTGTAGGTGTGCCTTTCAGAAATCATGGAAAATTATATAATGTGGCAGCAGTTTTAAACAGAGGCGAGATCATTGGTCTGGTTCCGAAAACTTATCTTCCAAACTATGGAGAATTTTATGAGCAGCGCCATTTTGCATCAGGTCTTGGCTGTCTGGAATATGTGGATATTGAGGGAAAGAGAGTTCCTTTCGGAACAGATATTCTTTTTATCTGTGAGGAGGAGCCGGAGCTTGTGGCAGCAGCAGAGATCTGCGAGGATTTATGGGTGACACTGCCGCCAAGCGTTCTCCATGCACAGGCAGGAGCGAATCTGATCGTGAATCTGTCAGCCAGCAATGAGATGGTCGGAAAGGACAGCTACCGCAGAGATCTTGTTTCCGGACAGTCTGCACGTCTGGTGTGCGGATATGTATATGCAAATGCAGGAGAAGGTGAGTCCACACAGGATCTGGTCTTTGGCGGTCAGAATATGATCGCAGAGAATGGAGTGATCCTTGCGGAAGGAAAACGTTTCCACAATGGTATTGTATGCAGTGAGATTGATGTGCAGAGGCTGAACGATGAGAGAAGAAGACTGACTACTTATCAGCCGGCTGACGACAGTGATCATATTAAAGTGAGCTTCCATCTGAATGTGGAAGAGACAAAACTGACCAGAAAATATTCACAGTATCCTTTTGTACCTTCACGAAAAGAAGAAAGGGATATGCGCTGTGATGAAATCCTGAATATTCAGGCAATGGGACTTAAGAAACGTATGGATCATATCCATTGTCATAAGGCAACAGTGGGACTTTCCGGAGGTCTGGATTCCACACTGGCACTGCTTGTGATCGCAAGAGCCTTTGACCTTTCCGGTGCGGACAGAAAGGATATCCACTGTATTACCATGCCATGCTTTGGAACTACAGACAGAACTTATCAGAATGCCTGCAAATTAAGTCAGTGTCTGGGTGCGACTTTAAGTGAGATCAATATCAAAGAAGCAGTAAATATACATTTCAGGGATATTGCTCATGATCCGTCTGTGCATGATGTGACTTATGAGAACAGCCAGGCAAGAGAGAGAACGCAGATCCTGATGGACAGTGCAAATCAGGATGGCTCGATTCTGGTGGGAACAGGAGATCTGTCTGAGCTGGCTCTGGGATGGGCAACCTACAATGGTGACCATATGTCCATGTACGGCGTGAATGCTTCAGTGCCGAAAACTCTGGTGCGTCATCTTGTACGTTATTATGCGGACACCTGCAAAGATGAGAAGCTGACAGAGGTTCTTCTTGATATTCTGGATACACCGGTAAGTCCGGAACTTCTGCCGCCTAAGGATGGCAAGATCGCACAGAAGACAGAAGATTTGGTGGGACCTTATGAACTTCACGATTTCTATCTGTACTATATGCTTCGTGCAGGATTTGAACCGGAGAAAATTTACAGGCTGGCATGTGAGACTTTTGAAGGAATGTATGATAAGGAGACAATCTTCAAATGGCTGAAAACCTTCTATTGGAGATTTTTTGCACAGCAGTTTAAACGTTCCTGTCTTCCGGATGGCCCGAAGGTGGGAAGCGTTGCGGTTTCACCGAGAGGTGATCTGAGAATGCCAAGTGATGCAAGTGCAGGGGTATGGCTGGAGCAGCTTGAAAATATGGATATTTAGAATCGCATAGCGGAGTGGAGGATTTTATCCGCGTGATTTTACATGGCGAAGCGGAGAACGATCAGTTGTTCTCCGCTTTTTTCAGTGCTGTTTCAATTGCATTCAAAAGAATCATGGAAGTATACTTCTGATCTTCGGAATATTGGATGTTTTCCAGCGACTGGGAGGTATAGATCTGGCTGGCCAGTGATTCCAGAGCCGGTTCCATGAGAGGAAACATGGCTGCGGTGCTTTCGCTTAAATTTACCAGACGGATGGAAGTTACCCTGTCAGAGTCAACAGTTACTTCCAGGTCAAAGGTGTTTTCATTCAGGTCGATGGAGGAAGTATAAATTCCCGGTTTGTACAGGCTTTTGGCATCGGCTGAGGCACTTTTTTTCTGACCGGATCCAAACATGAAAAAAAGTACAATAGCCAGGATGACAGCAAGAAGGAGAAAGATGCCGGTGTATATAACTTCCTTCATATGTAGGACTATGATTTTTGTTTTTGCACTCATGGTACACGCCTCCTGGATGGTTTTGTATATTCTATTACAGAAGTGATTAAATTATGATATACTGAAACAACGAATGTGAGTAACCGACAGTAAGGAGAGAAGAATGTCATTACAGTTTATTATCGGCAGTTCCGGTGCCGGAAAGTCTTATTTTGCATATGAGAGAGTAATCCGGGAGTCCATGGAACATCCGGAGAGAAATTACTATATTATTGTTCCGGAGCAGTTTACCATGCAGACACAGAAGACGCTGGTGGAAATGCATCCGGGAAAAGGAATCCTGAATATTGACATCCTGAGCTTTGAACGTCTTGCGTACCGTGTATTTGAAGAAACCGGCGGAGATAACAGAAAGGTTCTGGAAGATACGGGAAAAAGCATGGTGCTGCAGAAAATGGTGCAGCAGCACAGAAAGGAACTTGCCTATCTGGGAAGTCAGATGAATAAGCCGGGATATCTGGATGAGGTGAAATCTCTGGTGTCAGAATTTATGCAGTATGATATCAGAGAAGAGAATCTGGCAGAAATGAAAGAGAAGGCCAAAGATCAGCCGTTACTTGAAATGAAGCTTAAGGATGTGGGAATCCTTTATCAGTCATTCAGGGAATTCCTGAAGGGGCATTATATGACAGGGGAAGAGGTGATGGATGTCCTGCTTAAACAGCTTCCTTTTTCCGAAAAACTTAAGGGAGCGGAATTTCTCTTTGATGGATTTACCGGATTCACGCCAATTCAGGTCAATGTGCTCAGGGAACTTCTGGTCATTGCTGACCGCATAAGTGTTACTGTGACTATGGACGAACGGGAGGATGCTTTTTCTCCGGGAAAACCTTATCAGCTTTTCTTTATGAGCAAGCAGATGATACGGACACTTGCAGGGCTGACCAGAGATCTGGAGGATCCAGTGTATCTGAAACCATCCGGACAGTCCCGGTTTGCACAGGCACCTGCCTTACAGTTCCTGGAGAAAAATATCTTCCGCTACAGAAAGGGCGTGTATGCCGAAGAACAGCAGGAGATAAAAATATTTACTGCGCCATCCCCCCTGGAAGAAATGCGGGAGGCTGCCAGAAGGATGTCAGAACTTGTGCGTACCTGCGGATACCGCTATGGTGAGATTGCAGTGATCACAGGAAATCTGGAAGAATATGCAAGACTTGCAGCACAGGTATTTGAGGAGGCAGATATTCCATATTTTATTGACGAGAAGCACTCGGTAATGATGAATCCTTTTGTGGAGTATCTGCGCGCTGCCATGGAGATGGCGGTACAGGGATTTCCTTATGAGAGTGTTTTCCGTTATCTCAGATGCGGGATGTCAGAAGTTACCAGAGAACAGGCTGATAAGCTGGAGAATTACGTGCTGGCGCTGGGAATCCGGGGATATAAGAAATGGTCTGAAAAATGGGTTCGTGTGTACAGAGGAATGGAAGCGGAGAAGATACAGGAACTGAATGAGATCAGAGAAATCTTTGCGGAAGAAGTAAGGGAACTTGCACAGGGATTTGGTTCCGGGAAGAAGACAGTGGAAGAGTACTGCCGGATTCTCTATGAGTTTATCCAAAAAAGCAATGTCTGGCAGAAACTGAAACGACAGGAGCGAAGGTTTAAAGAGTCAGGCGATAAAGCAATGGAAAAAGAATATAACCAGATTTATGGAATTGTGATGGACCTGCTGGATAAGATGGTTGAGATTCTTGGCGAAGAAACGGTAAACAGACAGGAGTTCCGACAGCTTCTGGAATCAGGACTTTCTCAGGCAAAAGTAGCGCTGATTCCGCCGAGCATAGATCAGGTAATGGTGGGTGATATGGAACGATCCCGCTTAAAGGAGATTAAGGCGTTGTTCTTTGTTGGCGTGAATGAGGGAAATATCCCAAAGAGCACACAGACAGGCGGAATCTTATCAGAGCTTGACAGGGATTTCTTCCAGGAGCAGGGAGTGGAACTGGCACCGGGGCCTAAAGAACTGATGAATATGCAGAGGTTTTATCTGTATCTGAATATGACGAAACCGGGAGAAAAGCTGATCCTCTCCTATAGTGATACCAATGCAAAAGGAGAAGGCATAAGCCCGGCATATCTGATCGGGAGTATACGCAGTCTGTATCCGAAGCTGGAAATTGAAAATTCTTATTGTTATCCGGAAAATCCGGAAGCTGGGATTGATCTGTTTCTGGAGAAGCTGGTACAGGAGACAGAGAAAGAACATGAGGATATTCTGGAGCAGGCAGATGAGACGGATGCAATGTTTGGAGAGCTTTATAGCTGGTATCTGCGGAATCCGGAATACAGAAGCAGAGTACAGAAGCTGGTACAGTCGGCTTTTGCCGGAAAACCAGAGGACATTATCAGCCAGAGTGTGGCGAAGGCATTATACGGAGAGGTTTCACCTTACAGTGCTACCAGACTGGAACGTTTTGCAGCCTGTGCATTTGCACATTTCCTTCAGTATGGAATGAAACTTACCGAGCGTGTGGAATATGAGTTTAAACCTATGGATATGGGAAATGTTATGCATGAAGCACTGGAAAGCTTTGCAGAAGAAGTGCGAAAAAGAGGCATGAAATGGACAGAGCTGACAGAACAGGAACGGAATGAGATTGCGGACCGGTGTCTGGATAATATTGTGGCAGATTATGGAAACACGGTGCTCAAAAGCAGTGCCAGAAATGAATATATGATCGAGAGAACAAGGAGAATCCTCAGAAGGACGGTATGGGCACTTCAGAAACAGCTGGAACAGGGAGAATTTCAGCCGGAAGGCTTTGAGGTAACCTTCGGGGGAGGACGGATTGACAGAGTAGATATTATGGAAGATCAGAATAAGGTGTATGTGAAGGTGATTGATTATAAAACCGGAAATACATCCTTTGACCTGGTTTATCTGTATCATGGCCTGCAGTTACAGCTGATGATCTATCTGGATGGTGCTCTGCGTGTAGAGCAGAAGAAATATCCGGATAAGGAGATTATTCCTGCGGGAGTTTTCTATTACAATATCAAGGATCCTATGATCCAGGAGAAGATAGATGCGGATGTGGAAGCAGTCAGTGCAGGTCTTATGAAAGAACTGAAGATGAATGGGCTGGTTCAGGCAGATCCGGAGCTTGTGTACAGGATGGACAGCAGCCTTGGCTCCATTCCTGTCGCATTTAATAAGGACGGAAGCTTTCGCAAAAATTCTTCTGTGGCAGACAGAACACAGTTCGCAGTGCTTGGACGGTATGTAAGGACGAAGATTGAGAAGATAAGAAGTTCTATTCTGGAGGGAGATGCAGAGGTTTCTCCCTATGAGCTCGGAAAAAAGAATGCGTGTACTTATTGTCCGTATATGACGGTATGTGGATTTGACCGCAGGCTGTCAGGATATGAATTCCGCAGACTGAAAAACTTCTCTGATGAGGAATTATGGAAAGCATTTGACAGGGAGGCAGAATAAGATGGGCGTACAGTGGACAAAGGAGCAGCAGGAGGTTATACGGCTGCGGGACAGAAATATTCTGGTCAGTGCGGCAGCCGGGTCCGGGAAAACGGCAGTACTGGTAGAACGTATCCTGAGTAAGATCACAGATAAAGAACACCCTGTGGATATTGACAGACTGCTGATCATGACATTTACAAGAGCGGCAGCAGGTGAAATGAAAGAGAGGATCTCGGCAGCTATTGAAAAAGCACTCTGTGAAGATCCCGATAATGAGCATCTTCAGAGACAGACAACCCTGCTTCATACTGCACAGATTACAACTATTGATGGTTTCTGTGCCTATATTATCCGGAATTACTTTCATCTGATCGGACTGGATCCGGGATATCGGACGGCAGATGAGGGGGAACTGAAGCTTCTGCGGGGAGATGTTGTGAAAGCGTTGCTTGAAGAATATTATGCCAGAAAAGATGAAAAGTTTCAGAAATTCGTGGAATGCTTTGCAACGGGAAAGTCAGATGAAAATCTGGGAAACCTGATACAGAAATTATATGAAATGGCTATGAGCAATCCTTTTCCGCAGGAATGGCTGTCCGGCTGTATGGATGATTACAGGATTGATTCCCTGGAAGAGTTAAGAGAGACTGAGTGGATGAAAATGCTCTGGGATGCAGTGAAGGATGAACTGCAGGAAGCGAAGCTTCTGGTGCAGGAGGCTCGAAGAATATGCTCAGAGCCGGATGGTCCGTATCTGTATGATGAGGCACTGAGCAGTGATCTGCTTCTTATAAGGAGTCTGCAGGAACTGGCAGAGAAAAGAGATTATAATGGAACTGCAGAAATCCTTATGAAACCCTCATTTGCCCGGCTGAGCACAAAGAAGTCTGCGGATGTAGATGAACAGAAGAAACAGAGAGTGAAAGATCTCCGGGATGAGGAAAAGGGGATTCTGAAGGAACTGGGGCAGCGATATTTCCAGAGTACAGAGAAGGAACTTCTGGAAGTGATCAGATATATCAGAGGCCCAATAGAGATGTTAGTTGAGCTGACTGTGCAATTTAAAGAGCAGTTCGGAGAGGCAAAGAGAGAAAAGAATATTCTGGATTTTACGGATATGGAACATTTTGCCCTGCAGATACTGATGACGAAAGAAGGGGAAGAAATCCATATGTCTCAGGCTGCGAGAGAGCTATCCGCAAAGTATGATGAAGTCCTGGTGGATGAATATCAGGACAGTAACTTAGTGCAGGAGCTTCTGACAACAGCAGTATCCGGGTGGATCAACCAGAAGAAAAATATCTTCATGGTAGGAGATGTAAAGCAGAGTATCTATCGTTTCCGTCTGGCAAGGCCGGAGCTTTTCATGGAAAAATATAAAAGTTATTCCACAGAAGAAGCACAGGAGCAGAGAATTGACCTGCACAAAAATTTCCGGAGCAGGGAACAGGTTCTGGAGAGTGTAAACTTTATTTTCCGACAGATCATGGGGGAAGACCTGGGAGGGATTACCTATGACAAAGATGCGGCCCTTTATCCCGGAGCTTCTTTTCTGGAAGGAGAGTCAGAGGAATTTGTAAAGACAGAGGTTCTTCTGGTCGAGAGAGACGGAGAAGAACTGTCTGATGTACAGGACTATGAAGACGCAGGTGCATCGGGAAACCGCAGGGAAATGGAAAATCAGACCGGTCAGGAACTGGAGGCGCTGGCCATTGCACAGAGAATTAAAGAAATTGTGGGAAAAGAACAGATCGTAGATAAAGAGACGAAGGAATACCGGCCTGTGGAATACGGGGATATTGTAATTTTGCTGCGAACTGCCTATGGATGGGCAGAAACCTTCAGGGAAGTACTGGCATCTCAGGGGATTCCCGTATATTGTACATCAAGAACAGGATATTTCTCTGCAACCGAGATTGTGACTGTATTGAATTATCTGAAGGTGTGTGACAATCCGCTGCAGGATATTCCGCTTATGGGAGTGCTTCGTTCACCGATTGTCGGATGCACTTCGCAGGAACTGGCAGAGCTTAGAATACAGTATCCTGATGGTCTGCTCTATGAGAGTGTTTCGGCATATGCAGGAGAAAATGAAATCCCCGAAAAAGAACTGGATCCGGATAAGCTGAAATCTGAATTGTTAAACAGTAATCTGCGAACAGATGAAAAGAACTCTCTGAATATTAAATTAAAAGGATTTCTGAGTCTCCTTGAAAAGGTAAGAAATATGGCTGCATATACGCCGGTCCACGAATTGATCCTTTATGTGCTGAAAGAAACCGGGTATGGAGATTATGCAAGGGCACTTCCGGGAGGGGAGCAGCGTTTTGCAAATCTTACCATGCTTGTGGAGAAAGCTATGGACTATGAGAAGACAAGCTACAGGGGTCTGTTTAACTTTGTTCGTTATATCGAACAGCTACAGGCATATCAGGTAGACTATGGAGAAGTCAATCTGACAGGAGCGGGCAATACCGCAGTGGAGATCATGACGATCCACAAGAGTAAAGGACTTGAATTTCCGGTAGTATTTGTGGCCGGTATGGGAAAACAGTTTAATTTTCAGGATATGAATGCAGGTCTTTTGCTTCATCCGGAACTGGGAATAGGGGCTGATGCTATCATACCGGAGAAACGGGTGATCGCATCTTCGCTGAATAAGCAGGTGATCAGAAGACAGCTTCTGAAAGAGAGTCTGGGAGAGGAACTGAGGGTACTTTACGTTGCCATGACAAGAGCAAAAGAGAAACTGATCCTTACAGGAACAGTCGGAAAGCTGGAAAAGCAGATGCTGTCGCTGTCGCGTTTTCTGGATGAGGAAGAAGAACTGCTCCCACTGGGAACCAGAATGAAAGCAAAGAATTACTGGGCTTTTGTACTGCCTGCGCTGGTGCGGCATCGGGCAATGAGTGAACTTTTGTGGGAATATGGAATCCTCATGAAGAAACAGCCGGGGATTTACGATGATATCTCTGAGTTTGTGATAAAAAAGATTACTGTCCGTCAGATGACAGAAAAGGCAGTTCTCATCCAGGCAGGAAACCAGATGCAGGAGGAATATCTGAAGAACTGGGATGAAAATAAAGTGTATGATGAGGCTGTGAAGGAAGAGATAGAGAAGAGATTTTCCTTTGCATATCCGTATAAATATCTGGAAGATATTCCGGTTAAAGTCAGTGTTTCGGATCTGAAAAAGAGAAGCTGGCATGATGAAAGTGAACTGGAAGAGAATATCAGTGTGTCTGCCGAAGAGCAGGATGAAGAACAGGAAGCGCCGGTTCCTGCATTTATGGCAGAGAAGCAGGAAGAGTATAAGGGGGCTGCCAGAGGTACTGCTTACCACAGAGTAATGGAATGTCTGGATTATGCAGAAGCAGATACAGAGGAACAGCTTCGGGCTCAGTTAAAGAGACTTCTGGAGAGCCAGAAAATGACAGAGCAGGAAGCGGAATGTATCCGGATCCGGGATATCAGGAGGTTTGTGGAGTCTGGATTGGGGCAGAGAATGAAGAAGGCTGCCATGAAAAAACATCTTTACAGAGAACAGCCTTTTGTGATCCAGAGAAATGCTTCTATGCTTGATGATGGTTGGAAGAACGAAACAGTGCTGGTGCAGGGAATTATAGATGCCTATTTTATGGAAGAGGAAGAGATTGTTCTTGTGGACTATAAAACGGATAGAGTGAGGAGAGGACAGGAACAGAAGCTGATCAATCTGTATCATGTGCAGCTTGAGGATTATGCCCGGGCATTGGAGCGGATGACGGGGAAAAGAGTGAAGGAGAAGATCATTTATTCGTTTACATTGCAGAAAGAGATATTGCTGTAAGCGGAATAAAAATTATTATTGTGAATTCAAATATCCGGCAGGGATAAGCGCGTGTTATACGCGCCACCCTGCCGGATATTTGTTTTTCAGGATCTGGTTGACCAGTTTACCGAAGCCAATGGGATATCCATCTGCACAGAGGAGATGCCAGCCTTTTTTGTGAGCTGCTTCTTCGGGTTCGATATTTAAGGTTTCGCCCTTTAAATATCTGGTGATCCTTTCGTCAGAAGCGGAGAGAGAGATGACTGCTTCTGATTCATCTTTGCGGATCGCCAGTGCAAGTGGCTGAGACGGCTCGAAGCGGTTTTTCTTCAGGTCACCGAGATAGAGACCGTTTCTTAAGAAGGTGATGCCACGGAAGTTGTGGGCAACCGGGGGAAGATAGTAGGCTTTATCACCGCGGATTTCCACACGTTCCCAGTCAAACGGCTGGCCGCAGAGGGTTTTCAGACCGATTTCGTTCAGAAATTCCTCAATCAGTGGAAATGCGTTTTTGTCCGGTTTTGTGTGAGGACGGGAGCTTTCCTTGATTGCCTGTCCTTTTTTATGGAAGAGCGCAAGGAAGTGTCCCTCTCCGTTCATTTTGTGCGGGAAAATCCGGATGCATTTGATAAGTTCAGGATTTCCGTTTCCCCATTCAGGAACTCCATGGGAGAAGCCTTCATAATCTTCCATTTCTGCCAGTTCCATGTCAGGACGGTTTTCCAGAAGCCAGGAAACAGTTTGTTCGTCTTCTGCAGGCGCGAATGTGCATGTAGAGTAAAGCATCAGTCCGTCGGGACGGAGCATATCGGCTGCCTGGAGGATAAGCTCTTTCTGGATTTCGGAAAGCTCCATGGATTTTTCGGGAGTCCAGTCTTTGGCAAGTGCTTCTTCCTTACGGAACATTCCTTCTCCGGAGCATGGAGCATCCAGGATGATCTTGTCGAAGAATTCGGGGAATGCTTTGGTTAACTTTGCAGGTGTTTCGTTTGCTACGAAGACATTTGGGATGCCGAAGAGTTCCAGGTTGCGAAGGAGGGCTCTGGCGCGGGAAGTGCTGATATCGTTTGCTACCAGAAGTCCCTGTCCCTGAAGTGCTGCGCCTGCTGCAGTTGCCTTGCCGCCCGGGGCTGCGCAGAGGTCCAGGACTCTGTCACCCGGCTCGATGGGGATGCGGGAGGCGGGGGTCATGGCGCTGGGTTCCTGAAGGTAGTAGAGGCCGGCCTGGTAGTATGGGCATCTGGAAGGACGGATGTCTTCATCGTAGAAGTAGCCGTTTTTGATCCATGGAATCTGACGGGTTGGAAATGGAGACAGGTTTTCGAAGTCTTCGCAGGTGATCTTGGAGGTGTTTATGCGCAGGCCGTAGGTTCGGGGGGCGCTGAAGCTGGAGAGGAATGCGGGGTATTCGTTGCCGAGCATTTCTTTCATTCGGGTGAGGAATGCGGGGTGGAGGTGTGTTGTATTTTCGTTCATAATGGGTTGGGTTCCTTTGCTGTAGTTTTGATTGGTGGGTGGGGGACGCGCAGGAAAATATATCTGTCTGAGTGCGGTTTCGGCATCTAAAATCTTCTAAGCCGGTAAAAATCTGCTAAAAGCATGGAGAAAAATGCAAAACTCGCTCCGCTGCAGGCTTCGCTCAGACAGGTTGCGATTTTTCTCCATAACGCAGATTTCTACCGGCTAAGAAGATCTAAGATGCCTGCAAATGCACTCAGACAGATATATTTTCCTACGCTGTTTACTGAAAATAACTGTAGTATAACGTGAGGTTTATGAAATATTAAGTTTATGAAATACTATAGCAATGCCATAAAATAATGCAATCAAGACAGTTCAGCAGGACTTCACGCTATGATGGACTGGATTGTTTGCAGTAATTTATGAAATAAGAAATTGATATATAGCAATGCTTTTAAATACATTATTTATGAGGAGTGCTATAGTAAACCGGAAGACGTTAAGGAGGTATTTTCGGTAAAGGTATCAAAATGATTATAAAGTATAAATGATTTTTGCTAAATAGTATTGACAAAATCATATTATACATCATATAATATCGTTAACAAAACAATATTGATGTTCTGTATAGTATGTGAACAGGATGGAATAAATGTATCAGATGTGAAATGGCGTTTACCTTTGGTATAGTCTGGAGCATTTTTCAGACACGCTCTAAGGCTGGATTGCAGAGATGATGCTGTCTGTACAGAACATAATTGAAACGAGGGAGTGAGCATATGGTTTTTAATACGGGTGCTGCGCTTCTGGATGCGGTTGTTCTGGCGGTTGTTTCTAAGGAGAGGGAAGGGACTTACGGATATAAGATCACGCAGGATGTGCGTGGAGTTCTGGATGTTTCGGAGTCTACTTTGTATCCGGTGCTCAGGAGGCTGCAGAAGGATGATTGTCTGGAGGTTTACGATATGGCGTATGCAGGGCGTAACAGGCGTTATTATAAGCTGACGGACAGAGGTGCTGCGCAGCTGGAGTTTTATAAAGCTGAATGGAAAATTTATGCATCCAAGATAAGCGGGATGTTTGAGGGAGGAATAGGATGATGGACAGGGCGCGGTTTATGCAGGAGCTGGAGAAGCTGCTTGCTGATATTTCCGAGACAGAGAGGCAGGATGCCCTTGATTTTTATAATAGTTATTTCGATGATGCAGGAGCTGAGAATGAAGCTTCGGTGCTCAGGGAACTTGGAAGTCCCGAGAAGGTTGCAGCGATTATCAAGGCGGATCTGAAAGGTTCGGCAGGAGGCTATGAGTATGGAGAATATACGGAGCATGGCTATGAGGATGCCCGGACTAAAGAGAGAGGTCAGATGCCTGAGAAATATGGAGAAGAGTCGGGAACAGGGAAGCGTTTTTTCAGAAAGGGGAATCAGGCGGTGCTGATCCTTGCGGTGATTCTGCTGGTTTTTATCTCTCCCTTTGTTAAGGGGGCTGTTGGTGGGATTCTGACATTTGCAGTTGGAATCTTACTGCTTCCGTTCTGGCTGATCGTTGGATTGGGCATAGGTGCTGTGGCTTTACTGGTTGGCGGAATTGCAGCTATTGTGGCTGGAGCAGGGCTTTTGAATGTAATGATCGGAACCGGGATCATGACCATAGGAATTGGATGCCTGATGATTGCTCTGGCAATCCTTATGATATTAGGACTGATCAGCATCGCAGTACGCATTGTGCCGAAATGGTTTCGGAAGATTACCGACTTTTTTAACAGGTTGCTTTACAGAAAGAGAAGGGAGGCGGTTAAATGAAGAAGTTTACAAAAGGAATGTTGATCGCAGCGGGGATTTTCGGTGCTGTGGGAATCGGGCTGACAACTGCCGGTGGTGTTATGGGAGCCAGTATGTCGGAACTGACAGGGGTGGAAAGCCTGAAAAGAGTGCTTCTGGTGGCAGACGGGGATTATGATTATGATGACAGCGATGACTATGACAGCGATGACTATGACAGCGATGACTATGATGACGATGATTATGACGACAGTGGTGATTATGACGACAGTGAGGATTATGTCCGCGCTGTTGATGAGAATGAGGAAGATGGCACTGTATATCAGTTGAAGTATCAGCCCACAAAGCTGGATATAGAGCTGAAGTACGATGAGCTGATTCTGGAAGAGGGCGACAGTTTCTGTGTCAGGGTTTATGATGACAGTGGGAAGAATGTGACAGTGAAGGAGAGTTCAGATACTCTTAAGGTCAGAAGCACGAAAAAGCTGTCTAAAACCAGAAAGGTGTGTATCTCCTATCCGGAAGATGTTAAGCTTCAGGAGCTGGAGATTGAGATGGGTGCAGGTACTGTTTATCTGAACAGAGATATTGAGACAGAGAAGCTGAGTGTGGAGATGGGAGCCGGGGAATTTGAAAGTAAGAATCCGGTGACTGCAAGGGAGGCAGATCTGGAAATCGGAACCGGAAGTATGACATTTGCAGATCTGAGCGCCAGGAAGACAGATGGAGAATGTGGTCTGGGTGAACTGGATCTGACACTGACCGGTACGCAGGAGGATTATAATTATGATCTGGAATGTGGAGTGGGAAATCTGGATGTAGGTTCTGATTCTTACAGCGGACTTGGACGGGAGAAAAGCATTTCCAATAAAGGCGCAGACAGGAAACTGAATCTGGAGTGCGGTATGGGAAATATATCAGTAGATTTCTCCGGGAAAGAGCACAGAGATTTGCAGACATCCTGAAGAGCATATACTCTGACGTGCAGAAATAAAAGTAGTATTTAACCGAATCAGGAAGTTATTCGGTGTAGAGTAAGCAGCGAAGCGGATGATTTTATCTGCTCGACTAATCTGAGTTTAAGGAGGAAATGGAACATGGGTGACAAACGTTTATACAAATCATCAGAAAACAGTATGCTTTGCGGTGTATGTGGAGGAATCGCAGAATATTTTGATATTGACCCTACGCTGGTGCGTCTGGCATGGGTGATCCTTACCTGCTTTGGCGGTGCGGGAATCTGGGCATATATCATTGCGGCAATTATTATTCCGAAAAGATAACAGAATCTCAGAATCCAATCTGTAATAGACAGAAGTTTAACCGAATCAGGCAGGCAGCGAAGCGGATTGCGAATATTCGTTTGCATGAAATACAGTGAAATACAGTATAAAAATTAAGAAAACAGCCCATACTCCAAAGAAAAGGAGTGTGGGCTGTTTTGAATAAAGAGAAGGAAATAAAAGCTTACCTTGATGGAGAATTATTGCCGGAGGTCAGAATGAAGTATGAAATTGCAGAGGAAATGGGATTGCTGGACAGAGTATTGAGTGATGGATGGAAAAGTCTGTCTGCGAAAGAGACCGGACGGATCGGAGGGTTGATGACGAAACGAAAAAAAGAGAAACTGAAAAAATAAATAATATGGAATAAGCTTGTTCTCCGGACGATGATGCTGTAAAATTAGAGCAAGTAGCGAAGTGGATAATTTTATCTGCTATAAATATGGGAGGACAATAAAATGAAGTTAGGTATTCTGGGAGCAGGAGGCATTGCTTCTACTATGGCGAAAACAGTGGCAGAAATGAAAGGTGTGGAGGCGTATGCGGTTGCTGCCCGTGATCTGGAACGTGCCCGGGTATTTGCACAGAAATATGAAGTAAAAAAAGCATATGGATCCTATGAGGAAATGCTGGCAGATGATGAGGTTGAACTGGTTTATATCGCAACCCCTCATTCACACCATTATCTGCATGCAAAGATGTGTCTGGAAGCGGGAAAACATGTACTTTGCGAAAAGGCATTTACTGTAAATGCAGAGCAGGCACAGAAATTATTTGATCTTGCAAAAGAGAAAAAGCTTCTGATCACAGAAGCAATCTGGACAAGATATATGCCGTCCAGAAAGATGATCAACGATATTATTGAAAGCGGTGTGATCGGAGAAGTTACGGCAGTTACCGCGAATCTCAGCTATACAGTAAGTCATGTGGAACGTATCCGTAAACCGGAGCTTGCAGGAGGTGCTCTTCTGGATGTAGGCGTATATCCAATCAATTTTGCCGCCATGGTGCTTGGCGATAAGGTAAAGGATGTAAAGGCTACTGCAATCTTTCAGAATGGAGTGGATATTCTGGACAGCATTGCCATGGTGTTTGAGGGAGACCGCATGGCAACCCTTCAGTGTGGAGCAAGAGAAATCTCAGACAGAATGGGAAGTATTTTCGGAACCAGAGGATATATGCAGGTGCAGAATATCAATAATCCGGAAAAGATTACAGTGTTTGATACCGAACATAAAGAAGTGGCTTCTTATGTTGTGCCGGAACAGATTTCAGGATATGAATATGAGGTAGAATCCTGCATGAAAGCAATTCATGAGGGAAAACCGGAGTGTCCGGAAATGCCTCATGCAGAGACAATAAGGATTATGAAAATCATGGACGATATCCGTAAATCCTGGAATTATGAGATTCCCTGTATCGAATAAAAAGTGTGGAATAATCTTATAAAAAAAGACCAGTAATGTTTTTGATATATACCCGAAACGTTACTGGTTTTTCTTTTCTGCTATAATGGAAATGTAACAAAAAATCTATTGTGTCTTGATTTTACCAGATAAATTTATAAAGAGGATTTTATCATTATCTGTCGTGTATCATTGCTTGTTCGTGGGGTAAAAATCATTTATAGCTTTTTTGAATAAATCACCTGCTTTTATTGTATTTTTGAATTTTTGATTATTAATGGGAAAGGGTATAATAGAAGTTACAGTAAACAGAATGGATAAAAATACCAAAAAAAGCAGGTGAGAAAAGTTGTATTATGTTGGAATTGATATTGGTTCGACTGCTTCGAAGACAGTTGTGACTGGTGACAGGGAAATGAAATTTGTGCTGCCTACAGGGTGGAGCAGTAAGGAGACGGCTTCGGAGATTGCTTCAAGGCTTCTGGATCAGGGGATTGATGTAATGAGTGAAGGGGTTCGTGTAGCAGCTACAGGATATGGGCGTGTAGCTGTGGATTATGCGGATTTTGTGATTACGGAGATTACCTGTCATGGAAGAGGTGGCAGAGAACTGGCGGGAAATGAATGTGCAATTATTGATGTAGGTGGTCAGGATACGAAAGTAATCTTGATAGATCAGGGAATGATCCAGGATTTTCTTATGAATGATAAATGTTCTGCCGGAACCGGGAAGTTTCTGGAGATTATGGCGAATCGACTGGGAGTTACCATTGCGGAACTGTTTGACCTGGCAGAACAGGGAACTGTGGTACCGATCAGTTCGTTGTGTACGGTATTTGCGGAATCTGAGGTAATCAGCATGATTGGTGAAGGGCGAAGCAGAGAGGATATAGCTGCGGGAGTGGTAAATTCTGTAGCGGAGAAAGTTGCGCAGCTTGCCAGAAGAAAGCAGCTTCCGGGGACAGTGCTCCTTACGGGAGGATTGAGTGAATGTCCGTATTTTGCAGAAATTCTTTCGGAAAAACTTGGATGTGCTGTTGAAGCTATGAAAGACGGAATATATGCAGGAGCGTTTGGGGCATCATTGCTTGCCGGAGAAAAAAAGAAATAAATAATCAACTGTAGAGGATAATAAGGACTGCAACAGTTGGCGAATGGTATGAAAGAAGTAAAAAATAATATAAAAACGATAGAAAGATGAGGTACAAAGATGGAAATAATTAAAGATTTACCAGAAGTATTTGAGGAGTTTGCGGAGCAGAGGAAGAATTCATTTCTTGCTATCAAGAAGATTAAGGATCAGAATATCCCGGTAATTGGTTCTTACTGTACATATTTTCCACAGGAGATTGCAATGGCCATGGGAGCTGCTTCTGTAGGTTTATGTTCCATGTCTGATGAGACAATCCCGGTAGCCGAGCAGACATTGCCGAAAAATCTTTGTCCACTGATCAAGGCCAGCTATGGGTTTGCAGTGACAGATAAATGTCCATTCTTTTATTTTTCAGATGTTGTAGTTGGTGAGACTACCTGTGACGGAAAGAAAAAAATGTATGAATTTATGTCTGAATTTAAGGATGTATTTATTCTGGAGCTTCCTCATAAACAGACAGAGGCTGCACTTCAGTACTGGAAGAGTGAGATTATCCGTTTCAAAGAATATCTGGAGAAGAAATTTGAGGTGGAGATCACAGAGGAGAAGCTTCGTGAGGCAGTCCGCATCAGCAATGAGGGACGTCGTGCTTTGAAAGATTTCTATGAACTGATGAAACAGGATCCGGCTCCAATGAAGGGTGAGAATCTTTATAATGTATTGTATGGAACTACCTTTAAGTTTGACCGTTCCAAAGTCCCGGCAGAGATTGATGCACTGACAGTGAAGCTGAAAGAAGAATATGCAGCAGGCAAAAACGAAGGAAAAAAACATCGTATTCTGATCACCGGATGTCCAATGGGCGGAGCTACCATGAAAGTAGTAAAAGCAATTGAAGAAAATGGCGGTGTGGTAGTTGCTTTTGAAAACTGCTCCGGTGCAAAGAGCGTAGACAGACTGATTGATGAGAATAATCCGGATATTTACGAAGCAATTGCAAGACGTTATCTGAATATCGGCTGTTCTGTTATGACTCCGAATCCGAACCGTTTTGAATTGTTGAATGAATTGATCGACGAGTATCAGGTAGAAGCTGTTGTGGAAATGACTCTTCAGGCCTGTCATACTTATAATGTGGAAGCCGGTAAAGTTGGCAGATTTGTAAGAGAAGAGAAAAAGATTCCTTATCTGCATGTGGAGACAGATTATTCTCAGTCTGATGTTGGACAGCTAAATACACGTATTGCGGCTCTGATAGAAATGTTATAACTGTGAAAGTATTATAAGATTATACGAAAAATGTCGAATTGTATGTATTTTATTATAGCAATCCTCTGAAATAATGCATCTTAATCCAGCCCATCAGAGTGTGAAATCCTGCGTCAGATATCTTTGCCGTGCGTCAGCGCGCCTGCAGATATCTTCCTTGTCTTTCGCGCTCTGCTGAACTGTCTTAAATGCATTATTTACGAGGATTGCTATAGAAAAAATATGTATAAGCAATAAATGACAAGCGACTGATCAAATTTATAAACCAGAAACTAAAAAATATGGACAGAAAACAGAAGCTCTCTCTGTGGGATGAATTTTTCCGGCGGACAGGGCTTTTCTGATATTCATGACCATTAGACTACATATCATTCCGTAATTACAGAAATATTTCCGTCCAGTGGTATATTAATATTAATTAGTTAAATTGATACTTTTATATTTTATTATCTGGAGGAGAAGAATGAAAAGTAATTACAAAATTTTTACAGCAGTTTTTTTATCGGCAATTATGACAGCAGCAGCTCCGTTAACAGTATGCGGGGCGGAAGTTTTTTCGACGGGAGAATCTTTCAGTGATGGAACAGGGAGTATTCCTGCCATATTGACAGATATGGTTCTGCCGGGTGGAGAGATTGGAACAGAATATCAGGTACAGCTTGAAGCTGATACAGATGTGAGCTGGAGTCTGGAGGAGGGAAGCGAGCTTCCGGCGGGACTTACGTTGTCTTCCGGGGGAGTGATCAGCGGAACACCGCAGAAGGAAGGAAGTTTCAGCTTTACTGTACAGGCGGACAATGGTATTGGAGTTTCTTCACAGGAACTGAGCCTTTATGTTGCACAGCGTGAGCAGGAACCTGTTATAAAGCAGTATGAGCTGACATCAGGTACTGCTTTGATCGATCTGGGAATTCATGCAGAGGGAGAACAGTCACGTAAGCGGTTATTTCTTTATAATGCAGGAACAGATTCGCTTCATCTCTCTGATTTTCCGCAGAGCAGATATTTTGATTTTTCCTACGCACCGATTTTCGATACAAATACGGATGAAGAAATGCAGCCCGGAAGTTGTGCGGCTGTGGACATTGATGATAAGAAGGATCTGCCTGCCGGAAATTATGAAGAGACAGTGACATTTGAGACAAAAGAGGGTGCTTCCTGTAAGGTTACTCTGAAAGTAATTGTGGGAGCTTCCTCTGAAAAAGATTATGAGCTGAGTATAGAAACAGGTACAGAAGAAGAATTTACAGAAAGCGATTTCTATGACCCGGAATTTCGTGTGGAGAAGTATGTAGTGGTCAGAAATTCAGGAAAAAAGGAAACCAGAATACGGGTAGATACTTCCGGTCTTAAGAACTTTGAAGTAGATGACCAGATGGCAAAGTGGACAGAAGATTATGAGGAACAGGATTCCAAAAAGCTGCTGAAACCGGGAGAAACGCTTTATTTTTATATATTGCCGAAGCAGGAATACGGAATTTATGATGAAACGTTTGCATTTCTCGCAGATGACGGAAGCAGATATCCTCTTCATGTTACAATGAACAGAGAGAAGAATCCGACAGAAAAGAAGCAGCTGGAAATTACTGAAAAGTCTGCCGGGGGTTTTCCGACAATGCAGTGGGGCTATAAGACACTTCCGGAAGCAAAGACATATATTCTGAAAAATGTTACTGATACAGATATGAAGCTGTCTTTTAACCGTAGTAAAGAATGCAGTGTGTCATTGTCCGGAAATACTTATCTGGCACCTGGGGAGAGCACAGAACTGAGACTCTGGCCCAAACTGGGGCTTTCGGTGGGAAAATATAGTTTTCAGGTGACTGTGACTGCGAAAACAGTGGCAGGAGAACACCTGACAACGCAGAATCTGTATAATTCTTTTATTGTAGGAGACCGGACTTATCAGGGACTGGCAGATGCTGTTGAGCCTGTGACCGGAATTACCAATGGTGCAGAAAAAACAGCTGATGCTTTGCATCTGCCAGATTGGCTGGAAGTTTATGGTGCCGAGGTGGATGGAAAGAAAACAACATTTTCTGCATCTGTGAAGTGGGATGTGGAGGATTGTGTGTATGATCCGAAAAGCAAGGCAGCTCAAAGTTTTACAGTGACCGGTCATCTGGAACTGAATGAAGATGAAAATAATGAAGGACTGGACACTGCTGTGCAGATAATGGTACAGGTGGATGCATATCAGACATTAAACAGACCGGTTATTGACTTATTGAGAACCGGAGTGAGAACAAATTATGCAATGCTTTATCTGAGAGATCTTTCCAACGAAGCAGACGGCTATCAGTTTGTGACAGCCAAATCTCAGAAGGATCTGAAAAAAGGGAATTATACTGCGCAGACAAAAATTACAAATTCTGAACTGAATCAATATCCTGAGCTGAAGTATATTCCGGAGGGAACACATAGTCTTTATTGCAGGGCATACAAAGAGAACAGCAGCCATGTTATGGAATATGGGGAATGGTCAGACGGGGTTCCGGTTACGGTAAAGGTAAAGACTCCGGACGCACCTGTGGTTCAGAAGGTGCAGGTGAAGAAAAATGATGTCAGAATAGTACTTAACAGCAAGGGTGAGGAACCGGACGGTTACGATGTTGTTGCTGCCAGAAGTAAGAACGGAAAAGAACCATCGGATTATATAAAGGTAAAGAGTGGGTATTCCGGAAGCAGTAAAGAGCTTATCTTACGGGGCGTACCGGCAGGAACGTGGTATATTGGCGTACATGCTTATAAATATCTGAATGGGAGCGATACCAAAGTGCTCAGTAAATGGGCAGAGGTCAGGAAGGTAACTGTAAAAACAAGCCTTGTAACAGGAAAACCTGCTGTTAAATCAGCTAAGGTTTCCAGACAGGGAACAAAAAGAAATGTAACGGTAACGTTTACTGTTCCAAAGTCCTGTGATGGAACAGACTGGGTACTGGCAAAGAAAGTTTCCAAATCTGATGACGGCAGCTATACAGGTGTAAGCAGTTATGCTTATACAAAGAAAAATCAGACAAAAACCACGGTGGTCTTTAAAAGTGTGAAGCCCGGAGTCTACTACCTTGCAGGACGTGCCTATGTAAAAGGCTATGCAAAAAGTTATACGAAATGGTCGAAAATAAAGAAAATAGTTGTGAAATAAGCACTGTTGCCATTTGTTTCACAGAGATTTCACTTTTAAGAAAAAAGCTCCCCCTTTTACCCGGCGTTTATACATGCTTTTTCCCGTAATACTCAAAATTTACGGTACTGCCAATAAACTTATTATACTCAAATCTTGTCTGAATTTTGGAGATAAATAATGTCCTTTTTATGACAGATAAGGGACATATGAGGCATCGAAGCCTGTGAAGTATGTCATAATGAACAGGAAAAGCACATTATGATAAAGGCAGTGACATTTTTAGTAAATGTAGAAAGGACAACAAAATGAAGCAGAAAAAGATTGTAATTATTATGGCAGGGATTTTAGCAGCAACGGCTGCTATGACTGGCTGTGCGGAACAGAATAAAACAGCAACACAGGTTGATTATACGCAGAATTCACAGGGGAAATCCGAACAGACAAAACAAAAAACAGCAGAAAAATCTCAGCCGGATAAAAAACAGGTAAATAAAAGTACATCCGGTGGAAAAGAAAATTCAAATCAGACTGCGGATAAGAAGACGAAAGTATTTGCCTCATCCAATAATGCGGGCGATGTACAGAATTCAGGGAATGATGCGGATAATACAGATGATTCACAGAATACAGATGATTCACAGAATACATACGTGGACAATAATTCATCTGAAAATAATGGCTCAACAGGCGACGGTGGCAATCAAATTGATCAGACAGCAGATCAGGCGATGATATATGACAGTGAGGGAAATGGAAGACTGATTTCTCAGGCTGACGATGGAAACTGGTATGACAGTGACGGAAATTGTTATGGAAGCTGGGAGGATATTGGGCGTGCTATGGATGAAGATGGTGTTACGGATCAGGATGGCAATAAATACTACTGGACCTGGACTGCACCTGATGATGCATCAGGAAAAGTAAGAGATCCGTATGACCTGTATTCCTGGGATCCGGGAACCAATTCCTATATACCGTTTCAGGCTGCGGAATCTGACTGTAGTCCTATAGGCAGAGGAAACGGCTGGTATTATTATGATGAAGACAGCGGCGAATATGTTCCGTGGTAAAAAATAAGAAAACAAAAGAAACAGTTTTGAAATCATTTTGATGGGTTTCAAAACTGTTTCTTTTTATATACAAGAAATAGTGAAGGGGCATATCCGGCAGAATCAGTGAAAAGAATTCTGCCGGATGTTTATCTGGTAAAGATCAGCTGATCAGTTTCAGGAAAGTATTTCTGTCACAGGTTCCGGAAACCGTTAAGCCCTGTGCCTTCTGGAATGCCTTTACAGCAGAGAGAAGTCCTGAGCCAAAGGTACCGGGAATCTCTACACCGTTTGGATCATAAGCACGTAAAAGAAGGAGAATCTCAGCGGCAGTTACCATATACTGTGTTTCACCATTTTTTACATAATGCTGTCCAAGAGCATTGTCTGTGTTTGTTCCCCAGATACCGTCTACATCCAGACCGGCACCATAATCCCTGTTCAGAGCTGTCTGAAGAACTTTAATGCCTGCTTTTTTGGTAGCAGCGTCTCTTTTTCCAGTAATAGAGATTCCGGCATTGGCGAATTTATTGGCATAACCCTGACCTTTGCGGATTTTTGCATTTCCTGCAGTTGGCTGAGGTTCAGGATCAGTAGTTGAAAAAAGCATTTCCTGATTGTTGCTTCGAGGTCAGAAAAATGCTTTTCGAGGACAAAAACACGAAAATTGTCGAATTGTAATTATATTTAATCCTGATTTTTCATAAATAAAAATCCTTTCCTTTGATAAAGTTTAACAGACGGAATTAAATATGCATAAGGACATAAATGACAAGCGACTAATCAAATTTGATATGTTTTATGACAGGAGGAATATAGGAATATGGACGAATATACAAAGGATTTGTATACCATGATGTTTTCTTTGCAGACTTTGCAAAATCAGGGAATTACAATCAGAGAAACTGTATATAAAAGTCTGGACAAATTACTGTTATGGAATAAAGAATCTGAAAACAGTAAATATCTCGAATTAGCGTTGCTTCATATGCAGGCTTATGCTAATATGGGATTTGCTTTAGATGAAGAAAATAAGACAATACGTGAGATATTAAAAAAGACAGGAAAGACCAGAGAAGACTTTTTCCCGAAAGGATATCTTCTTGGAAAGAGAATTAAACTGACCAGGTCACAGGTTCGTGGTATGATTGGAAGATGGAGACCTTCCAGAGACAGTCCGATGACAATCGGAGAACTGGTGGATGATATCATCAGAAAGGTAAAAAACCATGAGGAAGGCAGATACATTTATCAGTATCACAGAACTGATGTGACAACCAAAGGGGATATCGAGGTTTATGAGCTGGTCATCAATAAGGATGAAAGTTATTTTTATGATGTGAAGAAATTCAGATTTTATACATTCATGGAGGAATAATTGCTATGATAAGAATAATGATTCTGGATGATGACGAAATGTATCTGAAAAAAGAAAAGGATATCACAGAACAGTATTTTGCAGAGAAAAACGTAGATTGCACGGTAACGACATACCAGAATGTGGAATGGTTTCTGCTGGGATTGAATGAAGAAAAATTCGATATGTATATTCTGGATATCCGGATGCCTGGAGAAAACGGAATAGAGGCAGCGAGGGAAATTCGCAGACTTTATCCGGATCCGGTTATTATATTTATTACAAATTTTGTGGATTATGCAATAGAAGCATATGAGGTAAACACCTATCGTTATATTCCCAAAGAGTGTCTGAAGGAAAAACTTCTGCAGGCTTATGATGCGCTTCTTCCTGGAATTATGGAGAAAGAAGAGCGGTACTATATCATAAATAAAAGAAATGAAGTTGAAAAACTGGCATATTCTGATATTTTCTATATGAAAAAAGAAGGAAAATATGTGATTTTTGTGCACAGGCGTGGGGAAGTAAAGATCAGAGCAAGTCTGTCAACAGTAGAAAAAGAACTGAATTCAAAAGAATTTATTATATCTGACAGAGGATATCTTGCAAACATCCAACATGTGATGAAGATGAAAGGAAGGAATCTTTATATGCGGGACGGTAATATTATTACAGTTGGCAGAGAAAGATTCAAAGGTGTCAGAGAAGCAATTCTGAATTACTGGGGGGTATGAAGAATGCTGAAAGTTTTATTGTATGGGCTGGCAACGTTTATGGAGACTGGGATAGGTGTCTGGATATTTGGACAGATGTTTCCGAAAAGAAGTATGGAAACTGAAAAAGATAAAACGGTATGGAAGATAATATTAATTATACTGTTATATTTTACAGCATATTCATTTTGCGGATCATATTTAGAAAATAATATAGAGACAAAAAAAACAATACTTATTATATTACTGGTGCTGGGGGTAATATGTTTAATACCGGATTGTGTAGTTAGGTTAAAAAGAATAAGAAATTTTCAAAGTGTGCTTTTTTTTGTTATGATTGTTGTTCTTGTGACCTGTCAATATTGGACAGCGTATATATCTGGAAATGTAATAGTATTTGGAAATCTATATCTTCCGATATTTTTGACAATTTTTTTTCAGTGCACATTTATTCAATCTTATATTTGGGAATTTTTATATTTGACTAATATAGGGCTATTAAAATTATTATATATTATCACAGTTTGCGTGATTAAAAAAAGAAAAATAGGAGAATATATTTATTTCCAAAATATGCACTCTTATAGCTCAGGAATTTATTTGCTGGTTATAAGCGTTGTGATAATTTTGTTATTAAAATTGTTTCGCGTAAATAAATATGCTGGTGACATTTTTAGAGGTAATCAAAAATTTTTCTATGGTTTTGCATTAGTCGAATATATACTTTTGTATTTTTTGCTAGGCATACAAAATAAAATCCTTAAAATAGAGAATTTGGTAATTACTATAGTAGTAGTATCAGGAATTGCCGTAGTATTGATGATTTTATTTATGTTTTTTTTTGTTAAAAGTGTTAATATAGAAAAAAATATTTTGGAGGTGAAAAATAGAGCTGTAGAGCAGCAATATCAGGAATTAGAAGATGCATATCAAAAATATAGATGTATTATACATGATCAAAAGCATATGTTAAGTTTTATACAGGAGTGTATAGAAAACAAAGACTTAAATGGAATTGCGGCATATGTTGCAGATAATCAGAAAAAGTTCAGAGATGAAGAAAAAAAGTTTTGGACAGGTATAGATGTACTTGACAAAACAATTACTATGAAAAAAAGAAAAATGGATGCTTTGGATATAAATTTTGAATTAGATGCTTCGGTGGATGATACGATTATAAATACTACTGATTTGGTTATTATATTAAGCAATTTATTTGATAATGCAATAGATGCGGCTGTTAAGAGTAAGGAAAAGAAGATTTGTTTAAGAATAAAGAATATAAATGATGTATTGATGATGAAAATGTGGAATACAAGTACGAGAATTCCTGATGTAAAACGCGGAAAATTTGTAACAGATAAATTAGAAGCGGAAGGTCATGGATGGGGAATTGAAAGTGTAAAACGACTTGTAAAAAGATATGATGGAAATATCACATTTAAATATGATTCTGATTTTTTTCAGGTAATTATTATTTTAAGTAAAAGTTAAAGGAGAGATAAAAAAATGACAGAAGAATTTATTGGATGTATTGAGGAAGAACTTAAGGAAATAGAACTGTTTTATGAAGAAAATGGAGTAGAAGTGGAAGCATATACTTTACATAACGGATCTTTTTTTTCAATATGTTGTTAAAGGAAATAGAAAAGGTATGCCAGACTTTAATCATTATAATAATGCGATATCAGAACGGATTTTTATATTGAGTATTCATGAACAAAAGGCGAAAGGCAATCTAAAAGAAAATACTTCTGAAGAACAATATGATTATTATGAAAAAACATATCTTAACAATGCAACATATGTAAAATCTTTACTGCAGGAATATCCCGAGTTAAAACGTCTGCTTGAATTAAAAAATAATTCTACCCAGAGAGCAGAATGTGAAATCAGGAAATCTCTTTATGCAGAAAAAGAACAGATACAAAAAATGTTCTGTGATGGAAGAAAGTTTTCCGGGACTGTGGGAATTTACATGTCGAAAGGCGATACACACAGAGGAGGACGAAGTGTGGCAAAGGTAGAATTGGATAATGGAACAATTCTGTACTATAAGCCTTAACTTCCAAAAATGAGTAGCCCTAACGAAAATAAAATTTTAAAAAAGCCCGTATTTCTGCGGAAATTATTGCAAAAATACGGGTTGTGCTGTACAATAAATTTAGGGCTATATAAACCTAAATAAAGGAGGCAAATATGTACCTGAAATCAAGAGTTAAGCTACCGGATGTGCATGGAAAATTGACCCGATTAAGACGCGGGGATATCACATATATTAAGTATGAGTATGATCGCTATTATGATCCGGAGAAAAAATATACCTATCCACAGAGAGCGACTATAGGCAAGGTATGTCCAGATGATGACACTATGATGATTCCTAACGAAGCCTTTCTGAAATACTTTCCAGATGCAGTCTTATCAGGGATGGAAGACCGGACAGAACGTAGCAGCTGTCTGCGGGTTGGTACATATGCTGTAATGCATAAAATAGTATTGGATTATTCGTTAGACAAGCTGCTCGGACAGTTCTTCTCTGAGCGGGATATGGCATTATTGCTTGACCTTGCCTCTTACTCTATTGTAGAAGAAAGCAATGTGGCACAGCATTATCCGGATTACGCATACAATCATCCACTGTATAGTTCTGGTATGAAGATCTATAGTGATGCGTCGGTAAGTGATTTCTTTAAGAGCATCACCAAGGATAAGAGTACAGGCTTTCTGAATGAATGGAATGCAAAGAGAAATCGAAGGGAGCGTATTTATATTTCCTATGATTCTACGAATAAGAACTGTCAGGCCGGAGAGATTGAACTGGCTGAATTTGGTCATGCCAAGACAGATATCGGTTCAGCTATCATCAACTATTCGGTTGGATATGATCTTAAGAATAAAGAACCACTCTTTTATGAAGCCTATCCTGGAAGTATTAACGACGTATCACAGCTTAGGACCATGCTTGGTAAAATCACTGGGTATGGCTATAAAAAAATCGGTTTCATTTTGGACAGGGGATATTTCAGCCGTGGAAATATACGCTATTTAGACGAATGTGGTTATAGTTTTGTGATCATGGCTAAAGGCATGTCTTCTTTCATAAGTGATTTGATCTTAGAGAACAAAGGAACGTTCGAAAATAAGCGCTCTTGTGACATGAATGCCTATGGTGTGTATGGAAAAACAGTACAAAGGACTTTATTTGAAGGCGATGAAAAAAAGAGATACATTCATATTTATCATAGTATTTCAAAAGATGCTGATGAACGGGAGCATTTTGAAAACGCACTGAGAGAGCGGACAGCTTTGCTGATGTCACATCAGAATGAAACAGTAGAGTTCGGTTCAGCTTACGAAAAATACTTTTATCTTCACTACGATAAAGATGGCGTGTTTTTATATCCGGAAGAAAAAACAACTGTGACAGAACGGGAAATATCATTATGCGGATACTTTGTTATTATTACATCCGAAAGGATGACCGCAAAGGAAGCACTGCATCTTTATAAGAGCCGTGATGTATCTGAGAAACTTTTTGCCTCTGATAAATCATTCCTTGGAAACAAGAGCATGCGTTCACATACAAACGAAGGAGTTGAGGGAAGGATTTTTACACAATTCATCGCACTGATAATCCGAAACAAAATTTATACTGCATTACAGGAAGAGAACGAAAAACTTGAGAAGAAACAGAATTATATGACAGTTCCGGCAGCAATCAGGGAACTTGAGAAGATTGAAATGACACGCCAGACGGATAATGTATACCGGCTGGACCATGCTGTAACAGCAAAGCAGAAAAAAATCTTAGAGGCTTTTGGGATGAATGAAGGAAACATTACTTATCGAGCCGGAGAGATCAGTAATACACTTAAGAAATCAAACATTCAGAAAGAAAGGCGGTAAATATGGCACGTGAAATAAACGCAGAACTACTGGACACTAAAATTGAAAAAGCACAGAAGGATCTGGTGAAAGCAAAGCATCGGTATGATGCTGCGGCAGCAACATTAAAAGATTTATTGGATAAGAGGGATGCACTTCGCCAGAAAAAGTTATTGGATGCTATAGCACAGAGTGGACGGAGCTATGAAGAAATCATGCAGTACCTGCACAGTAAATCTGAAGAGGCGTGATCAAATGTTAACGGAATACTATTTTGCAGTCAGGTATGGAGATATCATTATTCTTCTCTATCATGAAGATATGATGTCTGTATGGGAATTATTATTTAAGAACAGCCAGAAGGAAAAGGCATTGAAAAGATTTTTAGAATACTGCTACATGATAGATGTAAAAGTAGCATTCGAAGGTTTGAAAGGAGAAAAAACCAAAGGGTTAAAGGCAACTCTTAAATTTGCGAAAGAACATGATATGTGTATGACTGAAGCACAGATTCAAGGTGCCAATAACATGTAAATTTCCAGCCCGAGATGCTTTTAGGGCTATTCCAGGCTGGAAATTAAGGCAGCTGCTAAACAAAAGGCTTTCAGACTACAGGCGAACATATGTTACTGCAAAACTGTGGAGATTAATTTAAATTTGCATTTTGGTTCGGGGTCATTAGAATACTTTTAATACCAGAAATACAGGATCTTTTATAGTTAGTGATATATTATGATAATAGATGAATATTATTGATTGGAGGAGATTCTATGAAGTCAAAGAAAGTAAAGAAAATATTGTTGATTGCTTTAACGTGTGTAGCAATTTCTGCATCTGTCTCAGCAGAAGCTGCTATGAAATCACAGATAACCATTGAAAGTAAAAATAAGTATGAACAGTTGAAAATTTCAGAGAGCCGTGTGTATGGAGAATACCCAACTGGAGATTATAAGAAGATAATGCTTCTTCCTTCGGTTTCTAAAGTAGAAAAATTTTGTTTTGAAGATAATTTGAATATAGAAGAAGTAGAGTGGATGGCTTCAGTAGATACTGTTCCAGTTTTTGCCTTTAGCACATGTCCAAAGCTTAAAAGGGTAATACTTTCTGATAATGTGAAAAAAATTGGACAAAGTGCATTTATATACTGCGGTGAACTGACGAGTGTTAAACTTCCCCAAAATCTTCAAAGTATAGATTTTTTTGCATTTGCTGACTGTCGAAAACTGAAAACGTTATATATACCTGAAACAGTTACTGAGATAGGTGCTGAGGCGTTCATAAATTGTGATTCTCTAACAGTTCATGGAAAGAAAAATTCATATGCATACTATTACTGTAAGATGAATGGTATTCCTTTTGTAAGTGAGGGAACTGCTTCAAAACCAGAAACAAATCGTCCGTATATAAAATCTGTTGATTCAGATATAGTAAACAAACAAATCTATGTTACAATTGATTTGAGCGGAAAAGTAAAGAATGCAGATGGATATCAATATCAAATATATGATGGTACTAAGGTATTAGCTAATAAAAATTCTGCAAACACAACCTGTATATTAAAAAAAGTGCCGACTATGGGATTTGCCAGAGTCCGTTCTTATACTGTTCAAAATGGTAAAAAAAGTTATAGCAGGTGGTCTAATGAAATGCGTATGCCTCCTGTTAAACTAAATAAAGATAATATAAAATTAATAAAAATTACCGGGAAAAAGAAAACAGTAACCGCACAGTTTGGAAATTTAAAATACAGTGATGGGTTTGATTGCGTACTTAAGAATGCAGATTCAGGAGAAAATATTGTATTAAAAAATCAAAAGAAAAATACAGTTACTTTTAAAAATATAAAACCGGGAGTTTACTATTTGAAAGCGCATGCATATACGTTGTTGAATGGTATTAAACAGTTTGGCGTATGGTCAGATAATAAAAAAGTTGTTGTTAAATAGAAAATTGGAATTATAAAAAGCAGGCGAAAAACTGCCTGCTTTTTATAATGGAAATTTATGCTGTTATTGATGTAGCGAAATCAAGCTGTAATAAATTCAAGCGTATTATACTGAAAGAAGCCGTCAGTGGATGCTAAACCACTGGTGTGGGTAGCATCTTTGACATTGACATTGCACACAGCGATTAATTTATTATTTTGATCCAGAGCCACTGATTCCAGTTCAAAACTGTTATATGTGCGGCCCTGAGCATCTTTAGCAGGAATATCTGTAACAAATCCGAAATCCGGATATAAAAGTTTGCTATCATCAAGTTTTTTCAGATTATAATGAAGCAAGGTGTTTTTTGTTGTGATTTTAGTCGTTACTCCACTTACAGTATGTGGATTACTGGTTCCGACAAAAAGCCCTAATTTATTGTGATAGAAAATATCCTGGGATGTAGGCTGACCGGCGTTTACCAGTGTACAAAGATAAGTGGCTTTTACATTTTTTTCATTTTCAAATGTACATTTATAGAGCTTTAATGTTCCGTCAACAACGGACAATAATAAAGCTGTATTTGCCTCATAAAAATAATTAATTGCTTTAAGAGCAAATGATTTATCGTTATCGTTGGGAGTTACTGTATATGTTATTTCCTCATCCTCTTTGTTACTGCTGATAGCAACCACTTTGTTATTTCCTGCGACAACAAAGAAATTTCCGTTAAAACAGCTCATACCATTGGCATGACCTAATAAACCGTCAGTGAATGTTTTAAAGTGAGATACACCTGCGCTTGTATTCATATAATTTTTACAGTAGCCAAGAACAGCGACTTTATCTTGACTTTGTTTTATAAAATATGGAGTATTGTTTCCGTTAAAGGATACACATCCCAGATTAGTTGTTTCATAGTTGGGATCTACTTTGGTAGGTACACGGGCTCCTGCTTTAAAACCGCATGCAAAAGTATAGGTTTTACCGGAGTAGGTAATGCCTTCCAGCACAGAGAATTTATCTTCTGCGGTTCCATCAGATGTTATAACATTGGATGCAAGCACAAGGTGATTGGCTTTCATACAGATTGATTCAAGGTTGTACTGCTTATATTCACCTGTTTTATTTACATTGATGACCGAACATGGAGTGTATTTTTTACCTTTATCATCAGTAAGATGATAATCAACTACCAGAATACGGTTCTGAAGTGTTGAAAAAGTGTTATTTGTCAGGATAAATAATCCAAATGAAGTGTGATAGTAAATATCCTGAAGCCGTGTGGTATAACCAAAACCTGAGTTAGTAACTGTGAATGTACTTGCTGCTTCAGCAGCCTTCCAGTCTACAACACTGAAAGCTAATGTCCCAGCATTGCTCTTGTCAGCGTAATGCATAATGATAAATTTCTCGTTAGTTCCGTCAGCTGCAGTGATACCTAATGCGCCTTTTGGACAAATTTCATTGATACTGTACGTACCGAGCTGATTGCCTTTGGTATCCAGTTTTACGATGGTTGTAGAACCGCCGTAACCTTTATGGTCTTCTGCAAGCATATACAGATAATTTCCAATTTTGGTAAGTCCCAGAGCGAACCAGTTCAGATCTTTTTTTACGGCAGTTGCTTTTGTTGCCATGTAGTCAGTCGTTTTGAGTAATGTAGTTTTAAGACCGGTTGTCTTTACGCAATACATATCTGACCCCACAATTGCAATTCCCGCTACGTTTGTTGCACCTTCATCGGGAATTAGTGCATGGTCTACGGGTGTAGCTGAAATGGTTAAAGTTGTTCCATTGAATGTTCCTGGCATAATTTTTTTGCCTCCTTTAAATTTTTGGAATTTGCAAATTCACTTTGTAAAGAGACGTTTTTTCATGATTTGTAAACCGGAAATAAAAAATAAATACAGACAGGAATTATTGTTTCAGAATGATAAAAGATATAGTACTTTATAAACGGGTAAATTTGTTTGTGAAAGAAATTAAGTTAATCGATTATTTCTTTATAATGCAGGAACGGATACACTTCATCTGTCTGATTTTCCGCAGAGCAGGTATTTTGATTTTTCCTATTCACCGATTTTCGATACGAATACAGATGAAGAAATGCAGACTGGAAGTTGTGCTGCTGTGGATATTGTTGATAAGAAGAATCTTCCTGCCGGAAACTATGAGGAGACAGTTACATTTGAGACAAAAGAAGGTGCTTCCTGCCCGGTTACTCTGAAAGTAATTGTGGGAGCTTCCTCTGAAAAAGAGTATGATTTGACCATAACAACAGGTACAGAAGAAGAGTTTACAGAAAGCGATTTCTATAATCCGGAATTTCGTGTGGAGAAGTATGTAGTAGTCAGAAATTTAGGAAAAAAGGAAACCAGAATACGGGTAGATACTTCCGGTCTTAAGAACTTTGAAGTGGATGACCAGATGGCAAAGTGGGCAGAAGATTATGAGGAACAGGATTCTTTTATTGTAGGAGACCGGATTTATCAGGGACTGGCAGATGCTGTTGAGCCTGTGACTGGAATTACCAATGGTGCAGAAAAAACAGCTCAAAGTTTTCTGGTCAACGGATCTCTGGAACTGAATGAGGATGAAAATAATGAAGGACTGGACACTGCCGTACAGATAATGGTACAGGTGGATGCTTATCAGACATTAAACAGACCAGTTATTGATACGCGGTGGACCAGAGTGATCACAAATTATGCAATGATTATTTCCTGAGGATCTGCAGATTAAAAAAGACAGGTTAAATGCTGCAGACTCTTTGTTTTATGGGGAACAAGATGGAAGAATAAGATTCATGTCTATCAAAATACATTTAATGCCATAATTACAAAAATTCCTCCATCTTGTGATATATTAACATTAACGGTTAAATATCACGGAATGGAGGAATTTTTATGAATAGAAAAGAGTTCATAGCGGTTGTTATTTCAGCAGCACTTGGTTTATCCGGTGCTCCGGTTTATGCATCAGAATCTGCAGCATTTTCTGATGGGGAAGTACAGGAATATGGAGCAGAAGAAGAAAAACAGGAATTCCAGACAGATAGTCAGGATCCTGAAACTGATACATTTCAGGATGAAGTGGAATCAGATGCAGATACAGACGGATTTGTGGATGAGGCAACAGAAGCATCCTCAGGTGCAGCGGAATCGGATGCGAATGGATTTACATATGAATATCTTAAAGAGTCTGATACATACCGCCTGACAAAGGGAACAGATACAGAGAATGTCATAATACCTTATGAGTATAATGGAAAAGTAGTCTCAGAGGTTGGAGAGAGAGCTTTTTACGGATGCGTAAACATAAAGACTGTGAAAGCAGAAGAGGGAGCTGACAGAAGGAAAAATCGTATCCGCATTGATAAATCTGCTTTTGAGAACTGTGAAAATCTCAGAAAAGTTTCTTTTGATCAGGGAGCGAAGCTGGAAAGCAGGGCATTTTATAATTGTCCGAAGCTGTGGGAGTATACAGGGGTTTCCTACTATGATTCTTTTGACACAGAAATAGAACAGGATTCTTTTGACGCGGATACAAAGGTAATATTCAGAGCAGGAGATAATGGAATTCCGGAGTCTGTTAAGGCTTTTGCAGACAAGAACAGGGTATTTATGGAAATTACGGATAATGATGATTATGTTCTGACAGATAAAGACGGTACTTCTTATTATGATGACTGGAGTGAAGGAGATTCCAGAACATTCTGTGTAGATTGTGATGATACAATGGCATCGGTAAGAGTGTGGTCTGCTGTGGAAGTGATTGGACGGAAAGCCTTTTATGGATGCTCAAATGTAAAAAAAGTGCTCATTGAGAGGAAGACTTCAACGATTGAGTCAAAAGCTTTTGCAAAGTGCAAAAATATGAGTATTATTATGCCTTCCGGTATAACAGCAATCAGTGACGATGCTTTTGATGGTGCCTCTGGCATTACTATTTACGCGGATAAGGGCTCTTATGCGGAAAAATATGCAAAGAAACATAATCTGACCTGTAAGACAACACCAGCACCGACAGCAGTACCGGTACCGAAACTGAAAGTATCTTATGATGCAAAAAATGGTAATGCTACATTAAACTGGACACCGGTAGAATATACTTTTCGATATTATATTTACAGATATGATACAGCCACAAAAAAATATAAATGTGTAAGCAAAGTTGACCAGAACACTACGTCATATAAGCTTGAGAGTCCTGCAGGGAGAACAGTGAAATACAAAGTCCGGGTAAGAACATTAGCCGGAATATATACAGACCAGTACAGTAAGAAGAGTAATACAGTGACTGTCCAGGGACGACCGGGGAATGTAAGTGATGTTTCTAAAAAGAAGAAGGGGAAAAACCTTACGTTTAAGTGGACAAAGGCAAAAGGCGCACAGGGATATATTCTGTACAGATATGATGAAAATGCCCGGAAGTACAGAAAAATCAAAACTATAAAAAATGGAAATGTTACATCTTATACAGATAAAACCGGAAAATTAAATAAGAATGAAAATTATTATGTGAGAGCATACTGTACAACTAAAGATGGTGCCAGATTATATGGATGGTACTGGGCGTAATAATTTCAGGCGGTGATAAAATAAAAAAAGCTGCCTGGGGTTGATTTTATATCAGGCAAAAGGTCCCTGACAGAAATGAAAGAAAGTTTCATAGGTAAAAATAAAGATTCGAGGTCAGATGATGTATGTTTAGTCCCACTTTTATATTTTCGTCATCAGCTTAATGTAAAATAATAACGGGTAAAGAAGATATAAGATGTTCTGGTACATACAATTAAGAAGAAAGGGGCATGTGCTGTGCATAGTCAAAATGATGAACCGCCTGAGATGATCAGGCGGTTTTGGAATATCTGGATTTTTTATGAATATTTTATTTTTAATTACAGGTGTAATATGTTACAATAAATATAACCATTAAGACTACCAGGCAGGTCAGAATTTGACCTGCCTGTAAATGAATGCGGAAATAAATCGGGGTCAAAAGAATCGTTAATAATTGTAACAAAATAAAATTACCGGTGTAGCAAAAATAAAATTACAGGGGAAATGCGGATGAGCGAGATGACAGATGCATATGTAAAACTGGATAAGGTTTCCAAGATATATGGAACCAAAGAAGTAAAGATCGTTGCAGTGGATGAGATCAGCTTTGAGATTGCCAAGGGAGAGTTCGTAGTGATCGTTGGTCCCAGCGGTGCGGGCAAGACGACAGTGCTGAACATTCTTGGGGGTATGGATCAGGCTACCAGCGGAGAGGTTCTGGTGGATGGCAGGAATATTGCCAGATATAACAGCAGGCAGCTTACCGGCTATCGGAGAAATGATATTGGATTTGTATTCCAGTTCTATAATCTGGTGCCCAACCTTACAGCACTGGAGAATGTAGAACTGGCACTGCAGATATGTAAGAATCCTCTGGATGCCAGAGAGGTTCTGGAGGAAGTGGGACTGAAGGACAGACTGACCAATTTCCCGGCACAGCTTTCCGGTGGTGAGCAGCAGAGAGTTTCCATTGCCAGGGCACTGGCGAAGAATCCCAAGCTGCTGCTGTGTGATGAGCCTACAGGTGCACTGGACTACCAGACTGGTAAGGCAATCCTGAAGCTTTTACAGGATATGTGCAGGGAGCGTGGAATGACAGTAATCGTCATTACCCATAACTCGGCGCTGACACCTATGGCAGACCGTGTGATCAAGATCAAGAACGGCAAGGTTTCCAGGATGACAATGAATGACCATCCTACACCGATTGAGGAGATAGAATGGTAGGTGATGAGTATGAAAGCAATGCATAAAGATTTCTGGATGGAGATACGCAAAAGTAAGGCCAGATTTATTTCCATATTTATGATTGTTGCTCTGGGAGTTGCGTTTTTCTCCGGGATACAGGCCTCGTCACCGGATATGCGCTTCTCAGGTGATGCCTATTATGATGAAACCAATCTTATGGATATCAAAGTATTGGGAACTATGGGACTGACAGAGGATGATGTAGCTGCCATTAAGCAGGTGGACGGAGTAGAGAATGTAGAGGGCGCCTATGGTACAGATGTAATGTGTGGAGAAGGCGAGAAGCAGAAGGTACTCCATGTGGAAGCTGTGAATCAAACCATGAACCGGATCTCTGTGACAGAGGGAAAAGCTCCGGAAAAAAGCGGAGAGATTTTTCTTGACTGTATTTTTGCTGAGAGCAATGGATATCAGGTAGGAGATCAGATTACTCTGAAAGAGGGCGGAGACAGCGAACTGTTGAAAAAGACAGATTACACAGTTGTAGGTTTAGGAGAGAGTCCGCTTTACATATCCTATAACCGGGGAAACTCTACTCTGGGTTCCGGTGAGGTTAATGGATTTGCCTATGTGCTCCCTGAGGATTTTGACCAGGAGGTTTATACACAGATCTATGTGCAGGCTCATGGGGCACAGGATCTGATCAGCTATACAGATGCTTATGATTCCCTGATAGAGCGAGTGCAGGAGCAAGTGGAGGGGATTGAGGCAGAACGGTGCCAGGTTAGATATGATGAGATTGTAGAGGAAGCTAATGACAAGCTTGCAGATGCCAGACAGGAACTTGAAGACGGCAAGAAGGAGGCTGATGAGAAGCTTGCGGATGCCAGAAAAGAATTGGAGGATGGCGAAAAGAAGTTAAAAGATGGCAAGAAGGAATATAAGGATGGCAAGAAAAAGCTTGCAGACGCAAAAAAGGAACTGGAGGACGGAAAAGCCCGGCTTGCAGATGCAAAGAAGGAGTTAGAGGACGGCAGATCCCAGCTTGCCAGTGCGAAAGAGCAGATTGCCAGTGGCAGAGCACAGATCGCATCTGCAAAGGAACAGCTGAATGCCGGATGGGCGGAGGTTTCCGAAAACCAGGCAAAGCTTGATGATGGAAAGGCTCAGCTTGAGGATGGCAAGAACCAGTTAAGTGCCGGTGAGAAGAAGATTGCAGATGCAAAGACGCAGCTTACCCAGAGTCAGCAGGAGCTTGACAATGGCAAGGCGCAGATCCAGTCAGGCAGAGAGCAGATTGCAGCAACCAGACAGGACTTAAATGCCAAAAAGGAAAGCTGCAATCAGGGACTTGCGCAGATTGAGCAGCAGGAGGCCGGACTTGCAGAAGGAGAGGCTCAGCTTGAGGGTGCCAGAAGTCAGCTTGCAGCATTGCAGGCACAGTATGAGGAAGCAGCAGCTTCGGGAGTATATTCAGAGGAAGACCTGGCGGCTCTGGCAGCACAGGTTTCCGCTTATCAGGAGCAGGTGGACAGTCAGGCAGCCCAGCTGGAAGCAGCCAGAAACCAGATCGCAGCAGCAAGAAATGAACTGGAGAGTGGTTTAAGCCAGGTGGAGAGCGGACTGGCCCAGCTTGATGCAAAGGAAGCAGAACTGAACCAGCAGGAGGCCGCATTTCCCGATGCCCAGGCAAAGATTGATGCAGGATGGAAAGAGGTGAAGGTTCAGGAGAAGAAGCTGGAACCAGCCAGAAAAGAGATTCAGGAAAAAGAAGCCCAGCTTGAGTCAGCACAGGAACAGATCGATGCTGCAAAAGCAAAACTAAATTCCAGTCAGGCTCAGTTAGAGGAGAAGGAGGCAGAACTTGCTTCAGGAGAAGCACAGATCCAGGAGAAAGAAGGAAAGCTTGCTTCCGGTGAGAAAGAGATTGCTGATAATGAACAGAAGCTGAAGGATGGCGAAAAGGAAATCTCAGAGAACGAACAGAAGCTGAAGGATTCCAGAAAGGACATCAAAAAAGCTGAGAAGGATCTGGAAGAAGGTAAAAAAGAATACGAAGACGGCAAGAAGGATGCAGAGAAAGAAATCGCAGACGGTGAGAAGAAAATTCAGGATGCTCAGGATGAGATCGATGATATCAGTATGCCGGAATGGATGGTAACGGACCGCAATGATCTACCGGAATATTCAGATTATGGGGATAATGCAGACAGAATGAGAAGTATCGGACAGGTTTTCCCTGTTATCTTTTTTCTGGTGGCTGCACTGGTAAGTCTGACTACCATGACACGAATGGTGGAGGAACAGAGAACCCAGATCGGTACAATGAAGGCTCTGGGATACGGCAAGTATGCGATTGCATCCAAATATCTGCTGTATGCCTTTCTTGCCACAGTGGGAGGCAGTATCCTGGGAATTCTGATCGGAGAGAAAATCCTGCCCTGGGTTATTATTAACGGGTATGGCATTATGTACAAGGGAATGATGAATAATATCCAGATCCGTTATGAATTTAAATTTGCAATGATAGCGGCAGGTGCGGCAACTGTGTGTACCGTCGGAGCCACCATTTTCTCCTGCTACAGGGCACTGTCGGAAACTCCGGCATCATTGATGCGTCCTCCTGCTCCTAAGGAGGGTAAGAGAATCCTGCTGGAACGGATCCCGCTTTTCTGGAAGCATTTGAATTTTACATGGAAATCTACGCTGAGAAACCTTTTCCGATATAAAAAACGTTTCTTTATGACGATTTTCGGTATTTCGGGAAGTATGGCGCTGATGCTGGTAGGTTTTGGACTTAGGGATTCCATTATGGATATTGCCAGACGGCAGTATCAGGAGCTTCAGCATTATACAGGAACGATCATTGATGATGAGGAGGCAACGGATAAGGAGAGACAGGAGCTGGATGAGTTTTTGAAAAATAACAGTCAGATTGAGAGATATACTCATGTCCAGTTTACCAAGATGAGTGTTCCCAGAAATAAATCCAATATCAGCGTATATGTCTATGTGCCTGAGAATCTTGAGACCTTTAATAAGGATGTAACACTTCAGGACAGAAAGACAAAAGAGAAATATAAGCTGACAGATGCAGGTACAGTGATCAGTGAGAAGACGGCAACCCTGACAGGACTGAAGGTCGGGGATACCATGACCATCACAAAGGATGGGAAAAATTATGAGACAAAGATCGCAGCAGTGACAGAGAATTACATGGGACATTATATTTATATGACGGGAAATGTCTATGAACAGATCTTCGGGGAGAAGCCTGACTACTCTGCCACTGTATTCACAGTAAAAGAGGAATATAAAGAATCAGAATCTGAGGTGGGAAATGAGATCCTGAAGTATCCGGCTGCGTTAAGTATCAGCTATACCAGCAGTCTGGAGGCCCAGCTTCATAGAATGCTGGGAGCATTGGATACGGTAATCATAGTGCTGATCATTTCTGCGGGAATGCTTGCTTTCGTAGTCCTGTATAATCTGAACAATGTCAATATTACGGAGCGCCAGAGAGAACTGGCAACTTTGAAAGTGCTGGGATTCTATGATACTGAAGTTTCTGCCTATGTGTACAGGGAGAACGTTATCCTTACTCTCATCGGCGTGCTGGCAGGAGCTGTATTCGGAATCTTTTTGCACAGGTATATTATCCGTACTGTGGAAGTGGATGCAGTCATGTTCGGAAGAAATATTAATCCTGTCAGTTTCCTGTACTGCGGACTGCTGACAATTGGATTCTCCATGATCGTAAATCTGTTTATGCATCAGAAATTAAAGAAGATTGACATGGTAGAATCCCTGAAAAGTGTGGAATAAACGATTTGTCGCTTTATTGCAGGAAAGAAGAAATAGAAAAATACAGGATAAAATGTGAAATATATCAGATAAAACACAAAGAAGAATGAAAATACAATAGCGATTTTTGACAAAATAAAAAAGTGGGGTTAACGTATTTTTGTAACTTTGTTATAATAGCTTCATCAATTAAAAACATACGGATTGTTACTGTCAGGCAGGCAAAACCAGAATCTATGGCTGAGGAAATCAGTCTGTAAATTCTGGTTTTTTTATGTTACAGGGAAATTACTTCGTAATGTTCCTGTAAGCAGGATTCTTTCTTGTTACGTTACAGGGAAATTACTCCGCTGTCAGGAAACATATCGTTTGGAAAAGGAAAGACATGGATAATATCATAATTGAAAAAGTGATCAATAACAATATTATCTCGGCATATGAGAAATCCGGTGCAGAAGTAATTGTGATGGGACGGGGAATTGGTTTCAAAAAGAAACAGGGAGAAATGGTTCCTGCTGACCAGATCAGTAAAATCTTTCGCATTAAAAGCCGGACACTGGCGGAACAGTTCAAGGAACTGCTGGCGAATATGCCGCTGGAACGTGTGAGGATTTCAGACGAGATCATCTCTCATGCAAAGGATCATCTGAAATTAAAACTGAATCAGAGCATTTATGTGACACTGACGGATCATATTAATTTTGCAATTGAAAGAGTGAGCCAGGGAATTGAACCCCAGAATGCATTATTGTGGGAAATCAAGCGCTTTTATCCGCAGGAATTTCAATTAGGAATTTATGCATTGGAGCTGATTCAGGACAGACTTGATATTCTTTTGCCGGAGGATGAAGCTGGATTTATTGCCCTTCATTTCGTAAATGCAGAATATGGTACAGATATCCGGGATGCAGTGAAGTTTCCGGATCAGATGCAGGCAATCGTGGATATTGTGGAACGTGATCTGGGAATACTGTTGGATGAATCGTCCTTGCATTATGAACGTTTTATGACACATATTAAGTTTCTGATACAGCGGATCTACAGGAAAGAGCTGCTTTTCAGCGAGGACAGGGAGCTGTCCCTGTTGATGCAGCGGAAATATCCCAGGGAATATCAATGCAGTGTAAAGGTTGCGGAATATATCATGCAGGCAACCGGCAGCAGATTGTCTGAGGAAGAAATTATGTATCTGTCTGTGCATATCCGCAGAGTTACTACGTAAATCGCTACTTTCTCATGTTTGGCGGGTCCCAAGTTCAAAAGTCTTATCGTGCAAGCACGAACGACTTTTTGACCTTTAGACCCTGATATCATAAAATTATAATTATAAATGAAAAAAGAAGGAGGCTTTTAAGCATGTTTGATTTTTTTAAGAAGAAAAAGACACCTGAACTGATCATCGGATCTCCGGTGAAGGGGAAAACAGTTCCTCTTTCCAGTGTAAATGACCCGACTTTCAGTGAAGGTATGCTGGGAAAGGGTGCAGCAATCCTTCCGTCAGATGGAAAAATTTATGCGCCTGCAGACGGAACCATTGAAACACTGTTTGATACCCTTCATGCATTCAGTCTTTCTACGGCTGATGGTGTGGAGATTCTGGTTCATGTGGGTCTGGATACAGTCAAAATGGGCGGTGACGGATTTACAGGTCATGTACATTCCGGTGATGCAGTGAAGAAGGGAGATCTGATTCTGGAGATTGATCTGGAAAAGGTCAAGGCTGCAGGATATGATACCAGCACACTTGTTGTTATCTGTAATACAGATGACTATGAAGATGTCCGGGAACTGGATAACAAAGAGGTACAGCCCGGCGATGATGTGATCGTGATCACAAAATAATAATCATGTATTTTTCCCGGAGGTGTCCGGGTAAAAATAAATAAAAGGGGATTTGAAAGAGTAAATCATTCTATCTAAGGAGGAAAAAGTATGAAGTATTTACAGAAATTAGGAAAAGCCCTGATGTTACCGGTAGCTTGTCTTCCAATCTGCGGTATCCTCATGGGTATTGGTTATTTACTTTGTCCTGCAAGTATGCAGGGTGGTGATATCACCGGTATTGGTCCGATGATTGGTATTTTCCTTGTAAAAGCCGGTGGTGCCCTGATCGATAATATGGCACTGTTATTCGTAATCGGTGTAGGTGTGGGTATGTCAGATGACCACGATGGTACAGGCGGTCTTGCAGCCCTTGCTTCCTGGCTTATGATCACAACACTGTTAAGCACAGGATTCGTTACAACACTGTTCCCGTCTATCGCAGACAATGCAGACAAAACACTGGCATTTAACAAAATTGCCAACCCGTTCATCGGTATTCTTGCCGGTGTGATCGGATCTAGCTGTTACAACAAATTCAAAAGCACAAAATTACCGGACTGGCTTTCTTTCTTCAGCGGCAAACGTTGTGTAGCCATCATCGCAGGTGTTATATCTATTCTCGTATCCGTAGTTTTATTGTTTGTATGGCCGATCCTCTTCGGTGTACTGATCTCCATCGGTAACGCAATTGCCGGAATGGGAGCTCTTGGAGCTGGTATTTATGCATTCCTGAACAGACTTTTAATTCCTACAGGTCTGCATCACGCATTAAACAATGTATTCTGGTTCGATACAATCGGACTTGGTGACCTGACTCATTTCTGGGCAGGTGAGACATCTGCAGATGTAAGCTGGAGCCTTGGAATGTATATGTCCGGCTTCTTTCCATGTATGATGTTTGGTATTCCTGGTGCAGCTCTGGCAATGATCCAGTGTGCAAAGGACAATAAGAAAAAAGTTGCTATTGGTCTGGTAGCTTCCGCAGCAATCTGTGCATTTATCTGCGGTGTTACAGAGCCGTTCGAATTTGGTTTCATGTTCCTGGCTCCTGGACTTTATGTTATTTATGCATTATTATATGGTATCTTTACAGTTGTCACAGTATTATTAGGATTCCGTGCAGGCTTCTCATTCTCAGCAGGTGCAACAGACCTTCTGTTCTCCGCATCTCTGCCTGCAGCACAGAAAACATGGCTGATTATTCCTCTGGGAATCGCAGCATTTATCGTATTCTATGTAGTATTCAGATTTGCAATCCTTAAATTTGATCTGAAGACTCCTGGAAGAGAAGATGATGATACAGATGAAACAACTGTGAAACTTGCAAACAATAACTTTACAGAAGTTGCAAAAATTATCTTAGAAGGTGTTGGCGGAAAAGAAAACGTTGCATCTATTGATAACTGCATTACAAGACTCCGTCTGGAAATCAAAGATTACACAGCTGTTGATGAAAAGAAGATTAAATCAGCCGGTGTTGCCGGTGTAATCAGACCTGGTAAAAATTCTGTTCAGGTTGTAATTGGTACGAAAGTTCAGTTCGTAGCAGATGAGTTTAAAAAGCTCTGTAAATAATATAGCAGATAAAAATCCCTTTTTACAAAAAGACAGTAGTCGGAATTTCTTTTACAGCGAGTAAACATTTTGTTTACTCGCTGTTTTTCTGTGGTTTTTAAATATGTAGTCAAACAGATAAAATCATCCGCTTCACTGCTTGATTCGGTTAAACACGCTCTGGCTAAAAAAATATTTAAAAAAGTAGAAATATATGATATATTGAATACAAAAAGGTTACGAATTGTACAATTTAACCAAAAATATAATGTGATTTGCAATATGGCGTTTTCAGAACTGCATTTTTCGGGAAGGGTGTAATGCTAAAGCATTTTTCAAACATGTCCCAGAATGGATAAGAGGAAGAAAGGGGAATATTATCATGGGAACAGCAAATCAGATAGAGCAGGAATTAATGAGCTATATATCCGATCATAAAATCAGGAACACGCATTCACATCATCTGCCGGAACAGGCGATGGTGGATTTTGATCTGGATAAGCTGATAAATAATACGTATTTACAATGGCAGCAGGTAACTCCGGGGACAACAGCAGAAAGCAGGACTGCATATCTGGAAAAAACACGATATAAATCTTATTTTGTCTGGCTTCAAAAGGCAATCGGAGAGTTATACGGAATATCGGAGCCGATCACAGCTCAGAACTGGGATCAGATTTCCAATGAGATCAGAAAAGCGCATCAAAATCCCGGCTTTTACATGGATGTGCTGAAAAATAAGTGTAAGTATCAAAAAGTAATCGTAGATACCTACTGGAAGCCGGGCTCTGACAATGGAAGACCGGAACTGTTTACGCCTGCTTTTCGACTGGATCTGTTCTTTCTGGGCTATAAAAAAGGACTTCGCAACCATGACGGTGTATCACTGGAAGAGAACTTTGGTGAGCTGCCGGACAATTTACAGGATTATGTGGAGTGGGTCAGAAAGTGGATCATACAAAAAAAGAGTGAGGGCTGTGTGGCCTTAAAAATAGCGATGGCCTATGAGCGCAGTCTTCATTTTGAAAAAGTGACGCGGGAGCAGGCTGAACAGGTATTCCGTTTAAAAGAGTCTGATATAACCCAGGAGGATATCAGATGTTTTCAGGACTATTTGTTCTGGAAAATATGTGAAATTGCGGCGGAAGTGTCACTTCCGTTACAATGTCATACAGGAATGGGACAAGTCATAGATACGAATATACTGCAGTTGAACAATGTGATAAAAAATAATCCGGAAACAAAATTCGTATTGCTGCATTGCGGCTTTCCATGGGTAGATGATCTCTTTTCCATAGTAGACGGATATCCGAATCTGTATCCGGATCTGACCTGGCTTCCAATTTTATCCTACACTGCATCAAAACGAGTAATGCATCAGTTGATCGAGATGTCCCAGATTGATAAAATCTGCTGGGGATGTGATACGTGGACAGTAGAAGAAAGTTATGGTTCCCTTCTTGCATTCCGTTTTTCACTGTGCAGTGTTCTGAGAGAAAAAATAGAGGACGGATATCTTTCCGTAAATAATGCAAAAGATATTATTGATAAAATTTTGTTCGACAATGCGGGAAAAATATACGTATGACACCAGAAAGGAGGCAGAAGTATCTATGAATTCAACAATTTCCATTGGAATGCAGGATTTTGGTAAGCTGATCAGAAGTGGTGCGTTTTATGTGGATAAGACGTCTTTTATTAAAGAATGGTGGGAGAATCAGGATGATGTAACACTGGTTACGCGCCCGAGACGTTTTGGAAAGACGTTAAATCTGAGTATGGTGGATTATTTTTTCTCCAATCAGCATGCGGATTCCGGAAAGCTGTTTGAGAATCTGGATATCTGGAAGGAAGAGAAATATCAGGATTTACAGGGAACGTTCCCTGTGATTTTTGTCAGCTTTGCAGGGATAAAGGCTGAGAATTATGGGAATGCCAGAGATGGAATCATCCAGGTGCTTCTGGACCTTTATGGAAAATATTATTTTCTTTTACAGAGTGATAGACTTAATGAACAGGAGAGAGAATATTTCACATATATCAGACCGGATATGTCAGATGCGGTGGCTGCCATGGCACTTCACAGGCTTGCAATCTGTATGTACCGTTATTATGGAAAGAAAGCGATGATTCTCCTGGATGAGTATGACACACCTTTGCAGGAGGCATATGTGCATGGATACTGGGAGGAGCTTACGACCTTTATAAGAAGTTTATTCAACTGTACGTTTAAGACAAATCCATATCTGGAACGTGGGCTGATGACTGGGATTACCAGAGTGAGTAAGGAATCCATTTTCTCAGATCTGAATAATCTGGAGGTTGTGACTACAACTTCAGAGAAATATGCTTCTTCTTTTGGTTTTACGGAGTCAGAGGTGTTTCAGACCTTGGAACAGATGGGAAAAGCCGGACAGAAGGAAGAAGTGAAGCAGTGGTATGACGGCTTTACCTTTGGGAAGAGTACAGATATTTATAATCCATGGTCGATCATTAAGTTTCTGGATACAGGGGAACTTGATACTTACTGGGCTGCAACCAGTGAGAACAGTCTGATTTCCAAGCTGATACGTGAGGGCTCACCACAACTGAAAATGGATTTTGAAGAACTGCTGGAGGGAAAAACAGTGATGTTCAGGATGGATGAACAGATTGTTTTTGAACAGCTTCAGAAGAAAAAGGGGGCGATCTGGAGTCTTTTGCTTGCCAGCGGATATCTGAAAGTGGAGAAAAAAGTGCCGGACAGAAAGAGCGGACGTTATCTGTATGGACTTAAGATTACCAACTATGAAGTAAAACTGATGTTTGAGGATATGGTGGAGAGCTGGTTTCCGGAAGAGAGCAGTTCCTATGAGAATTTCAAACAGGCGTTGCTTCTGGGAGATCTTGATTACATGAACCAGTATATGAATCAGGTGGCATTACAGACATTCAGCAGTTTCGATGTTGGAAAAAAGCCGTCAGAGCATACAGAACCGGAGCGGTTTTATCATGGATTTGTGTTGGGACTGGTCGTGGATCTGGCAGATAAGTACAGGATTACTTCTAATAAGGAAAGCGGTCTTGGAAGGTATGATGTAATGATGGAACCTCTTGCAGAAAATCTGGATGGGATCATCATGGAGTTTAAAGTGCGTAATCCTGCAAAAGAGAAAGATCTGGAGGTAAGTGTTCAGAATGCTCTGTGCCAGATCAGAGAGAAAAAATATGATACGGAGCTGGAAGCCCGGGGAATTCCTCTGGAAAGAATCCGTCATTATGGATTTGCCTTTGAGGGAAAAAAAGTCCTGATTGGCAGTGATGCTTCATAAGTTACTGTTCATTGGTAACAATCCCGCGAGGTGTTTTTTGTGAGCGAAGGTCACAGAAAACCCGAGACATACCGCGCGAATTTATGCGATTAGCATAAATTCTGTGCATCGCGAAGCGTGTTGCTGAGAACGGAGTGAACAGTAACCCTCATAAATTTGTGAAATCCGGAGAAACATTCTTGACAAGAAAGCCTTTTTTCATTATAGTAGAATCCAGAAAAAGGCTGTGAAAAAGAGGAGTAGGCGGTAATGCCCCACAGAGAGGGAAGCTTATAAGCTGGAAGGCTTCCCGGGAACAGAAGCGCTGAAGGTAGCTTTGGAGCCGGGAGGCTGAAGTGAGTGGTATGATAATATCGAGATTCATATACGCGCATGGTAGGCTTTCACGTATCCCGCGTTAAGGGAATGAGAGATAAACTAAGGTGGTACCGCGATCTATGTCGCCCTTTGCACGTATAATGCGTGCAGAGGGCTTTTTTAATCAAATAGTTTTTTAATAATGATAGAGCTGTGGGCTGCTTTACAGCGGAGTGATCCGCAGATACTTTTATTACAGATATAGAATATCAGGAGGACATTATGAGCAAAGAACTTGCAAAAACCTACGATCCTAAGGGAATCGAAGAGCGTCTTTACACAAAATGGATGGACAATGGATATTTCCATGCAAAAGTAAATCCGGACAAGAAACCGTTTACCATTGTTATGCCGCCGCCAAACGTAACCGGCCAGCTTCACATGGGACATGCGCTGGATGAAACCATGCAGGATATCCTGATCCGTTTCAAGAGAATGCAGGGCTATGAAGCATTATGGCAGCCGGGAACTGACCATGCAGCTATCGCTACAGAGGTTAAGGTTATCGACAAGCTGAAAAAAGAAGGTATCGACAAACACGATATCGGCCGTGAGGAATTCTTAAAACATGCGTGGGCATGGAAAGAGGAGTACGGCGGAAAGATCATCAATCAGTTAAAGAAACTGGGTGCTTCCGCAGACTGGGAGAGAGAACGTTTCACAATGGATGAGGGATGTTCCAAAGCAGTACAGGAAGTATTTATCAAATTATATGAAAAAGGCTATATCTACAAAGGTTCCAGAATCATCAACTGGTGTCCTGTATGCCAGACTTCCATCTCTGATGCAGAGGTTGAGCATGAGGATCAGGACGGATTTTTCTGGCACATTAATTACCCGATCGTAGGGGAAGAGGGACGTTTCGTAGAGATCGCAACTACACGTCCGGAAACCCTGCTGGGTGATACTGCTGTTGCCGTAAATCCGGAAGATGAGCGCTACAAGGATCTCATCGGCAAGATGCTGAAGCTTCCTCTCACAGACAGAGAGATTCCGGTGATCGCCGATGAATATGTAGACAAAGAATTCGGAACAGGATGTGTAAAGATCACACCTGCTCATGACCCTAACGACTTTGAGGTTGGACGCCGTCACAATCTGGAAGAGATCAACATTATGAATGACGATGCGACTATCAACGAGCTTGGTGGAAAATACGCTGGTATGGACCGTTACGAAGCACGTAAGGCAATGGTAGCAGATTTGGAAAAACTTGGACTTCTGGTAAAAGTAGTTCCTCACAACCACAGCGTTGGAACTCATGACCGCTGCGGCACAACGGTAGAGCCTATGATCAAGCCACAGTGGTTTGTAAAGATGGACGAGATGGCAAAGGCTGCGATCAAAGCTCTGGATGACGGAGATCTGAAATTCGTTCCGTCCCGTTTTGACAAGACGTATCTTTACTGGCTTGAGAATATCCGCGACTGGTGTATTTCCAGACAGTTATGGTGGGGACACAGAATTCCGGCTTATTACTGTGATGAGTGCGGTGAAGTAGTTGTTGCAAGAGAAATGCCTGAGAAATGCCCGAAATGCGGATGTACACATCTTCATCAGGATGAGGATACACTGGATACATGGTTTAGTTCTGCATTATGGCCATTCTCCACACTTGGCTGGCCGGAGAAAACACCGGAACTGGAATATTTCTATCCGACAGATGTACTTGTTACAGGATATGACATTATCTTTTTCTGGGTTATCCGTATGGTATTCTCTGCTCTGGAGCAGACTGATCAGGTTCCGTTCCATCATGTACTGATCCATGGTCTGGTACGTGACTCCCAGGGACGTAAGATGAGTAAGTCTCTTGGAAACGGTATCGATCCTCTGGAAGTTATTGATAAATACGGCGCAGATGCTCTTCGTCTTACTCTGATGACAGGTAATGCACCTGGAAATGATATGCGTTTCTACTGGGAAAAGGTAGAAGCAAGCCGTAACTTCGCAAACAAGATCTGGAATGCTTCCCGTTTCATCATGATGAACCTGGAAGGCAAGACAGTGACAGAACCGGAGAACTTAAATGATCTCTGTGCAGAGGATAAATGGATTCTGTCTCACTTAAATACAGTGATCCGCGAAGCTACAGAGAACATGGAAAAATATGAACTTGGTATTGCAGTACAGAAGGTTTATGACTTCCTGTGGGATGAACTCTGCGACTGGTATATTGAGATGGCTAAAGTTCGTCTGTGGAAGGCAGAGGAAGATCCGAAGGCAGCAAATGATGCACTCTGGACATTAAGAACAGCGCTGACAGAAGGCCTGAAGCTTCTTCATCCGTATATGCCGTTTATCACAGAGGAAATCTACTGCACACTTCTTCCTGAAGAAGAGTCTATTATGATCTCCGAATGGCCTGTATACAGAGAAGAGAGAAACTTCCCGGATGCTGAGAAAGCAATCGAGGGATTCAAAGAGGTTGTAAGAGGTATCCGTAATACCAGAACAGAGATGAATGTTCCGAATAACCGCAAGACAAGCCTGTATATTGTGGCAAAGGATGCTGAAACAGCAGCAATGTATGAGAACAGCAAGAAATCCTTTGTAAATCTTGCATTTGCAAAAGAGATTCTGGTACAGACAGACAAGAACGGAATCAGTGAAGATGCAGTTTCAGTAGTTGTTTCCAATGCGGTTGTATATATGCCGTTGGAAGACCTGATCGACAAAGATAAAGAGATTGAACGTCTTACAAAAGAAACAGAACGTCTCACAAAAGAGATCGCAAGATGTGAAGGTATGCTGAATAATCCGAACTTCGTAAACAAGGCACCTGCTGCCAAGGTGGATGCTGAGAAAGACAAACTTGCGAAATATAAAGAAATGATGGATAAGGTTAAAGGACAGTTAGAGCAGCTTAAGAAATAAGGGAGTGTTTAGATGAAATTGTATAAGATTTGTAACAAAATCTCCCTTTTACTCCATGTACTTGCCAGCGCAGCGGGATATTTTGTTATGGAGGCAATCTGCCGTCACTCGTTTATAGAAGCCTGGAATTATATGACACAGAGACCTCTGGTTTTTGCATATAATGCGGCATTCATTTTTACCTCGTCACTAATTGTTTATCTGTTTCACAGGAGAGTATTCTGGAGAGTACTGGTTACGTTGTTCTGGCTGATACTGGCCATTATTAACGGTGTTCTCCTGCTCAACCGTGTTACACCGTTTACAGGACCGGATTTGCATCTGATCACAGATGCAATGAAGATTGCCAACAAATATCTGCCTGTTGCAGGCGTTGTGGCAGTCTGCATCCTGTTTGGGATTCTTGTTATCTTACTGTTGATCCTGCTTATTAAAGGACCGAAGTATCAGAAAAAGATTAAATATCGCTACAATATTCCTCTGATCCTGCTGGCTGTTGCTCTTTTTGCAGGAAGTACACAACTGGCACTGGAGAAGAGGGTACTTTCCAATTACTTTGGAAATATTGCTTTTGCATATGAGGATTATGGATATCCTTACTGTCTGGCAACTACGATTTTCAATACGGGAATCAGCTGTCCGAGAGATTATTCTGAGAAAGAAATCAAAAGAATTGAGAAGACGGAAAAGAATCTTCCGGAAACGCAGGAAGAAAAGCGGCCGAATATTCTGTTTTTGCAGTTAGAATCATTCTTTGATCCTACGCTGGTTAATTACCTGGATATTTCAGAAGACCCGATTCCGACCTTCCGTAAGCTGATGAAGGAATATTCTTCAGGATATTATAAGGTTCCGTCTGTCGGTGCAGGTACTGCCAATACGGAATTTGAATCCATTACAGGAATGAGTATGCATTATTTTGGACCCGGGGAATATCCTTATAAGAGTATTCTGAGAGAGACTACCTGTGAGAGTGCACCTTACGTACTGAAGAATCTGGGTTATACCACCCATGCGGTTCATAATAATGAAGCAAACTTCTATGGAAGAAGATCTATTTTCCCGAATCTCGGATTTGATACTTTTACTTCCGAAGAGTACATGGCAAGAGAGAATGAGAAGAATCCAAATGGCTGGGTAAAGGATGAGGTTCTGACGGATGAAATCCTGAAATGTCTGGATTCCACTGAGGGACCGGATTATGTATATACTATTTCCGTACAGGGACATGGTGCATATCCGGATGAGCAGATTCTGGAGGATCCTGAGATCACAGTTTCCGGTGCGCCGACTGAGGAAGAGAATAATAAATGGGAATATTACGTAAATGAGATCCATGAGATGGATAATTTTGTAAAAGAGCTGACAGATAAGCTGGCAGATTATCCTGAGGATGTGGTCCTTGTTATGTACGGTGACCACCTTCCGACTATGGGATTGACTGTGGAGGACCTGAAGAACAAGTATCTGTTCCAGACAGAGTATGTGATGTGGGATAACTTCGGACTTAAGAAAAAGAATGAAAATCTTGCAGCATACCAGATGGCGGCAGAGGTTATGGATCGTGTGGGAATCCATGAGGGAACTGTTTTCCGCTATCATCAGGCAAGAAGAAATACCAGAAATTATCAGGTGGATCTGGAAACCCTGCAGTATGACCTCCTTTATGGAAAGAGATATTCCTACGGGGAAAGCGGCGAAAGTCCTTATCTGCGTACCAGAATGCGTATGGGAATCTATGATGTGACTCTGGATTCCATTCAATGTATCTCTGAGGCAGATCATACATATTACATTAAGGGAACGGAATTTACGCCGTCCAGTGAAATCAAGCTGAACGGAGAATGGTATGATACGGTCTATATCAATCCGACTACGTTGATGATCACAGGTACGGAGCTGAATGATTTCGACAGGCTTGCGGTGATCCAGCGAAGCAACAGTTCGACGCGAAAACCGCTGAGCAAGAGCTATGACCGGTCCTGCTATGCACTTTATTCAAATAATAAATGGAAATTAACAGAAAGTGCCGGTATGAATGAGAATTAATCCATAATTTTGTCGGATAAAATATTACGATTGGTACTGGACATCTTCCACCACTATTATATAATGTTAGAGTAACTAAATACATTATAGATAAGTGGTGGAATTTTTTTATGAATTACGAAGAAGCAGTTGCTTATATTGATGAAACTCCGAAATTTACAAAGAAGAACAGTCTGGATCACACAAAGGAATGTCTGAGAAGACTTGGTAATCCTCAGGATAAGTTTAAGGTGATCCATGTGGCAGGAACTAATGGAAAGGGAAGTACATGTGCGTTTCTGACCTCTGTTCTGAGAGAGGCGGGATATTCCTGCGGATTATTTACTTCTCCTCATCTGGTGGAGATCAATGAACGCTTCCAGATCAATGAGGTGAATATTGATAATGATACTTTCCTGAAGGCCTTTGAGAAAGTAAAGGTACTTGCGGATGAACTGGTTGCAGAAGGCAGCTATCATCCGACTTATTTTGAGATGCTTTTTCTGATGGGGATGGTGATCTTTGCAGAGGCAGGTGTTGATTATGTGACTCTGGAAACAGGACTGGGCGGAAGAATGGATGCGACTACTGCTGTGGAGAATCCTGTTGCCTGTGTGATCACATCGATCAGTCTGGATCATATGCAGTATCTGGGAGATACAGTTGCCAAAATCGCAGGAGAAAAGGCCGGGATCATTGTGCCGGGGGTACCGGTAATCTATGACGGAAACGACCCGGATGCAGCAGAAGTGATCCGTGCCAGAGCAGAAGAACTGGGAAGCCCTGCTTATGAAGTGAAGAGATCAGATACAGAAGTGCTCAGAAATACTTCGGCGGGAATTGATTTTGCATTTCGGAATGAGTATTATAAGGATATGGTTTTCTCCATTCCGTTTATTGCAAAGTATCAGGTGATGAACAGTGCACTTGCATTAAAGACGATTGAGGTTCTGCAGAATGTGATTTCTGTATCTATGGATCAGATCCATGTGGGAATTGCCGGAACACGCTGGCAGGGAAGAATGGAAACAGTGCTTCCGGGTGTGATCGTGGACGGTGCTCACAATGAGGACGGGGTAGAGAAATTTGTAGAGACAGCAGAACATTTTCAGAAAGAATGTCCGCTGACGTTGCTTTTTTCAGCAGTAGACGACAAAGATTATACAGATATGATACATACGATCTGCAGCAGGATCACGTTCCGTCAAGTGGTAGTAACCTCTGTTGGCGGATATCGCCAGGTTCCTGCTGAGAGATTTGCAAAGCTTTTTACAGAAGCAGGTGCTTCTTCTGTGGAAGTAGTGGAGGATGTTGAGAAAGCCTTTGGTAGAGCACTGGAAGTAAAGGGGGATGACGGAATGCTCTTCTGCGTGGGTTCCCTGTATCTTGTCGGTGAGATTAAAGATGTGATCAGGAGAAATAAGAAATGATAGATTATGAAGAGGAACTGAAGAAATTTGAACCTTGTCTGGATGTGGCAGATGCGGAGGGTGCGATTTATGAGAGAGAACTGACGGATATCCTGGATATTCTTCAGGAAGTTCTCCGCGAAGCCAAGAGTGGCAGACGGGTAAAATAAGGAGATACACATGAATTGTATGAATTGTGGCGCATTTCTGGTGGACAAAGATCTGGATTACTGCCCGAAATGTGGATGTAATGTGCTGATCCAGAAAAAGGTAGATTACCTTTCCAGACAGTATTACAACCGGGGGCTTGAGAAAGCCAGTGTCCGCGATCTTTCAGGGGCGATTGACTGTCTGAAGCAGAGTCTTATTTATAATAAGCATAATATTCAGGCGAGAAATCTTCTTGGACTGGTATATTTTGAGACAGGGGAGGTGGTTGCCGCACTCAGTGAATGGGTGATCAGTAAGAATCTTCAGCCATCCAGAAATCTGGCATCAGAATATATTAACAAGCTGCAGGCGAACTCCAATAAGCTTGAGGCGATCAATGAAACGATCAGAAAGTATAATGATGCCTTAAACCTGTGCAGGGAAGGTCATGAGGATATGGCTGCGATCAGGCTGAAGAAGATTCTCATACAGAATCCAAAACTGATCAAAGGTTACCATCTTCTGGCACTTGTGCAGATGAAAGAGGGGGAATATAACAAGGCAAGAAAGACGTTGAGGAAAGCCGCGCGGATTGATAAAACAAATACAACAACCCTTCGTTTTTTGAGAGAGATTGACGAACAGACCGGAGTATCCACACGTCTGGAACGTCAGAATAAAAGAAACAGGAAAGCTGTGGACAGCAGTGAGAATGATATGGCAATCCAGATTCCTCAGTATAAAGAAAAAGGAAGGATTCCGCTGTTTTTTACACTGGTTGCCGGATTTTGTGCAGGATTGCTGGCGTTTTATCTTCTGGCTGTTCCTGCCATACGTCAGGGAATCTACAGGGAAGCGAATCAGCAGATTATGAAATACAGTGATGCAGTGTCCAGTCAGGGAGCTGAGCTGACCAAGGCACAGAGTCAGGCTCAGGAATCAGGGGACACAGTTGAGGCTGCTTCCAAACAGATAGAGGAAGAGAAGAAAAAGAACAGCAGTTATGAAGCTCTGATCGAAGCATATGCAGCATTACAGCAGCAGAATGCAGATGAGGCTGCATTGAAGATACAGAATGTTTATGCGGATCTGCTGCCTGCGGATCTGAAGGGAATTTACAATACGATCTGTAACACTACAGGGACAACCGGGATCGAAGGAACTACAGATGCGACAGCAGCAGACGGCACGGACAGTGGTGACAGCGCAGATGGAGATGCTTCTTCGGATTCATCGGACGATGGAAGTTATGACGATGGTTCCTATGACAGTGGGGAATATTATGATGGTTCTTACGATAATTCTGATGGTGATTCGGCAGATGATGGAAGTTACGACACCGGTGATTATGACGATTCCGGATACTGATACCGGGTTTTCATTTTGATGTGGCAGAAGACATGAAGTATTATAAGAAGATGTAAAGATACAAAAGAGATGCATGGAAGTCATGTGTCTCTTTTTTTACCGAATCAAGTAGGAGGCTGCGAAAAGCAATAAACAGTTGTTTGATGTAGAGCTACACTGCAAAGTGGATTGCGAACATTCGCCTGACAAAAAGTGAGGAGGGATATGATGGAGAACAGATTTGAAATACAGGGAAATTCCCTGATCATTCATTTACCGAAAGAGGTAGATCATATGGTGACAGACGAGATACGCAGAGATTCAGATGATATTATACGGAAAAAATATATACGAACGATCACATTTGATTTTTCAGGAACAGCGTTTATGGACAGTTCAGGGATAGGGCTGATCATGGGGAGATACCGGATGATGGGGATGCGCGGTGACTGTATACAGGCTACAGGAGTAAATTCCTATATTGAAAAGTTGCTGCATCTGTCAGGGGTATATAAATTTGTCGAAATCTGTGGGGAAGTCTAAAGAGAGGGGGAAGAAAACTATTATGGAAAATACCAATGAAATGAAAATTATTTTTGACAGCAGACCTGAGAATGAGGGGCTGGCAAGAGTTGCGGCGGCAGCTTTCTGCACACAGCTGAATCCTACTCTGGAGGAAGTGGCAGATCTGAAAACTGCTGTGTCAGAGGCTGTGACAAACTGTATTATTCATGCTTATGAAGGCCAGGTGCAGAAGATAGAGATTTTCTGCAGAAGGGAAGGGCAGAAATTATGGGTTGATGTGATCGATAAGGGAGTGGGGATCAGAGACGTTGCAAAAGCTATGGAGCCTCTTTTTACAACAAAGCCGGAGAAGGATCGTTCCGGGATGGGATTTACATTTATGGAAGCGTTTATGGATGAGGTAACAGTAGAATCACAGGTGGGATATGGAACAGTTGTCCATATGAAAAAGACGATCGGGAGGTAGGAATGGACCATACTCTTGCTCTGATCATGAAGTCACAACAGGGAGATAAAGAAGCAAGAGATACTGTATTTAAAGAAAACGCAGGACTTGTGTACAGCATGGCGAAAAGATTTGCCGGGCGCAGTGTGGAAATGGAAGATATCGTGCAGATAGGAAGCATTGGGCTGCTGAAAGCCATAGATCGTTTTGATATTTCGTACGATGTGAAGTTTTCAACTTATGCTGTTCCCATGATCATAGGTGAAATCAGACGCTATCTGAGGGATGACGGGATGCTTAAGGTGAGCAGAAACCTGAAAGAGAACTGTGCCAGAATTTATTCTGCGAGAGAAGCACTGGAAAAAGAACTGGGACGTGAACCGATACTGGAGGAAGTTGCGAAAGCGACAGAACTTTCAGTAGATGAAGTGGTGATGTCGATGGAATCAGGAGCTGAAGTGGAATCTTTGCACAAAATTATCTATCAGGGAGATGGAAATGATATTTCGCTTATGGACAGGCTCCAGGAAAAAGAAAATGGACAGGATGCAGCACTGAACAGGATTTTTCTGGATGAAATCCTGAAAAAATTGGATGCAAGAGAACGTCAGCTGATCGGTATGAGATATTTTAAGGATATGACGCAGACGGAGATTGCGGCAGAGATGGGAATTTCCCAGGTCCAAGTGTCCAGGATGGAAAAGCGGATTCTGAAGGAACTTAAAAAGCAGGTATAAGCAGATGGGAGTAATTAACTCACCGCTTGTAGAAGGTGGAGTATTCTCTGAAGAGGTAAATAAAAAAGAGGTTACTGTGAACGGAGTGAACAGTAACAAAAAGAGTGTGCGGATTACTATAATATTGCACACTCTTTTTGCTATAATATCTTTATTGTTATATATCGTAAGTTATACAGTTCTCTGTGATCTGAAGATCACATTTTTGTATTTCAGAAGGGCTGTCTGAAGAATCAGTCCTACTACACCACAGGAAACTACTTCTCCGATACCTACGGTAAGCATCATAAGCGGAATCGGAAGATTTACTCCGTATCCGAAGTGAAGTACGAATGGCACGATGACTGCATTGGAAACAATCGGCGGGATCGGCGCAAGAAAACGGTTGCAGCTGCGGAGTCTGTAAGTAAATACTGCTCCGATCAGTGTTGCGATGCTTCCGAAAATAATGTCTACAGGAATGGCACCGCCAAAGAGATTGGCAATGATACATCCCACAAATAACCCCGGAATCGCAGCCGGTGTAAAGAATGGCAGGATGGTCAGTGCTTCCGAAAAGCGAATCTGAATTTCGCCATAGCTGAGTGGTGCGAATAAAAGAGTCAGAACCACATAAATGGCTCCGATCACTGCTGCTTCTGCCAGAAACTGAGTACCTTTGTTTTTCATATTTGATTATCTCCTTTAGTATTTGTTTTACGAGTGGAAGGTTTCGAACACTCGGCTATCGAAGTATATCACTTTTCGGAAGTACGGTCAATGTCTTTGATAAGAGTTTTATTAACATTTTCCTCGTACAGACGCATCTGTATCTGCATAGGTGTTGGATCATCTGTTATTTTCATATGACCGAAATGATTGAAGAAGAAAAGTACCCCAAGTCCGATTCCTATGGAATAAGTGATTTCAAGAACAGTAAAATGACCGGAAGTCTGTCCTGTGACCTGGGTATAGATCTGCGAGAAGAGACCACCGACATCTACATCGTTATTAAATGTCATGATAGAGAAACCTGCACCGAAAAAGGCGGAAAGACCGACGAAAATAATCTTGCACCACTGCCAGACAAGTCCGGAACCGGGTTTGTTTTTAAAAGTGATGATAAAGTCGGCTTCTCCAATATTATTGATTTCAAGGTCCGGTTCTTTTTTTTTGATTTCGGAGATCAGATCCATGACAGACATTACATAACGTCCTGGTTTATTCGGGTCAAGATTTATAACCGGCATCACCCGGAGCCGATTCAGGATTTTACTGTTGCTGCAGGAAAGTTTTGCAATGTCCTGAAGATAAATGTGTGGATGGTTTATCTGGATATTCTGATCTAACTGTAAATAGAGAGTATCACTCATGGTATGTTATCCTTTCATTTTGGGCTTGAAGATCAGGCTTGCAAGATAAGAGAAGATCAAAGCTGCGGAGACTCCCACCGCGCAGGCGGTAAAGCCTCCCATAAAGAGTCCGATCAGTCCGTTTTTGTCAATGGATTCTTTCATTCCTTTCCACAGGATATTGCCAAAACCAAGCAGAGGAACAGAAGCGCCTGCTCCGGCAAATTCTGCAAATGGCTGATAGATTCCGACAGCGCTTAAAACAGAGCCTGTACATACCAGAAGTACCATGATCCGTCCGGGCATAAGCTTTGTCCTGTCCAGAAGAATCTGTACCAGGGCACAGATCAGTCCGCCTGTCCAGAATGCATTAAAATAGTCCATGTATTTTTCCTCCTGAAAAAATTTCTGTATCTACATCATATCCGGAACCCTGTACTGTTCTATTACAACAGCGTGTGCGATACCGGGAATTGGATCCCCCTCGTTGAAGCTTACCTTTGACAGAAGGGCACCTGTGGGAACAAAGAGAATCCTTTTCCATTTTTTCTGTATAATACCCGGAAGAATATAGCCTGCCAGAACAGAGGCGGCACATCCACATCCACTGCCGCCGGAATGTGTATCCTGAGTCTGAGGATCATAGATCAGCATACCGCAGTCCTGATGGACAGATGAGATATCAAATCCTTTTTCTGTGAGAAGGTCGAACAGGATTGTCTGTCCTACCATGCCTAGGTCACCGGTGAAGATGGCATCATAATCGGATGGTTTTCGGTGAAAATCCTGAAGATTTCGGGCTATGGTGTCGCAGGCAGCAGGAGCCATGCAAGCTCCCATATTGAGGGAATCCCTAAATCCAAAGTCAATCAGTCTTCCGGTGGTGATTCCTGTTATAACTGCACAGATATTGCGGTTACGGAGTGTGTTTAGTGTTTTGTTGTCCGGGCGTGGTGGCGGTTCATATCCAAGTATACAGGCTCCGGCACCGGTGACTGTCCAGGTAGCAGATAAGGGCCTTTGATTTCCATATCCCAGGGGAAAACGAAATTCTTTTTCTGCGCTGGCAAAGTGGCTGGAAGTTGCGCAGAGGATATATTTTCCGTACCCGCCGTCGATACACATTGAACCAAGGGAAAGAGACTCTCCCATAGTGGAGCATGCTCCGAAAAGACCGTAAAAAGGAATTTTCAGATCAGCGGTTCCGAAAGAAGAGGCTGATGTCTGAGCCAGCAGGTCGCCTGCAAAAAGAAGCTGTATATCGGAACAGGTGAGGCCGTTTTTTTTGATTGCCAGCAGAGCGGCCTGTTTTTGCAGAGTGCTTTCTGCAGCTTCCCAGGTATCTGTTCCAAACATGGGATCTTCACATATGGTATCAAAGTATGCGCCCAATGGCCCTTCTCCTTCTTTCCGGCTGACAACAGAAGCACAGCTCTGGATAAAGACAGGATTCTGAAATGAAATGCTGGATGTACCGCAGGTCATTTGTCTGTTCATAGGAAACCTCCTTGTATAAAATTGTATGATTCTTATGCAAAAACACCTCTCAGGATATGGATGCTGAATAGTTACGGGATCATTGTAAAAAGATAATAAATCACACCGAGAATCCATGAACTCAGGATTCCATAAAGAATTACGGGTCCTGCGATCGTAAATATTTTGCATCCGATGCCGAATACCTGTCCTTCTGCCTTATATTCGATTGCAGAGGAAGCTACGGAATTGGCAAAACCGGTGATCGGGACAAGGCTTCCGGCACCGCCGAATCTGCCGATTTTGGAATAAAGATTACATCCAGTGAGGATCACACTGAAAAGGATCAGGATAAGGGAACACCAGGAGCCGGCGGTATCTTTGTCCAGCCCAAGGTTATCTGCGTAATTTAAGATGACCTGTCCAACAACACAGATGACTCCGCCTGTGAAAAAGGCTTTGCACATATTCAGTGGCAGGCTGTGGACAGGAGTGACTGCTTTTACGTATTCTTCATATTGTTTCTGTTTTTTCTGACTGAGATTATTGTCTGACATAATATAAAACCTTTCTGATTGAAAATCCGTAATTTTGGTACACCAGGTTACTGAGAACGGAGTAAAGAGTAATCGATTGCTGCTTTTTTGGCACTGATGTTAAAGATTAGCTGGAAATTATGGCAGCCATCCGTTATAATAGTAAATCAGTGCCCCGACAGTTTTGCCGGCGGCTATGCACAGGATTGTAAAAGAAAGACCTCTCTGGAATCTGCTTCTTCTGGCAAAGATAGGGAAAATATCTGCCATCTCTGCTAGGGCCATGATCCATCCACCAAGGAAAATCCCTGAAAAGAGCCCGTACAGAATCAGAAACGGGGTGCCGAACCGGATATTCCAGTGAAAAAGAAAGAACAGGTTTCCAAGTTCGGTTCCCCAGAATGTGATGTCTTCGTACAGCAATATATGATCTGCTGTGTGGGTAATTCCTGCATATCTGGGAATAATAGAAAGGCCGATCATAAGACCGGTTAGTCCTCCGGCAATAATAAAACCGGAACATAGTCCTGTAAATCCGAGAAAAATCTGCTCTAACATAAGTGCCTCCAATCCTGCCGACAACAAAAGAAGTTTCCAGGTAACTGTCCGGCAGTCTGTTATTGTGAAGCACCGGACAGATATATCTGTGATATGTATTATGGCAGAAATATAAAAATATATACACTGTCATTCATTTGTTACTGAGAACAGAGTGAACAGTAACCCTAGTACATCGTTTCGTAAATAACTATACCAATCGCGTAGGATGCGGATTCGAGTGTGCTGGTATAAAAACGCAGGCGTAGCGGGCTACGCTGAGGCTTTTATACCTGTGCAATCGGATTCGCAGACAAGTGAGTGGTATAGTTATTTCGAAAACGATGTACTAGTAATATATCCGACAGCAAAAGAGTGTATGAATAACTGTACTTTTGGAGAGAGAGATAGTATAATGTTACTGTTCACACACCGCTATCTCGCGAGGTATTTTTGCATGAATGTGCCAAAATCCTGAGACATACAAGCCAAAATTCTATTGCCGCAGGCAATCTGGAATGAATTTTGGCTAAGTTACTGAGAACGGAGTGAACAGTAACAGTATAATGACTGTATTATCTGACACTGCAGGAACTGATCGGAAAATTCGACAGAATGAAAACGTCAAAAGAAACATAATAAATCATAATAAATATAGAAAGATTGAGGAATGAAATCTGTGAATCAGAATATAATAGAGAAATTTAATGATCTGCTGGGAGAAGAGAAAGTGAAAGTGGATGAACCCATGAAACGTCATACCACATTTCGGATTGGCGGTCCGGCAGATTACTTTTTGCTTCCGTCTTCTGAGGAAGAACTGAGTGGGATTCTGAAGATATGCAAAAATGAAGAACTGCCATATTTCATTCTTGGAAATGGAAGTAATCTTCTGGTAAGCGATGAAGGATACAGGGGTGTCATTATTCAGCTTTACAGAAATTATGGTGATATTACAGTAAAAGGAAATGAAATCCATGCAACAGCAGGAGCTCTGCTGTCACAGATCGCGGCGGCAGCCAAAAATGCGTCGCTGACAGGATTTGAGTTCGCCGGAGGAATTCCCGGCACATTAGGCGGTGCAGTTGTCATGAATGCAGGTGCCTATGGCGGTGAAATGAAAGACGTGCTGAAAGAAGTAACTGTTATGACAGCTGCAGGAGAAATTCTCGTACTTCCGGCAGAGAAGCTGGAAATGGGATATCGCACAAGTCTTGTGAAAACAAAAGGATATCTGGTGTTGAGCGCAGTGATCGTTCTTGAACAGGGGAATCAGGAAGCCATAAAAGCAAGAATGAAAGAACTGACAGAACAGAGAGTAAGCAAACAGCCTCTTGAATTTCCAAGTGCGGGAAGCACATTCAAACGTCCTGAAGGGTATTTTGCCGGAAAGCTGATCATGGATGCAGGGCTGAGAGGATACCAGACAGGCGGTGCACAGGTTTCCGAGAAGCACTGTGGGTTTGTGATCAATAAAGATAATGCAACTGCAGCAGATGTGTGCAGACTGCTCAGAGATGTACAGGATAAAGTAAAAGAACAGTTTGGCGTGACTCTTGAACCGGAAGTGAAATTTCTTGGAAAATTTTGATCTGACTGAATCGAAAAAGTACTGTGAACAGAGTGCAAAGACCAAAGACCAATGAGCAACAGATGAGATTAAGAAGTGACGGGAGATAGAAAATGCGTTTTGTAATAGTTACAGGAGTATCGGGAGCAGGAAAAACATCTGCATTGAAAATGCTGGAGGATGCGAAGTATTTTTGTGTAGACAATCTGCCGATCCCTTTACTGGAGAAATTTGCATCACTGATGCCTGAGATACATGGAGAAGATGTGCAGAATGTTGCACTGGGGATCGATGCAAGAAGCGGGCGTTCTCTGGATGAGCTGGAGATTGTACTGGACAGAATGAAAAAGGCAGGGTATGATTTTGAAATCCTGTTTCTGGATGCGCAGGACAGTGTTCTGGTCAAACGTTATAAAGAAACCCGCAGAAGTCATCCTCTTGCAATGGGGGGAAGAGTGGATGATGGAATCCGGATGGAAAGAGAGAAGATGCGTTTTCTGAAAGAGCGTGCGGATTATATCATTGATACCAGCAATCTTCTGACAAGAGAACTGAAACAGGAGATCGACAGGATATTTGTAGATAATCAGGATTTCTGCAATATGATGATTTCTGTACTGTCATTTGGATTTAAATATGGAATACCGGCAGATGCGGATCTCGTGTTTGACGTGCGTTTCCTGCCGAATCCATACTATGTGGACGAACTCAGACCGCTGACAGGGCTGGATGACAGGGTTTTTAATTATGTAATGGATTGTGATATAGCCAGGACATTTGCGGATAAACTGGAAGATATGATCAATTTCCTTATTCCGAATTATGTGAAAGAGGGAAAGACAAATCTGGTGATCGCAATTGGATGTACAGGCGGCAAGCATCGTTCCGTCACGCTAGCAAGAGAACTTTATTCCAGATTGTCTGGAAATACAAAATACGGATTCAGGCTGGAACACAGAGATGCACAGAAAGACCGACTGGTCAGAAAACAGGAAGGATGATAAAGGAGAGATGTCTTTTTCAGGGATGGTGAAGGAAGAACTTTCCAGACAGATTGGATTGGCCAGACATTGCAAAATGGCAGAACTGGCTGCGATTTTATGTTCCTGTGGGAAAATGGAATGTTTTTCAGGGGACAGTAAACTGAAAATCCAGACGGAAAATGAAGCAGTTGCAAGAAAGTGCTTTACATTATTGCAAAAAACATTTAATATAGAAACAAAGATATTTGTACGTGAGAACAGTCACTTGAAACGGGTGAAGGTATATACAATAGAAATAACTGATCCCGAAGAGATCCAGGTAATTTTTCAGGCACTGCGGCTTGTCACGAACAGTATCGACCAGGGTACGCTTGTATTGTCGGATATGCTGGTGGTACAGCAGAATTGCTGCAAACGGGCGTTTATCAGGGGAGCTTTTTTAGCATCCGGTTCAATCAGTGATCCTGAGAAGGGGTATCATTTTGAGATTGTATGTTCTGATGCAAAAAGAGCAGAGCAGCTACAGACGATCATCCGCAGTTTTTCGGTAGATGCCAAAATCGTACAGCGTAAGAAATCACATGTGGTCTATGTGAAAGAAGGTGCGCAGATTGTTGACATGCTTGCTGTTATGGAAGCTAATGTGGCATTGATGGACCTGGAGAACATCCGCATACTGAAGGAAATGAGAAATTCAGTAAACAGAAAAGTAAACTGTGAAACTGCGAATATTAATAAAACCGTAAATGCAGCCGTCAAGCAGATGGAGGATATTAAGCTGGTCCGGCAGAAAATAGGATTTGAGCAGCTTAATGAAGGACTTGCACAGGTTGCTGAACTTCGGATGCAGTATCCGGAAGCTACACTAAAAGAATTAGGAATGATGTTAAGCCCGCAGGTGGGCAAATCGGGAGTCAATCACAGACTGAGAAAGCTGAGTGCAATGGCTGACGAACTGCGGGAGAAACAAGGAGGAGAATTATTATGATCAAAAAACCAATCACCATTAATTTATCCACAGGTCTGGAAGCGCGTCCGGTGGCACAGTTGGTACAGGTGGCTAGTCAGTTCAACAGTGAGATTTATGTAGAGATTGGAAAGAAGCGCGTGAATGCAAAGAGCATTATGGGTATGATGACGCTTGGGCTTGATGCAGGGGAAGAAATTACTTTATCTGCAAATGGTGAGGATGAGGAAGCTGCTATGGCAGGTATTGAGCAGTACTTAAGTAATCAGTGATCAAATAGTATTCAGGATAGAACACATCCGGAAGGGAAGACCGCTTTTCGGATGTGTTTTGTCGTGTATACGACAGCAATGTTACTGTTCACTTCGTTCACAGTAACGTAGCCAAAATTCATTCCAGATTGCCTACGGCAATGGAATTTTGGCTTGTATGTCTCGGGATTTTGGCATATTCATGCCAAAACACCTCGCGGGATAGTGGTGTGTGAATAGTAACACAGCAATCAATTGCATTGCCATAACAATAACATTAGATTGACCATAAAGATAAAACAGGGTATAATGAGCGAAAAGAGTAGAAATGAGGAGCGTAACAAATGTCAAAATTTCTGAAATTTATTGTACATTTTATAGTGATATGCACCATTGTCTGTGTTGTCGGGCTGGCAGTTCCGCCGTTTTTGGGAATTACGACAGAGATTATGGATGATTCCGGCAAAGAAACGAATCTGCCCATGGGATCGGTTACTTATGCAATTCCGGTAAAGATCAAAGAGGCAGCGGTTGGTGATTCTATTCTGTATCAGACTGATTCTAAAGCATACCGTTATATGATTACGGAAATGGATAAAAAGAATCATATTTTTAAGGTGATAGATTCCAGTGACAAAGATGCAGAACCTGTTGCCGTTGAGGTGAAGGATTACATACCGAAGGTTGTGATCACAATAGGATATGCAGGATATCTCCTTCTTGCAACAGAAAGCATAGAGGGACTTATTATTCTCGGACTTGCCGTCCTTTTCCTGGTAATTCTGTATATAGTTGCGGAACTTCTGAAAAAAGAACCGCAGGATGATTATGATGAAACAGATACAGAACCCGGATATGTTAAGAGCAAGAAGGAACTTAAGAGAGAAGAGAAGGCAAGAGAGAAGCGTTATAAAGAAGAGGAACGCCAGATTAAGAAAGAGGAAAGGGCACGCAGGAAAGGAAAGGCTCCGGAACGAAAGAAAATTAAAACAGGCGGTTTTGTGGATGAAATCTATGAAGATGAGTTGGAACCTGTGAAGCCTGCGCAGCCGGAAACAATTCAGACTGCGACAAGCGAAGCCCATGAACTTCTCAGAAAAGAGATTGCAGCAGCTACGGCGGATGTACCGGTAAAGCAGGAAGAATCTGTACAGACGAAACCGGATGCAGGTGATATACATATGGAGCCTGTTTCCGGAAAGACAGAAGTGATCGTGCCTCAGGTAAAAGAGCAGCTGAAACAGATGATGAATGCTTCGGACAGAAAACCGGTAGAAGCAGAGGAAACAGAAGGAAACGCACAGGAAGAAATCAGGCGTATGGTAATTCCGACATGGTCGGCAGCACAGATTGCCGAGACAGCCAGAAGTCAGGGCGATGCGCCGGATATTGTGAGAGACGATGTTACAAAGGTTACATTATTTGATTATTCCGATATCATTGCGGATGAGAAGCCGGTCTATCCGCAGAAACAGACTGCTGAAGAATAAAATAAGAGATTGAAAAAATATGACGATGAAAAGAACGTGTTTCTTCCTATATATAATATAGAAGGAACACGTTCTTTTTACTGCAGACAATCCGATCTCCATCATATCGTGAAGTCCTGCGTCAGCAGACCTGCAGATATCGGCCTTGTCGTTCACTATTCCGTAATGTTTCTATATAATAAAGCCATTAGTGTTTCGACAAGTTGAGTCTTTTTTGTTTCGACATACAAGCCCAAATTCAATAAAAAATTGTACGGAATCAAGTACAAAAAAATATCAAAAAAAGTGAAAAAAACACTTGCATTTTTCTGAGAGGTCGTGTATACTCTCAATTGTTGTGACATTGATAGCAATGAAGCGCGAGGTTGCTGCCACAGAGATGGCAGGTTTTCCGTGGAGCGAATGTCAAGTTTGAAAACTGACGACAAGTCACTGTACAAGTTCAGAAGACCATCCAGGGATGGCGTGTGTGGTAAAAAATCGAAAGACACACACGGAGATGTGTACAGTCGCCGCTTGTCGTACTGCTTGAAAAGTACGAATAGGAGGAGACTTTTTTTATGGCAAATCAGGTAATGAGAATCACATTAAAGGCTTATGATCATCAGTTAGTAGATGCATCAGCAGCAAAAATCATCGAGACTGTTAAAAAGAACGGAGCAATGGTAAGCGGACCGGTTCCACTTCCAACTAAGAAAGAGGTTGTTACAATCTTAAGAGCCGTTCATAAATACAAAGATTCCAGAGAACAGTTCGAACAGAGAACTCATAAGAGACTGATCGATATCCTTACACCAACACAGAAGACAGTAGATGCTCTGTCAAGACTGGAAATGCCAGCAGGTGTTAACATCGATATCAAGATGAAGACTAAATAATTAGTCATCAACCCCAATTTGATAATGCTCTAAGCATTAAGCTATTTACTATATGATTGCCGGTAATCGGTAATCCGCTATAAGGAGGAAGAAAGAATGAAGAAAGCTATTTTAGCTACTAAAGTCGGAATGACTCAGATCTTCAATGAAGACGGCCAGTTGATTCCGGTAACAGTTTTACAGGCTGGTCCTTGTGTCGTAACTCAGGTTAAGACAGAAGAGAACGATGGATACGAAGCAGTTCAGGTTGGATTCGGAGACATCAGAGAAAGCCTTGTTAACAAACCGGAAAAAGGACACTTTGACAAAGCTGGCGTTGCAGTAAAGAGATTCGTTAAAGAGTTCAGATTTGATAACGCTGCTGAATATACAGTAGGACAGGAAATTAAAGCTGATATCTTTGCAGACGGCGATCACATTGATGCAACAGCTGTTTCCAAAGGTAAAGGTTTCCAGGGTGCGATCAAGAGACATGGTCAGTCAAGAGGACCTATGGCTCACGGTTCCAAATATCACCGTCATGCAGGTTCCAATGGTGCTTGTTCTGATCCGAGCAAGGTATTTAAAGGAAAACACATGCCAGGTCATATGGGAAATGTTCAGGTTACTGTACAGAACCTTGAGATTGTACGCGTAGATACAGAAAATAACTTACTGTTAGTTAAAGGTGCTGTTCCAGGACCTAAGAAATCTTTGGTTACTATCAAAGAGACAGTAAAGTCCTTATAATAAGAAAGGAGGAGCACACAAATGGCAAACGTAACTGTTTATAATATGGAAGGCAACGAAGTTGGAACAATGGAACTGAATGATGCAGTATTCGGCGTAGAAGTCAATGAGCATCTTGTTCACCTTGCTGTTGTTCGTCAGCTTGCAAATAATCGCCAGGGTACTCAGAAAGCTAAAACACGTTCTGAAGTAAGCGGCGGCGGAAGAAAACCGTGGAGACAGAAAGGAACAGGTCATGCAAGACAGGGTTCCATCCGTGCACCACAGTGGACTGGCGGCGGTGTTGTATTCGCTCCGGTACCAAGAGATTATGAAGTAAAAATGAACAAGAAAGAAAGAAGAGCTGCTTTAAAATCTGCTCTGACTTCCAAAGTTCAGGACAATAAATTAGTAGTTGTTGATGCTCTTACATTAGCAGATGTTAAGACAAAGGAAATGCAGAAAGTTCTTACAAACCTGAAAGCTGAGAAAGCTCTGGTTATCACAGCAACAGATGACAAGAACGTAATCCTTTCCGCAAGAAACATCACTGATGTTCAGACTGCAACTCCAAGTACTATCAACGTATACGATGTTATGAACCACAACACCGTAATCGTAACCAAAGATGCTGTAGCATCCATCGAGGAGGTATATGCATAATGGCTGATATCAAGTACTATGACGTAATCAAGAAACCAGTGATTACAGAAAAATCTATGAATGCAATGGCTGAAAAGAAATACACTTTCTTAGTTCATCCGGAAGCAAACAAATCTCAGATTAAAGAAGCTGTAGAGAAAATGTTCGAAGGAACAAAAGTAAAGAGCGTTAACACCATGAATATGGATGGAAAGAAAAAACGCCGTGGTATGACAGTTGGAACAACTGCTAAAACCAAAAAAGCTATCGTAGCTCTGACAGAAGACAGCAAAGATATCGAAATCTTCGAAGGACTTTAATTGATAGCCCATGCGGTATGAGTGCCACTTCGGAAGCTTTGCTTCCTCAGCCGCGTTACACGCTTATGAGTCTTCACAAGAATCCGACCTTACATGCAAGCATGACGGTCTGCTTCTTATGAATCCTCGGCACTCTGATTATCGCGAGTATACGCATTCAAAAGCGTGAGGACAAATTTGAAAGGAGAACAAAAATGGGAATCAAAAGTTATAACCCATATACACCGTCTAGAAGACATATGACTGGTTCCGATTTCTCAGAGATCACAAAATCTACACCAGAGAAATCTCTTACCGTGTCTTTAAAGAAAAACGCTGGACGTAACAACCAGGGTAAGATTACAGTTAGACACCGCGGAGGCGGAAGCAGAAGAAAATACAGAATCATCGACTTCAAGAGAAGAAAAGATGGAATTCCTGCAACAGTAGTTTCCATCGAGTATGATCCAAACAGAACAGCAAACATCGCTTTAATCTCTTATGTAGATGGCGAGAAAGCATATATCCTTGCACCGGAAGGCTTAAAAGTAGGTCAGAAAGTTATGAACGGAGCTGATGCAGAAGTTCGTGTTGGTAACTGCTTACCATTAGAGCTTATCCCGGTTGGTACAATGGTACACAACATTGAGCTTCATCCTGGAAAGGGCGGACAGATGGTTCGTTCTGCTGGAAACGGCGCTCAGTTAATGGCTAAAGAAGGCAAATACGCAACACTGCGTCTGCCATCTGGTGAAATGAGAATGGTTCCAATCGTATGCCGCGCATCTGTTGGTATCGTTGGAAACGGAGATCACAACCTGATTAACATCGGTAAAGCCGGACGTAAACGTAACATGGGTATCAGACCTACTGTTCGTGGTTCCGTAATGAACCCGAATGACCATCCACACGGTGGTGGTGAAGGAAAGACTGGTATCGGTCGTCCAGGTCCATGCACTCCATGGGGAAAACCTGCTCTTGGTCTGAAGACAAGAAAGAAAAACAAACCGTCCAACAAACTCATCGTAAGAAGACGCGATGGAAAAGCTTTAACGAAATAATAAGGAGGATTAAGCATGTCTCGTTCACTGAAAAAAGGACCTTTTGCAGATGCCAGCTTACTTAAAAAAGTAGATGCATTAAACGCTGCAAATGATAAATCCGTTATCAAAACCTGGTCACGCCGTTCTACAATCTTCCCGTCCTTCGTAGGACACACAATCGCTGTCCATGACGGAAGAAAACACGTGCCGGTATATGTAACAGAAGATATGGTTGGCCACAAACTCGGTGAGTTCGTTGCAACCAGAACTTACAGAGGACACGGAAAAGACGAAAAGAAATCCGGTGTTCGCTAGTATTTGACTTTATATTCTGTCTGCTGCCTACAAGACAGCGGACAGGTTAACCTGATATTGAGAGAAAGAGGAAAGGAGGCACTTTAAAATGGCAAAGGGACATAGAAGCCAGATAAAAAGAGCCAGAAATGAGAGTAATAGAGAGACAAGACCGTCTGCAAAATTATCTTATGCAAGAATTTCTGTTCAGAAAGCCTGCTACGTGTTAGATGTAATCCGCGGTAAAGATGTGCAGACAGCACTTGGTATCTTAACATACAACCCAAGATACGCTTCCAGCGTTATCAAGAAACTTCTTGAGTCAGCAATTGCAAATGCTGAAAATAATAATGGAATGAATGCAGACAACCTCTACGTTGCAGCCTGCTATGCAGATAAAGGACCTACAATGAAGAGAATTCAGCCAAGAGCACAGGGTAGAGCTTACAGAATCGAGAAGAGAACAAGCCATATCACCATCGTGCTGGATGAAAGATAAGGAGGAAAAGCATGGGACAGAAAGTTAACCCACATGGCCTTAGAGTCGGTGTTATCAAGGATTGGGATTCAAGATGGTATGCTGATGCAGACTTCGCTGATTACCTGGTAGAAGACTACAACATCAGAACATTCCTTAAAAAGAAATTATACAGCGCAGGTGTTTCCAAGATTGAGATCGAGAGAGCATCTGACAGAGTTAAGATCATCATCTACACAGCTAAACCTGGTATCGTAATCGGTAAAGGCGGAGCTGAGATCGAAAAAGTTAAAGCTGAATTAAAGAAATTCACAGACAAGAAACTTATCGTAGATATCAAAGAAGTAAAGAGACCAGACAAAGATGCTCAGTTAGTAGCAGAGAATATCGCACTTCAGCTTGAGAACCGTATCTCTTTCAGACGTGCTATGAAATCTACAATGCAGAGAACAATGAAGGCCGGAGCTAAAGGTATCAAAACATCCGTATCCGGACGTCTTGGCGGTGCTGATATGGCTCGTACAGAGTTCTACAGCGAAGGAACTATCCCGCTTCAGACACTTCGTGCAGATATTGACTATGGATTCGCAGAAGCAGACACAACATACGGCAAAGTTGGCGTAAAAGCTTGGGTCTACAATGGCGAAGTACTTCCAACAAAAGGAACTAAGGAAGGGAGCGATAAATAATGTTAATGCCAAAAAGAGTAAAACGTCGTAAACAATTCCGTGGCTCCATGAGAGGAAAAGCCCTTAGAGGTAATAAGATCAATTATGGTGAATTCGGACTTGTTGCAACCGAACCGTGTTGGATCCGTTCCAACCAGATCGAAGCAGCCCGTGTTGCTATGACTCGTTATATCAAACGTGGTGGTCAGGTTTGGATCAAGATTTTCCCAGATAAACCAGTAACAGCGAAACCAGCAGAAACACGTATGGGTTCCGGTAAAGGTTCCCTGGAATACTGGGTAGCAGTTGTTAAGCCAGGACGTGTAATGTTTGAGATTGCAGGCGTATCCGAAGAGGTTGCCCGTGAAGCATTACGTCTTGCAATGCACAAGTTACCATGTAAATGTAAAATCGTTTCTCGTGCAGACTTAGAAGGCGGTGATAACAGTGAAAATTAATAAATTCGTGGAAGATTTAAAGGCAAAATCAGCTGCAGAATTAAATGAAGAATTAGTAGCTGCTAAAAAAGAACTTTTCAATCTGAGATTTCAGAATGCAACTAATCAATTAGAGAATACAAGCCGCATTAAAGAGGTTCGCAAGAACATTGCAAGAATCCAGACAGTAATTACTGAGCAGGCTAACGCTTCCAAATAATAGGAGGAAACTATCGTGGAAAGAAATCTGAGAAAAACCCGCGTGGGTAAGGTTGTCAGCAATAAGATGGACAAGACCATTGTAGTTGCTATTGAAGACCATGTAAAACATCCTCTTTACAAAAAGATCGTGAAGAGAACATATAAATTAAAAGCTCATGACGAAAACAATGAGTGCAATATCGGTGATACCGTAAAAGTTATGGAAACCAGACCGTTATCCAAGGATAAAAGATGGAGACTGGTTGAAATCGTAGAGAAAGTTAAATAAGGAGGAAACCAGTATGATCCAGCAGGAAACTAGACTGAAAGTTGCCGACAACACTGGTGCAAAAGAAATCCTTTGTATTCGTGTTATGGGCGGCTCTACAAGAAGATATGCAAATATCGGCGACACTATCGTTGCTACTGTTAAAGATGCAACACCAGGCGGCGTTGTTAAAAAAGGTGACGTTGTAAAAGCTGTTGTAGTTAGAACTAAAAAAGGCGCTCGTCGTAAAGACGGATCTTACATCCGTTTCGATGAAAATGCTGCCGTAATCATTAAAGACGACTTAACTCCGAGAGGAACACGTATCTTTGGACCAGTTGCCAGAGAGCTTCGTGACAAAAAATTCATGAAGATCGTTTCCTTAGCTCCGGAAGTATTATAGGAGGGTGCCTAATGTCAGCTATGAAAATTAAAAAAGGTGATACTGTAAAAGTTATCGCTGGTAAAGATAATGGCAAAGAGGGTAAAGTCCTTGCAGTTAACGCAAAAGACAATACCGTTGTTGTTGAGAATATCAACAAAGTTACAAAACACAGCAAACCATCTGCTGCAAATCAGCAGGGCGGAATCATTACAAAAGAAGCTCCACTGCACATCTCCAACGTTATGCTGGTTGTTGATGGACAGGCTACAAGAGTAGGATTCCAGATGGACGGCGACAAAAAAGTCCGCGTTGCTAAAAAGACCGGTAAGGTTATCGATTAATTAAGAGAGGAGGCATGACAAGTGAGTAGATTAAAAGAAATGTACAAAAATGAGATCATGGATGCCATGACCAAAAAATTTGGATACAAAAATGTTATGGAAGTGCCAAAACTCGACAAGATCGTAATCAATATGGGTGTTGGTGAAGCCAAAGAAAACGCTAAGCTTCTTGATGCTGCAATCGCAGATATGGAACTTATCACAGGACAGAAAGCAATCGCTACTAAAGCTAAAAAATCTGTCGCTAACTTTAAAATCAGAGAGGGTATGCCGATCGGTTGTAAAGTTACATTAAGAGGAGAAAAAATGTACGAGTTCGCTGATCGTCTGATCAACCTTGCACTTCCTCGTGTACGTGACTTCCGTGGTGTTAACCCGAACGCATTCGATGGTCGTGGAAACTACGCTCTGGGTATCAAAGAGCAGCTGATCTTCCCGGAAGTTGAATATGACAAAGTTGACAAAGTAAGAGGTATGGACATCATCTTCGTTACTACAGCTAAGACTGATGAAGAAGCTCGTGAATTACTGACATTATTCAATATGCCGTTTGCAAAATAATAGGAGGAACGATTCATGGCTAAAACAGCAATGAAAATCAAACAGCAGCGTAAACAGAAATTCTCCACAAGAGAATATACACGTTGCAATATTTGTGGACGTCCACATTCTGTTTTAAGAAAGTACGGAATCTGCAGAATCTGCTTCCGTGAATTAGCTTACAAGGGACAAATCCCGGGTGTTAAGAAGGCTTCCTGGTAGGAACCGGATTTAAATAAAATAAACGATCGGCTGATTTATCAGTCCGATCATATGTCCAAACGAGATTTATGATAAAACAGGTAACAATGTAAACAATTAATATATATGCACATGTAAAGTCTGAATAACAGGAGGAAACTAACATGACAATGAGCGATCCAATCGCAGATATGCTTACAAGAATCCGTAACGCAAACACTGCAAAACATGACACAGTAGATGTTCCGGCATCCAAAATGAAAACTGCAATTGCTAACATCCTTGTTGATGAAGGATATATTGCAAAATATGATTTAGTTGAAGACGGAGTTGTTAAAACTCTTCATATCACACTGAAATACGGTGAAGACAAAAACGAAAAAATCATCACTGGTTTAAAGAGAATTTCCAAACCTGGTCTTCGTATCTACGCAGGTAAGGATCAGCTTCCAAAAGTTCTTGGTGGACTTGGAATCGCAATTCTTTCTACAAACAAAGGTGTTATTACTGATAAAGAAGCTCGTAAACTTCAGGTTGGCGGCGAAGTATTAGCATTCGTTTGGTAATTTGAACCAAGATTTTTTATAGAGAACAAACTGAAAACAGAGAGGATGAAACATCCTCTCCGATAATCTAAGTAAGGAGGACAAACATATGTCACGAATTGGTAGACTTCCGGTTGCTATTCCTGCAGGCGTAGAAGTAACTGTCGCTGAAGGCAACGTAGTAACTGTAAAAGGACCAAAAGGAACTCTCGAAAGAGCACTTCCTACAGAAATGGAAATCAAAGTCGAAGATGGTCATGTAGTAGTATCCAGACCAAACGACTTAAAGAAAATGAAATCTCTTCACGGTTTAACAAGAAGCTTGATCCACAACATGGTTGTTGGTGTAAGCGAAGGCTATACAAAAGAGCTTGAAGTTAACGGTGTAGGTTATAAAGCAGCAAAACAGGGCAAAAAGCTCACACTTAGCCTTGGATATTCTCATCCGGTAGAAATGGAAGATCCAGACGGAATCGAAACCAAAGTAGATGGTAACAAGATTATCGTATCCGGTATCAGCAAAGAAAAAGTCGGCCAGTTTGCAGCTGAGATCAGAGACAAGAGAAGACCTGAGCCATACAAAGGTAAAGGTATTAAGTATGTTGATGAAGTTATCAGACGTAAAGTTGGTAAGACTGGTAAGAAATAATTCAGGAGGGTGAGAAAATGGTAAATAAGGCATCTAGAGCGAAAATTCGTGAGAATAAGCATAGAAGATTACGTCATCATTTAAACGGAACTGCAACAACACCACGTTTAGCAGTATTTCGTTCCAACAAGCATATTTATGCTCAGATCATTGATGACACTGTAGGAAAAACTTTAGTATCTGCTTCTACTCTTCAGAAAGAAGTAAGAGCTGAGTTAGAGAACACTGATGATGTAGCAGCAGCTGCACATTTAGGAACCGTTATTGGTAAGAAAGCTGTTGAAGCTGGCATCGAAAGCGTTGTTTTCGACAGAGGAGGCTATATCTACCACGGTAAAGTTAAAGCACTGGCAGACGCAGCAAGAGAAGCTGGGCTGAAATTCTAATAAGGAGGAGCGAAACACATGAAACGTAATCTTATTGATGCTAGTCAGTTAGAATTAGAAGATAAAGTAGTATCAATCAAGCGTGTTACCAAGGTTGTTAAAGGTGGTCGTAACTTCCGTTTCACAGCTTTAGTTGTTGTAGGTGACGGCAACGGACACGTTGGTGCAGGTTTAGGTAAAGCAGCTGAAATTCCTGAAGCGATCCGCAAAGGAAAAGAGGATGCTATTAAGAAATTAGTAACAGTAGCAAGAGACGAAAACAACTCTATTACACATGACTTCGTTGGAAAATACGGAAGCGCTGAAATGCTTCTGAAGAGAGCTCCGGAAGGTACTGGAGTTATCGCCGGCGGTCCTGCCCGTGCGGTAATCGAGTTAGCTGGTATCAAAAACATCCGTACAAAATGTATGGGATCCAGAAACAAACAGAACGTTGTTCTTGCAACAATCGAAGGCTTAAGACAGTTAAAAACTCCGGAAGAAGTTGCTAGACTTCGCGGAAAATCTGTTGATGAGATTCTGGCTTAAGGAGGAAATACAAAAATGGCAAACACATTAAAAGTTACATTAGTAAAATCTCCTATTGGTGCAGTTCCGAAACACAAAAAAACTGTTGCAGCTATGGGTCTTACAAAAATGCACAAAACAGTTGAAATGCCGGATAACGCAGCAACAAGAGGAATGATTCAGCAGGTACAGCACCTGGTAAAGGTTGAAGAAGCTTAATTGCGATTTAACCAGAGAGAATTCTGATATGGATCTGATATGAACCTGTTATTCGCAGAGAATGGCAGGAGCATACAGAAACATATTCAGACACAATACAATCTGAACTTATAGATTTGAAATAATAATAAGGAGGTGCCAACATGGAATTATCAAACTTAAGACCAGCAGAAGGTTCTAAGCACAGCGATAACTTCAGAAGAGGCCGTGGACATGGTTCTGGAAACGGTAAAACAGCCGGTAAAGGACACAAAGGACAGTTAGCTCGTTCCGGTCACAAGAAACCGGGATTTGAAGGTGGTCAGATGCCTTTATACAGACGTCTGCCTAAGAGAGGATTCAAAAACAGAAATACAAAAGAGATCATTGCAATCAACGTTGACGTACTGAACCGTTTTGAAGATGGTGCAGAAGTTACAGCAGAAAGCTTACTTGCAAGCGGTGCAATCTCCAAGATCGCTGATGGCGTTAAAATTCTTGGAAACGGTGAGCTGACAAAGAAACTTAATGTCAAAGTAAACGCTGTCAGCGAGACTGCAAAATCAAAAATTGAAGCTGCTGGTGGTACAGTAGAGGTGATCTAATGTTTGAAACTCTTAAAAATGTTTTTAGAGTGAAAGAAATGAGACGCAAGCTGTTGTATCTGATATGGATGATTTTTATCATCCGTATCGGCTGCCAGATCCCGGTACCGGGAGTTGACAGTGATTTCTTCAAACAGTGGTTCAGCAGCAATGCCGGTGATGCGTTCAACTTCTTTGATGCATTTACCGGTGGTTCATTTGAAAGAATGTCAATTTTCGCATTGAACATCACACCGTATATTACATCTTCCATTATCATTCAGCTTCTTACCATTGCAATTCCGGCACTGGAAGAAATGCAGAGAGATGGTGAAGAGGGAAGAAAGAAGATGACTGCGATCACACGTTATGTGACCGTAGGTCTTGCTTTATTTGAGTCAATCGCAATGGCAATCGGATTCGGACGTCAGGGTATGATTCCGGATCTGGACTTCTTTAAAGGTGTTGTAGTTGTTGCCTGCCTTACAGCCGGTTCAGCTATGCTGATGTGGCTCGGTGAGCGTATTACGGAAAAAGGCGTTGGAAATGGTATTTCCATCGTACTTACCATTAATATCATCTCCAGAGTACCAAGCGACCTGGCATTACTGTATGAGAACTTTATTAAAGGAAAAACGATTGCAAAGGGTACTCTTGCAGGACTGATCATTGCAGCCGTTATTCTTCTGGTAGTAGTTCTGGTACTTATCCTTAACGGAGCAGAGAGAAGAATTCCGGTTCAGTATTCCAAGAAAATGGTCGGAAGAAAGCTGATGGGCGGTCAGTCCACCAACATTCCGCTGAAGGTTAACACCGCCGGTGTTATCCCGGTTATCTTTGCATCCTCCATTATGTCTTTCCCGGCTGTCATTGCGCAGTTAACAGGAAAAGGTAATGGTACAGGAATCGGAAGTGAGATTATTCGTGGTCTTTCTTCCAATAACTGGTGTAATCCGAAACAGCTTCAGTATTCATGGGGACTGGTTCTTTACATCGTACTTTGTGTTTTCTTTGCATATTTCTACACTTCCATTACATTCAATCCTCTGGAAGTTGCAGATAATATCAAAAAGCAGGGTGGATTTATTCCGGGTATTCGTCCTGGAAAACCTACGTCAGACTATTTGACTAATATCTTAAATTATATTATATTTATAGGTGCAGTAGGTCTTATCATTGTGTGCGTGATTCCGTTCATCTTTAATGGTGTGTTCGGAGCGAATGTTTCATTCGGTGGTACATCTATCATCATTATTGTTGGTGTTATCCTCGAAACTGTGAAACAGATTGAGTCACAGCTTCTCGTACGTAATTACAAAGGCTTTCTGAACAATTAAAAATGAGAGGTTGTGGTGCATGGCATCACAGCCTTGATTTGCTAAAAAAGAAAACGGAGGGTATAGCTTATGAAAATCATTATGTTGGGTGCACCGGGAGCTGGAAAAGGAACTCAGGCGAAGAAAATTGCTGCGAAATATCAGATTCCGCACATTTCTACCGGAGATATTTTCCGCGCAAACATCAAAAATGGAACAGAACTGGGTAAAAAAGCAAAAACTTATATGGATCAGGGACTTCTTGTACCTGATGAACTGACCTGTGATCTGGTTGTGGACAGAATACAACAGCCGGATGCAGCAAATGGTTATGTACTGGATGGTTTTCCAAGAACAATTCCTCAGGCAGAGTGCTTAACAGAGGCTCTGAACAAACTGGGAAGTAAAGTTGATTATGCAATCGATGTGGATGTTCCGGATTCCAATATTGTAAATCGTATGTCCGGAAGACGTGCCTGCCTGAAATGTGGTGCTACTTATCATGTTGTACATGCTGCACCGAAGGTTGAGGGCGTTTGTGATACCTGTGGAGAGAAACTGGTGCTTCGTGATGATGACCAGCCTGAAACAGTTCAGAAACGTCTGAATGTATATCATGAGCAGACACAGCCGCTGATCGATTATTATACTAAAGAGGGAATTTTAAAATCAGTGGATGGTACAAAAGATCTTGAAGAAGTATTTGCAGATATTGTTGCCATCCTGGGAGAGTAATCGGGTGTTTTTAAACACCATCTGGAGGTAAAATGTCGGTTTCTATCAAGACAGAACATGAAATTGAACTTATGAGGGAGGCAGGTCATCTGCTTGAAAAAGTGCATGATGGTCTGATCCCTTACATTAAACCGGGAGTGAGCACCAAGGAGATTGACCGTATCGGAGAACAGATGATACGTGATCTGGGATGCATCCCGAATTTCCTGAACTACGGAGGTTTTCCAGCATCATTCTGTATCAGTCTGAATGATGAGGTAGTTCATGGAATCCCGTCTGAAGAGAAGATAATTCAGGAGGGAGATCTTGTAAAGATTGATGCCGGTCTTATTTATAAGGGGTATCATTCTGATGCAGCGAGGACTTATGCTGTCGGTGAAGTTTCACCGCAGGCACGTAAGCTGATGGATGTGACCAGAGAGTGTTTCTTTGAGGGACTCAAGGCTGCACGTGCGGGAAATCATCTGAATGATATTTCCAAGGCGATCGGTGCTCATGCTGCCAAATATCATTATGGGATTGTCCGCGACCTGGTTGGACATGGAATCGGCACTCACCTTCATGAGGATCCGCAGATCCCGAATTTTCCGCAGAAGCGAAGAGGAGTTCGTCTGATGCCGGGTATGACACTTGCTGTAGAGCCTATGATCAATCTGGGACGTGCAGATGTGGCATGGCTGGATGATGAGTGGACTGTTGTAACTATGGATGGTTCTCTTTCTGCTCATTATGAGAATACGATTCTTATTACAGACGGAGATCCGGAGATTCTGACTCTTACGAAATAATTGGACGACATACAGGAGGTTTAAAATGTCAAAAGCAGATGTAATCGAAGTGGAAGGCACTGTTCTGGAAAAGCTGCCTAATGCGATGTTTAAAGTGGAACTGGAGAACAAACATGTGGTGCTTGCACATATCAGTGGTAAGTTACGTATGAATTTTATTCGTATTCTTCCCGGAGATAAAGTTACGATTGAACTGTCTCCGTATGATCTGTCTAAGGGCAGGATTATCTGGAGAGATAAGTAAGAAATATTGGACTGCAGTTGGTGCAGTGATGAGAAAGAGAGCTGGAGGGATCTGGTTCTCTTTTTTTGTGCCGGAAGGGACGCGTAAAAAGGACGCGTATAAAAATAATTCATTTCATGTGCGGTTTCGGCATCTAAGATATTCTAAGCTTTCATAAATCTGCTAAAAGCATGAGGAAATCAGGTCAAACTCGCTTCGCTCAGACAGTGACCTGATTTTCTCATAACGCAGATTTCTGAGAGCTAAGAATATCTAAGATGCCTGCAAATGCACATGAAATGAATTATTTTTCTACGCTGTATGTTGGCAGTGGGAAGTATAAATGGATGATTGGGGGAGAAAATGAAAAAATGTGATTTTATTCAAAAAAGTGCTTGCATTTTATATTTTGCTGTGATAATATATAAGCCGAACGCGTGAGTATATTGTATTTGTGCGCTCAAAAAACTGCAGATTTTAATGAATTTACGGAAGGAGGATTTCCAGTGAAAGTAAGATCATCTGTAAAGCCGATCTGCGAAAAATGCAAGATCATTAAAAGAAAAGGATCTATCAGAGTAATCTGTGAAAATCCAAAACACAAACAGCGTCAGGGTTGATTGACGGTTTAAAGTTTGTGTAACGTGCGGCTGCAGTGTGAGACGCCCGGAAGGGTTGTTCAGACTGTTAAGATAGTTTTAGCATGTATTGCCTAATACCGAGAGGCAACGTTGGCCCGTTGGCCGCAGTAATTCGGAAAGGCTGCTTTTCGCCAATTGCAGCTGGGTGTTTTACCGAGGCACCCCAATTAGGAACTGAGAAATAAGGAAGTGATGTGTCCGATACATCCCATTTCACCTTACTTGAGTGAGAGAATTTGCGAGGGTAAGTGATGTACAGGCATTAAGGACTTTCAAAGTAGAAGATGGAGGAAACAGTACATGGCTCGTATAGCTGGTGTAGACTTACCAAGAGAAAAACGTATTGAAATCGGTCTTACCTACATTTATGGTATTGGTAGACCAAGCGCAGACAAGATCCTTGCAAAGGCAGAAGTTAATCCTGACACACGTGTCAGAGATCTGACTGATGACGAAGTAAAGAGACTCAGCGCAGTTATTGATGAAACAATGACAGTAGAAGGTGACCTTCGTAGAGAAATCGCCCTCAACATTAAGAGACTGCAGGAAATTGGATGCTACAGAGGTATCCGTCATCGTAAAGGACTTCCGGTTCGTGGTCAGAAGACTAAGACCAACGCCAGAACACGTAAAGGTCCTAAGAGAACAGTAGCTAATAAGAAGAAATAAATAAAGCTTTAAACATCTGATAAGCGTAAGCTGATCTTATGAGGAAGCTTGCATGGACACTTGATGAATGACAAGCGAAGCGAGGAAATGAATTTAGTGGACATGGTGTTTCTTGTAACATATATTTGATTGATAAATAGGAAAGTGTAGGTTAGTTTTAAAATGGCTAAAGTGACTAAAAAAGCGACTGCAAAACGTCGTGTCAAGAAAAACGTTGAACACGGACAGGCACATATTCAGTCTTCTTTCAACAATACAATTGTTACTCTGACTGACAATGAAGGAAACGCTCTTTCATGGGCAAGTGCTGGTGGTCTTGGATTTAGAGGTTCAAGAAAATCTACTCCTTATGCAGCACAGATGGCAGCTGAGACTGCAACAAAAGCTGCACTTATTCATGGTTTAAAAACTGTAGATGTTATGGTAAAAGGACCAGGTTCTGGACGTGAAGCTGCAATCCGTGCCCTTCAGGCTTGCGGACTGGAAGTAACAAGCATCCGCGACGTAACTCCGGTACCACACAACGGTTGCCGCCCACCAAAACGCAGAAGAGTCTAATTGATTTAGAATATTAGGAGGTATTTGAGAAATGGCAGTAAATAGAGTGCCTGTTCTGAAAAGATGCAGATCCCTTGGCCTGGATCCGATTTATTTAGGAATTGATAAAAAATCCACAAGACAGTTAAAACGTGCAAATCGTAAAATGTCTGAGTATGGTTTACAGTTAAGAGAAAAACAGAAAGCAAAATTCATCTACGGAGTTCTGGAAAAACCTTTCCACAACTACTACGACAAAGCTGACAGAATGCCTGGACAGACTGGTGCAAACCTTATGATCCTTCTTGAGAGCAGACTTGACAATGTAGTATTCCGTATGGGATTTGCAAGAACAAGAAAAGAAGCTCGTCAGATTGTTGACCACAAGCATGTACTTGTAAACGGAAAATGTGTAAACATTCCTTCCTACCTTGTAAAAGCCGGTGATCAGATTGAAATCAGAGAAAAATCCAAAGGTTCTGAAAGATACAAAGGTATCCTTGAAGTAACTGGCGGACGTCTTGTTCCGGAATGGATCGATGTAGATCAGGAGAACTTAAAAGGAACTGTAAAAGAACTTCCTAACAGAGAAGCAATTGATGTTCCTGTAAACGAGATGCTTATCGTCGAGTTGTACTCCAAATAATCCATAGGATTATATCATAGAAAATTACCTGGTAATATTTCTATTATTTATACGATTCAGTGGTTGATTATTATCTTCCGCTGAATTGTAGTATTTGAATGAATACCCCTCAAACTTTTATTAACCCAGAAGGAGGGAACCCTATAGTGTTTGATTTTAATAAACCTAAGATCGAGATTACCGAATTATCTGAAGATAAAAAATTTGGCAGATTCGTAGTTGAGCCTCTGGAAAGAGGATATGGAACTACACTTGGAAATTCTTTAAGAAGAATTATGCTGTCTTCCCTGCCGGGTGCAGCTGTAAGCCAGGTTAAAATTGATGGTGTGCTTCACGAATTCAGCTCCATTCCGGGCGTAAAAGAAGACGTGAGCGATATTATCATGAATCTGAAGAGCCTTGCTATTAAGAACCACAGCACAGACAATGAGCCGAAAACCGCATACATCGAATGTGAAGGAAAAGGTGTTGTAACTGCAGCTGATATCCAGGCTGATCAGGATATCGAGATCATGAATCCGGATCAGGTGATCGCTACTTTAAACGGTGGCAAGGACTGCAGACTTGCTATGGAGCTTACTATTACAAAAGGCCGCGGATATATCAGTGCTGATAAAGGTAAATCTGATGATATGCCAATCGGTGTACTTGCAGTTGATGCTATCTATACACCGGTAGACAGAGTCAACATGACTGTAGAGAATACACGTGTTGGTCAGGTAACCGATTATGATAAGCTGACACTGGATGTGTATACAAACGGTACACTTGATCCGGATGAGGCGGTAAGCCTTGCAGCAAAAGTATTAAGCGAGCACTTGAGCCTTTTCATTGACCTTTCCGAGAATGCAAAGACCGCTGAGGTTATGATCGAGAAAGAAGACAATGAGAAAGAAAAAGTCCTGGAAATGAGCATTGATGAACTTGAGTTATCTGTTCGTTCCTATAACTGCTTGAAGAGAGCCGGCATTAATACAGTTGAAGAATTATGTAACAAGACTTCTGATGATATGATGAAGGTTCGTAACCTTGGACGTAAATCATTAGAAGAAGTTCTTGCGAAACTGAAGGAGCTGGGCTTACAGCTTCAGCCTGCAGAAGAGTAAGAATTGATCAGGTTATTGGTTCTCTAAGGGAACAATAACCAGTTAGCAAAGAGATATTATACGGTGGGGATGCCTAAGCAGTCGGACAGTAAGACCGAACAAGCGTGCCCGGCTGTCCCACAGATGGAGGAAAATTAAATGGCAAAATATAGAAAATTAAGCAGAACTTCTGACCAGAGAAAAGCATTACTGAGAAGCCAGGTAACAAGCCTTTTATATCATGGAAAAATTGTTACTACAGAAGCTAAAGCAAAAGAAATCCGTAAAATCGCAGAAGGCCTTGTAGCTATGGCTGTTCGTGAAAAAGATAACTTCGAAACTGTTACTGTAACTGCTAAAGTTGCTCGTAAAGATGCTGAAGGCAAGAGAGTAAAAGAAGTTGTTGACGGAAAGAAGAAAACTGTATACGACGAAGTACAGAAAGAGATCAAGAAAGATGCTCCTTCCAGACTTCACGCTCGTCGTCAGATGATGAAAGTTTTCTACCCGGTTAAAGAAGTACCTGCAAAGGGTGCCGGAAGAAAGAAAAACACTAAAGACGTAGATATGGTTGCTAAGATGTTCGATGAGATCGCTCCAAAATACGCTGACCGTAACGGTGGTTACACAAGAATCGTTAAGATCGGACCGCGTAAAGGCGATGCTGCAATGGAAGTACTGATCGAATTAGTATAATCCAGCCAGATTTTCGATTTTATATTTGTCCAGACGATGATAAGACTGCATATGTATGGTGTTCATGCCGTATATATGCAGTTTTTTTGTTATGCTATAGGAAATCACTTCCTTGTAACATAACCGTTTATTACCCTTGATTATTTGAGCCAGATAGCGTAAAATCGTAGAGTATATAAAAACCATATTGATGAAGAAGTGTTAAATAAGACATTGGAATGTTACAAAATACGAGAGCAAAAGATAAGCGAGGAATACAAATGACCGGCAGGAGATTGAAAAATTGAGGCAGAATACGAAAAAGAAACGATCAGGATTTGGTTATTTCATCAGGATGTTTTTGTTGTTGGTGGAATTACTGGCTGTTACACTGTTTCTGTGGGGAAATGATGCTTATTCCATATCTGCCACCACACCTGAATTTAAGTGGGAAAATTATAAAACGATCGCACATGCACTGGGAGGGATTGGTGATAAAACCTATCTGAATTCAAAAGAGAGTTTTCTGGCAGGCTATCAGATGGGGTGCAGGTTGTTTGAAGTTGATCTTGTGAAGACATCTGACAATGTATGGGTGTGCCGCCATAGCTGGTATCAGTCTCTTGGACAATGGAAGGGCGATGAAAAGAAAGTTCTGTCCTCAGAGGAATTCTTATCCCGGCCCATTTATGGAAAATATACGCCTATAACATTTGAAGATCTGCTGGTTCTGCTGAGTGATTATCCGGACGCTTTTGTGATGCTGGATTCCAAACAGTATTCTCTCCGTAATTATCAGAAAACAGTGGAAGATTATGCAGACTATATTGAACTGGCAGAGGCTGCCGGTGTCCCGGATGTGATGCGGCAGGTCATACCGGAAATTTATAACCAGGCAATGTTTGCCGGAACAGCACTGCTGTACGATTTTCCAGGATATATTTATTCTTTATGGCAGGAATACTCTATTAAAGAACTGACTGAAATTGCGGCATTTTGCAGAGAAAAGAATATTCAGGCAGCTACAGTCTACTATAAATACTGGTCAGAGGATGTGCAGAAGATTTTTGACAAAAAAGGAATCAGGTTATATATTTATACTGTGAATGACCTGAAGGAAGCACAATATTATATGCAAGAGGGTGCGGCAGGTGTATGCTCAGACTATTTGCAGGATACTATGTTTAACTGATCTGTCCTGTTGGCATTATGAAATGGTCATAGAGGATTATTATAGCCCGGGATGAATAAGGGCAAAGATATCAGGAGCAAAAAGAATTTTAAATAAGCGGCAATAACAAAGATTATATTTATAAAGGAAATTATCATACACAATGAAAATAAGAGTAATGATTGCTGTCTGTGCAGCAAAATTTGTAGGATACGTATGTAAGAAAATGGGAAGACAGGGTGTGACCTGGGCAGGAAAAGTGGCGATTAAGATCTGTCCGGACATTCTGGAACAGCTTTCCTCACAGGTACGAAAGGCTATTTTTGCAACCTGCGGTACAAATGGAAAGACAACTACCAACAATATGCTCTGTGCGGCACTGGAAGCGGAAGGACAGAAAGTAATCTGTAACCATACAGGTTCCAATATGCTCAATGGAGTTGTTGCCGCATTTGTGCTGGCTTCGAAATGGAATGGTAAAATTGATGCGGACTATGCATGCATTGAGGCCGATGAAGCATCCACCAGACATATTTTTCCGAGAATCAAACCGGACTATATGCTTCTGACAAATCTTTTCCGCGACCAGCTTGACAGATACGGAGAGATTGATATCACTATGAACATTCTGGAAGAAATGATGCGCAAGGTTCCGAAGATGCAGATTATTGTAAACGGTGATGATGCATTATCCGCATATCTTGCCATGGATTCCGGGAATCCATATGTAACTTATGGTATCAGTAAACCGGTGATCAAATCTGCGGCAAATGAAATCAGGGAAGGACGTTTCTGTAAGCGATGCGGTGAAAAACTGGAATATCGTTTCTATCATTACAGCCAGCTGGGAGATTATTATTGTCCAAAATGCGGATTTGCAAGACCGAAGCCGGATTTTGATGCGGAGGATGTAAAGGTAGGCGACCAGCTTAGCTTTTGTGTAGAAGGAAAACACATTGTAGCAAATTATAAGGGATTTTATAATGTGTATAATATACTGGCAGCTTATGCAGGAGTGAGGACTGCGGGATTTGCGGGAGAGCATTTCGGGGATATGCTCCGCAGATTTAATCCGGAAAACGGACGTATGGAGCAGTTTCGCATTAAGAGAACAGGAGTAACCTTAAATCTTGCCAAGAATCCGGCGGGATTTAATCAGAATATTTCCGCAGTGATGCAGGATCAGGCACCGAAGGACATCATTATTGCGATTAATGATAATGCTCAGGATGGAACAGATATTTCCTGGCTCTGGGATGTTGACTTTGATCTTCTCGGAAATGATTCAGTGAAATCTATTACTGTAAGCGGTATCCGCTGTCAGGATATGCGTCTGCGGCTGAAATATGTGGATATCCCGTCTGTCCTCGAGGGCGATGTTGAGAAAGCAATCCGCGACAGAGTAGAGGACGGAGTGGGGAATCTGTATGTGCTGGTAAACTATACAGCATTATTCAGTACCAGAAATATTCTGAAGAGACTGGAGGGCGAGAAATAATGAAAATTACAATAGGACATTTATATCCGGATCTTCTGAATCTTTACGGTGACAGAGGTAATATCCAGTGTCTGATGAAGAGATGCCAGTGGCGTGGGATTGAGGCTGAGACCATACCGTTTGAGCTGGATGATAAAATAGATTTCTCGAAGCTTGATATCGTACTTCTGGGTGGCGGTTCGGACAGAGAACAGATGATCGTATGTGAGAAGCTACAGAAAATCCAACCGGATTTTAAGGCTTATGTGGAAGATAACGGCGTTGTCATTGCAATCTGCGGTGGCTATCAGTTACTTGGGAAGTATTACAAAACAGATCAGGGAAACATGAAAGGACTGGACCTGGTAGACTTGTATACAGAGCAGGGCGAAGGCCGTCTGATCCAGAATATCGTTCTGCAGAGTGAGCTGTTTGATATGCCGATCGTTGGATTTGAGAATCATGGAGGAAGAACCTGCATTAATAATAACAAACCACTGGGAAAAGTACTTTACGGTGCAGGAAATGACGGTAAGTCAGGCTATGAAGGCGTAGTATATAAGAATGTGATAGGGACTTATCTGCATGGACCGTTACTTCCGAAGAATCCGCAGCTTGCAGACTGGCTCATTCAACATGCGCTGGAAAGAAAGTATGGAAAAGAAACAGAACTTACACCGTTAGATGACAGTCAGGAAAAAGAAGCAAATGACTATATATACCACAGATTTGTAAGAGGATAATTATGGCGAAATCATGTAATCAAAAAGGAAAAATACTGTATCTGCAGAAAATGCTGTCTGAGACAACCAGCCAAAAGCCTGTCACCATGCAGGAGATTCTGGCAAAACTGGAAGAACAGGGGATTCGAGCTGAGCGAAAGAGTATTTATGATGATATGGAAACCCTGCGTGATTTTGGAATGGATATACATTACAGAAGAGGACGGGAAGGAGGATATTATGAGGAAAAATCCGCTTCAGATAAAACAGAAGCGGATAATACGATAATACATCAGCCAGATGGCGAAACAGGAGAGAAATCTGAAAATGTGCAGGAACAGATTGGAAAAGAATCTGAAGCACCTGCAAAGATCAGTGCTCCGACACCCTCCCAAACAGGAGAGAATATAAAAGAAATCAGGCTTGTATGTCAGAATTCTACAAAGAAAAAAATCCAGCGTACCTTTGGCTCGGAGATTTTCTGCAAAATAAAGGGGGAGGATAATTTTATTGTAACTGTTGAGGTTGTGGTTGATAAGGCATTTTTTGGATGGTTGACTTCTATGGGAAGAAATGTACATATTCTGAAACCAAAGAAAGCAGCCGTTGCCTATCGGGATTATCTGAAGAACATTGCAAAAGATTATAAGGGAATTGATAAATAAATATGATATCAGAAAGGATCGTATTATGAAAAGAAGAGCAACAGCTATTCTGCTTGGAATAATGGTATCCTCCATGTTCCTGTCTGCCTGCGGGAAGAATGAGGCAAAAGAAGCAGCAAATGAAAGCGCCCAGGTAGAAGAAGAGGGCGTAGGCGAAGTAACTGAGGAAGGTGAAAAAGTAGAGGCAGAAAATAAAAATGCTTCTGATGCCGATGACAGCAGCAAGGCAGGAGACAGTGCAAAATCAGACGAAGACAATAAAGAGACATCAGTGAAGGAGGAAGAAGACGGAGATTCTTCAGGAAAAGATTCAGATGATGAATCAGAGGAAGATGCTGAGGTAACGGAAGCTTCTGCCGGAAAGATAGGTGTGCTTCTTTCTGATGACGATGAGGATGCAAAAATTGACAGCGAAGAGATGACTTCGCAGATTGAAGATGGAGGATATGAGGCAGATGTGAAGAATGCCGGCGGCGATCCTGCGCTTCAGATTTCCCAGATTCAGGAATTTATTGATGAGCAGGTTTCTGCCCTGATCATTGATCCGGTAGATTCCTATGGTCTGACAGATATCCTGAAAACTGCCAAAGAGCAGGAAATACCGGTTATTTCCTATGACAGTCTGATCCGGGATACTGCGGATATCAATTATTATGCAACTTATGATACCAGAGCAATAGGAAAGGATATTGCCAAAGAAATTATCAAAAAAATGGATCTGGATAAAGCCAGAGAGGATAAGAAGTCTTATACAATAGAATTTCTCATGGGATCTCCGGATGACAATGCTGCACTGTTTCTGTGTAATGGAATCCAGGAAGGGCTTCAGGAATATCTGGATGATGGAACACTTGTATGTAAATCCGGAAATACGTCATTTGATGATACAGGAATCATGAGATGGAGCGAGACATCTGCAAAGACAAAACTTGATTCGATTATAAGTGAGTTTTATGCAGAGGAGAAGGCTCCGGATATTATCTGTACTGCATATGACGGATTTGCGTATGCTGCAGAGGAAATTTTAAGTGACAGTGGTCTGGAACCGGGAAGTGATGAATGGCCGATGATCACAGGATATGGCAGTGAGGCACAGGCAGTAAAGGATATTGCAGCAGGTAAAATGTCATTTACCATGTTTATGGACCGTAAGGAACTGGCTAAGGGCGGAGCACAGATGGCCATTGACTATCTGACAGGAGAGAAAGTTGACGTAAAAGATTATTCACAGTATGATAACGGAGTAAAGATTGTGGGAACTTTTACATGTGGAGCACAGATGATCGACAAGGATAATTATCAGATTCTTGTGGATAACGGAACTTATACGGAAGATGAGATCGCTCCTGATCCCACACCGACACCGGAGGTGACACCTGCGCCAGAGGCAACACCTGTGCCGAAAGTGACATTAAAGACAGCCTCAGAGGAAGATTCAAAAGAAGTGACACCAACTCCCGAAACAGAAGATAAATCAGAAGGTGAAACGAGAGAAAATCTGATCTATGATTCCGAAGATAACTCAAAAGTGGAGAAAACATCAGATCAGAAAAAATAAAGAATTCATAGAACAAAAAAGGATGGGTTTTCCCATCCTTTTATAGTTAATCTCTGAAGGTTAAGGAATCGTCTGTCATGGAATCAACGATAGCAAGAGATTCAAGACGTATTCCCATATCGCGGATCTCCTGACCGCCATGCTGGAATCCTTTCTCAATAACAATACCGGCTCCTTCAAGAGTTGCCCCTGATTTCTTAACAATATCGATCAGGCCGAGAAGTGCACATCCGTTAGCAAGGAAATCATCAATCAGAAGTACATGATCTTCAGGTCCGAGAAACTTCCTGGAAAGGATCACATCATATACTTTCTTATGAGTGAAAGATTCTACTTTAGTTGTATACATTTCGCCATCCAGATTCACGCTCTGTGCTTTCTTGGCAAAAACTACAGGTACATCAAAGTACTGTGCAGCAATACAGGCGATACCGATACCGGATGCTTCAATTGTAAGGATTTTAGTGATTGGACAGTCGGAGAAGCGGCGTTTGAATTCTTTGCCGATTTCATTGATGAGGGTAATATCCATCTGATGATTTAAGAAACTGTCTACTTTTAAAATATTTCCCGGTTTTACAACTCCATCCTTAAGAATTCGGTCTTTTAAAAGCTTCATAGATTTCTCTCCTTTATATATGTAATTAGTTTGTAGCTGTCGGTAACTATCCGGTACACTGCTTCCCGAAAGTACTGAATAGTTACAGTTACTGTGAATATGCAGAATTCAAAAAAACATCAGGCTGCAAAATGAACAGTAACATTGCTGTTTTGATAATTATAAACTATGATACGCTATAATTCGTCTTCATGCAATTATTTTTGACAAAAAATCTAAAAATAATTATAATAGTCTCAGACTGGTTGGGAAAAACCGCAGGACAATCTGTGCAGATTGCCGTAAATCAGCCGAAGAGGGCTAAATAGTGAAACGGATTGTGAATATCCGTCTTACGGACTGGAGATGGAATATGAAAGAATATGAACTGATATGGGAAATTTTTAATAAATGTCCGCGGAATCAGATGCGTGATGTTTTTGTGGAAGAGCTGGAACTTGAGGATCCGGAAGAATATATCAGAAATAAATTCAAAGGAAAAGAAGTTTCCTATGAGAAAACTGTCCTGGAGGATGGAACCATTATTTTTGATATTACGACTTCACAAATAAAACAGCGTTGCTCCTTTACAGAAATTTGACAAATGTGGTATAATATCATTTACGCTGTACAAAAGTGCTGTAAGCAGGAAAGCCACAGACAGTGTGTGAGGATATAAAGACAGATAAGCGGTAAAGAATCGGATATTCTGAAAGAGAAAGGGGAATGTTATGGCCGAGGAACAAAAGACACATACGCATGTACTGGAGGATGGGACGGTAGTTGAACATTCTCATGGGGAGCATGGGCATCATCACAGTCATGCGCATACAAAGGCAGTGCTGAATCGTATGTCCAGAGCAATCGGACATATGGAATCTATCAAACGTATGATAGAGGACGGAAGAGACTGTGCGGAAGTTCTGATACAGCTTTCAGCAGTGAAATCTGCTATCAATAATACAGGTAAGATCATTCTGCAGGATCATATCGAACACTGTATCGTAGATGCAGTGGAACATGGTGATAAAGAGGCAATTAAAGAACTTGAGGTAGCAATTGACAGATTTGTAAAGTAATATGCGTACTCCACACTGGCAATAGAGAATATTTTGTTATTGTTCACACACCACTATCCCGCGAGGTGTTTTGGCATGAATATGCCAAAATCCCGAGACATACAAGCCAAAATTCCATTGTCGTAGGCAATCTGGAATGAATTTTGGCTACGTTATTGTGAACGGAGTGAACAGTAACAATATTTTGTCAGTACAGCAGTGCGTAAATATAAAGGAGAAGATTAATTATGGCAAAAGAATGTAACAACACTTCATGCGACAAAGCAAGCTGCGAAGGTTGTTCAAGCAGCAAGAAACAGCAGAGCTTTCAGGCAGAAATGAATGCTCAGTCAAATGTAAAACATGTGATCGGGGTTGTCAGCGGAAAGGGTGGAGTTGGTAAATCCTTCGTAACAGGCTCTCTGGCAAACATGATGGCAGCACAGGGATACAAAGTCGGTATCCTGGATGCGGATATCACAGGACCGTCCATTCCGAAAATGTATGGATTAAAGGGTGCAGCAATGGCAAATGATGAAGGTATCTACCCGATGATCACAAAAAACGGGATCAAGGTAATGTCCATCAACCTTCTGCTTCCTACAGAGGATACTCCTGTAATCTGGAGAGGTCCGGTTCTTGCAAATATGGTAAAACAGTTCTGGACAGATGTTATCTGGGGCGACGTAGACTATCTGTTTGTGGATATGCCTCCTGGAACAGGTGATGTTCCGCTTACAGCATTCCAGTCTCTGCCGATCGAAGGAATCGTGATCGTAACATCACCTCAGGATCTGGTTAAGATGATCGTTAAGAAAGCCTTTAATATGGCTGAGATGATGAAGATACCGGTACTTGGAATCGTAGAGAACTACAGCTATGTGAAATGTCCGGACTGCGGAAAAGAGATCAAAGTCTTTGGTGAGAGCCATATTGATGAAATCGCAGCAGAGCTGAAGGTTCCTGTACTTGGAAAAATGCCGATCGATATGGATTATGCAACCAAGGCAGACGGCGGATTCTTTGCAGCAATCGACAATCAGTATATTACTGATGCACTGGCTGTAATGCCGAAATAAGAAAAAGAAGTTCTCATTCAGTAAGAAACGCGATTACAAAAATTGTTGTTTCAGTACTGAGTGAGGACTTCTTTTATTATATGGAAGTAAACATTTCAATAAAGCGTTCAGCAGCCTGAGAGACAGTAAGACTGTCATGCTGGGCAAGTATAAGCTGACGTCCGGGAAGAGGCTCTTTTAACATGAGCGGTGTCAGCTGATCATTTTCTTTTAACATATAATCAGGAACACAGGCAATCCCCAGTCCGATCCGTGCCAGATCCAGAAGCAGGTCATTACTGTTTAACTCTACTTCAGGAAGAAGCTTGAGATTATGGGCTGTGAATGCCTCTCGCAGATATTCACTGGTGGTACTTTTGGGGGAAAGCATCAGGATCGGATAGTTCAGAAGCTCTTGCAGTTCGGTCTGAACAGTGTGTACAGGAAAGTAATCCGTATTGGCAACGAATACATCGTGGAATTCTTTTAGCACACGTGTCTGAAAATGACTGCCAAGCCTGGAATTGGGACAGTTGCATACAATAAGATCTGCCTGACCCTTTTCCAGAAGCTCTGCACAGCCGATGGAGGTACTGTTTGTGACTTTGATACGGACATCCGGGTAGGTTTGATGGAATTTCTGAAGATAATCAATGAGAAAATACCGGCAGATCGTATCGCTGGCAGCAATACGCAGCTGGCCTTTCAGCAGATTGTCTCCTGACAGGAGAGATTCTCCCTCGTCCAGAAGCTGGAGAGCCGGTTTTACATGCTGGAGCAGAAGTTCTCCTTCAGGAGTTAACAATACTTTCTTGGTACTGCGGATAAAAAGAGGATGATTTAGCTTCTTTTCCAGAGTTTTAATGGACTGGCTGACTGCTGACTGGGAGATAAAAAGCTGGCGGGAGGCCTCTGAGAAGCTGAGGGTGGTGGCAACATAGTAGAATACTTTGTATAGTTCAAGATTAATATCCATAGAAATAAATCCTTTCATAAAATAATGTGATGATATAAATTGTCGGCAGCAATGGAATTTTAGAGCATTTTTCAAACATGCTTTAGCTTGTATGTCTCTGGATTTTGGCATATTCATTCCAAAACATTTCACGGATAGCGATTAATTAGTTGTATTAATAAAAAATATAAGATATATTAATTTTACTAATGATATTTCCTATGATACTATAAAGGAAGCAATAGTTCAAGCAGCAGACTCACTGGAGTCGGGTTGCAAGATGCTTTAAAAGCATTTTTTCAACAATGCATACATAAGAAAGGAGTTTCTATGAGTAACGTAAGACGTGTCTATGTAGAAAAGAAACCGGCCTTCGCTGTACAGGCAAAGGAATTAAAACATGAGGTCAGCAGCTATCTGGGAATTAAATCCGTAACAGCAGTACGTGTGCTGATCCGCTATGATGTAGAAAATATTTCTGATGAAGTTTTTGATAAAGCATGCAAAACTGTTTTTGCAGAGCCACCTGTAGATGATTTATATCTAGAGAATTTTGAGGCAGCAGAAGGCTCCCGCATCTTCTCTGTAGAATTTTTACCGGGACAGTTTGACCAGAGAGCAGATTCTGCTGTTCAGTGTGTACAGTTCCTGGATGAGAATGCACAGCCTATCATTCGTTCCGCAACTACTTATGTAATTGAAGGAACTATTTCAGATGAAGAATTTGATGCTATCAAGCATCACTGCATCAACCCTGTAGATTCCCGTGAGACAGGTTTGGAGAAACCGGAAACACTGGTAACTGTATTCCCGGAACCGGAAGATGTTAAGATTTTTGACGGATTCAAGGAAATGCCGGAAGCAGAATTAAAGGAACTTTATGATTCTTTAAATCTTGCAATGACATTCAAGGATTTCCAGCATATACAGCATTATTTCAAGGAAGAAGAGAAACGTGACCCATCCATGACAGAGATCCGTGTACTTGATACATACTGGTCTGATCATTGCCGTCACACAACCTTCTCCACAGAGCTGACAGATGTAAAATTTGACGAAGGTGATTACAAAGCACCGATCGTAGATACCTACAACAAATATCTTGCTGACAGAGAAGAACTTTACAAAGGCCGTAAGGACAAATTTGTCTGCCTGATGGATCTGGCTCTGATGGCTATGAAGAAACTGAAAGCAGAAGGAAAGCTTGCTGATCAGGAAGAATCTGATGAGATCAATGCCTGCAGTATTGTAGTTCCTGTAGACGTAGACGGTAAAGAAGAGGAATGGCTGATCAACTTCAAGAATGAGACACATAACCATCCTACTGAGATCGAGCCATTCGGTGGTGCAGCTACCTGCCTTGGCGGTGCAATCCGTGACCCGCTTTCAGGACGTACTTATGTATATCAGGCAATGCGTGTAACAGGTGCAGCAGATCCTACTGTTTCTGTAAAAGAAACTCTCAAGGGTAAACTTCCGCAGAAGAAACTGGTAAGAAGCGCAGCTCATGGCTACAGCTCCTATGGAAACCAGATCGGTCTTGCAACAGGCTATGTAAAAGAAGTTTATCATCCAAATTATGTGGCAAAACGTATGGAAATCGGTGCTGTTATGGGTGCTGCTCCCAGACGTGCGGTTATCCGTGAGAATTCTGATCCGGGAGATATCATTATCTTACTTGGAGGACGTACAGGACGTGACGGTATCGGTGGTGCTACCGGTTCTTCCAAGGTTCATACAGAGGCTTCCATCGAAGTGTGCGGTGCTGAGGTTCAGAAGGGTAATGCACCTACTGAGCGTAAGATCCAGCGTATGTTCCGCCGTGAAGAAGTCAGCCATATTATCAAGAAATGTAATGACTTTGGTGCAGGCGGTGTTTCCGTTGCTATCGGTGAGCTGGCAGCAGGTCTTAGAGTAGACCTTGACAAGGTTCCGAAGAAATATGCAGGTCTTGACGGAACTGAGATTGCAATTTCCGAATCTCAGGAACGTATGGCTGTAGTAGTTGACCCGAAAGATGTAGATACTTTCCTTGGCTATGCAAATGAAGAGAACCTGGAGGCAATTCCTGTTGCAGTTGTAACAGAGGATCCTCGTCTGGTACTTGTATGGAGAGGAAAAGAAATTGTAAATATTTCCCGTGCATTCCTGGATACCAACGGTGCACATCAGGAAACAACTGTAGAAGTAGAAATCCCGAACAAAGAAGGCAATCTCTTTGAAGAGCGCCCGGATGTAGCTGATGTAAAAGCTAAATGGATGGAAACTCTGGCAGACTTAAATGTATGCTCTCAGAAAGGACTTGTGGAAATGTTCGACGGTTCTATCGGAGCAGGCAGCGTATTTATGCCATATGGTGGTAAATATCAGCTTACAGAGACTCAGTCCATGGTAGCAAAGGTTCCGGTACAGAATGGTAAAACAGATACTGTAACCATGATGAGCTATGGCTTTGATCCGTATTTATCCTCCTGGAGCCCATATCACGGAGCTGCTTATGCAGTGACAGAGTCCGTTGCAAGAATCGTGGCTACAGGTGGTGACTATAAGAAAATCCGTTTCACATTCCAGGAATACTTCCGTCGTATGACAGAAGATCCTAAGAGATGGAGCCAGCCTTTCGCAGCACTTCTCGGTGCTTATGCAGCACAGATGGGATTTGGACTTCCATCCATCGGTGGTAAGGACAGTATGTCCGGTACATTCAATGATATTGATGTACCTCCGACACTGGTATCTTTCGCAGTTGACGTTGCGAAGATCCAGGATGTGATTACACCGGAATTAAAGAAAGCAGGAAACAAACTGGTATGGCTTCGTGCACCGAAGGATCAGTATGATCTGCCGGATTATGCAGGAATCATGGATCAGTATGAAAAACTTCATAAAGATATGCAGGACGGCAAAGTTGTTTCTGCTTATGCACTTGACCGTCATGGTATTGCAGCAGCTGTTGCGAAGATGGCATTTGGTAATGGCATGGGAGTGAAGATCGAGCATAATCTTGATCCTAGAGATTTCTTTGCACCTGGATTTGGCGATATCATTCTGGAAGTTCCGGATGGAAAAGTTGGCGAACTTTCCATCACTTATACAGTGATCGGTGAAGTAACTGCTGACGGTAACTTCTCCTATGGAAATACAGTGATCACTGTAGACGAAGCTGAAAATGCATGGAAAGGTACTCTGGAAAAAGTATTTAAGACAGTTTCTTCTGAGAATGACAAAGAGGCAGCTGACAGAGATGAGAAGCTTTATCGTGCAGATAGCATTTATGTATGCAAGAACAAAGTTGCAAAACCTCGTGTATTTATTCCTGTATTCCCTGGAACAAACTGCGAGTATGACAGTACACGTGCGTTTGAACGCGCAGGTGCGGAGGTGGATGTAAAAGTATTCAAGAATTTGACTGCTGAAGATATCCATGACTCTGTAGAGCTTTTTGAGAAAGCAATCGATCAGGCACAGATCATCATGTTCCCGGGTGGATTCTCCGCAGGTGACGAACCGGATGGTTCTGCGAAATTCTTTGCAACTGCATTCCAGAATGCGAAGATCAAAGAAGCTGTTATGAAGCTGATCAATGAAAGAGACGGTCTGGCACTTGGTATCTGTAACGGATTCCAGGCTCTGATCAAGCTTGGTCTTGTACCTTACGGTGAAATCTGCGGACAGAAGGCAGATTCTCCGACACTGACATTCAATACCATTGGACGTCATATTTCCAAGATGGTTTATACAAAAGTTGTAAGTAATAAATCTCCATGGCTGCAGAAAGCACAGCTTGGCGGTGTATACTGTAACCCGGCTTCACATGGTGAAGGACGTTTCGTTGCAAATGAAGAATGGCTGCAGAAGCTGTTTGCAAACGGACAGGTTGCAACTCAGTATGTAACTCCGGATGGACAGCTCAGTGTTGATGAAGAATGGAATGTCAATGGTTCTTATATGAACATTGAAGGTATTACCAGCCCGGATGGACGTATCCTTGGTAAGATGGCACATAGCGAACGTCGTGGGGATGGAGTTGCTATTAATATCTATGGAGAGCAGGATATTAAAATATTCGAGTCTGGTGTGGAATATTTTAAATAAACTCTTTCTAGGACGGAAGGCTCCCAGAGGAAGGACAGAAAGCGCTGTCCCTCCTCTGGACTCCACCCTTGCGCTTCCTTTTTAGAAGCGCCGGGATTGTGGTGTGGAGGAGTGTATTAACTTTGCGTATTCGCCTGGTTGGGCAGCGCCCTTTTTTGATGATGAAAATAATAAAAACTATTGCAATTTCGTGGCTTTTTGAATATACTATATGTAACAGAGTTGCCCGAAGCCTTTTTGGCATTGGGGACCAAGCTGAGACTTGTGCTCAGCTTTTTTACGTTAAGGAGTGATTTTATGGATTTGAAAAAGCCATTGACTTTTGATGAGCAATTGGATAAGTTAGCTGCCCATGGGATGATTATCAGAGACAGAGAAAAAGCAAAAGATATTTTGAATTTGTGACATAAACATATTTGCAGCAGTCAAAAGAAGAAGCAACATGTTTGAAAGAAAAATTAAGTCAAAAATGCCGCAGCCTTTGAAAATATTGGCTGCGGCATTTAAAATATATGATATGTTTGATGTAAAAACATCAGGTTCTCAACCAGACATTTGGGTAAGTCAAGATGATGCTTCTGATATAAGATATGCAACATTAAAATCATCATATACTTGAGAATTTAAATGCATATCTTCATATAACTTAATATAGTCGCCGATTGTTTTGCCAAAAACAGAACTATTACAATTATTGCATGTGTTATCCTCTGCATATATATGAGTGTTTCCATCGTTGTCCTCAACAAATAAGAGAGTAACATCTATTTTATCTTCTGTTAACCAGAAAGAGATATATTTTGAAAGAGTCCCATCAATTTCTGTGGCACCATCCGGAATTTGTTCATCTGATTCCAGCTCATTAATATGTTCCCAAAAAATTTGAGGAGAGAACACAAGTAATTTTAAGTTTTTTTGAGAGTCTTCTGAGTACCATATATGTGCTTCTGTGTTGAGATAGTCGGTTATATTAATATCCGTATCTGCCGGTAACTCATAAGTTTCACCGGCGTCGGAAGTCAGTGAAAAGGTTTTTGTATGATTAGAATAAGAAGTGACAATCCCCTTGACAAAATAGTAAGTTGTATCTGACTCACTGTCATAATAAGAGCCGGAACCATCTATATCATAAGATACATGTTGCCCCTCAGGCTCCTTAGGGGCGGAAAGGGTGATTAGATCTGAGGGGGCTTTGCCAAAAGCTTGTCCGGATAGCAATATACTACCGAGTACGATACTGCCTGCGATACATAGAATTTTTACATTATTCATGGTTAAATGGCCTCCTTGTTTAGTTGTTGAATATTATATCAATTAAAGTGTGAAAATTGTAATTTTGACTTATCGAAATATGTTTTAGAAATGAGTAGGATTTCGGTTATTTTTGAATATGATAAAGAATAAAGACACAAGTATTGTTCGGTTTATTAGTCGTGTTCCAATGGTTACTGGAAAATAATTGATGATTAGAAATACAACGTAATATTATCAATAGCAAAGCTATAGGATTTCAAAAATGAAGTCTTATAGCTATTTTTGTGTAGCAGTAAAAATTGTGAAGGGTATGTTTGGGAAAAATATTTGTGATTACTTGATTTGAATCAAGCGGTGAAATTGCTATTTGTCAGACAATAAGATATAATTAGAGAAAATCTTGTTTGCAAAAGAACAGGATAAACAGTAACTTTAAGCAAGATGGTTTTGTCTGTTGATTTTGAGCGTGTAAAAAGGAAAAAGTATGAGTGATGAAAGAAAAAGGGAAAATGAAGAGGAAAAACTGAAGGATTTTTTTCATAATGTGATAGGAATAAAATCGGAAGCTGTGCTGGAGGTGTTGGCGGAGAACTCAGAAATCTGTAATTTGAAAGCAAGAACCTTGCTGATGAAAGAGAACGAGAAGGTAGATGCGATTTCTTTTCTGTATAAAAAGGGTGGTCTTGTAAAGTCATATTATGAAAAATCAGACGGAAAAAAACAGGTTCACTGCTTTGCGCATTTTCAGGGGGAAGCTCTGGTAGGGATTATGAATCTGGACAAGCAGATAACCTCTTTCCTGACAGTGGAGCTGATAACGGACTGTGAAATTGTAAGGACATCAGCGGATGTTCTTCGAAAGCTGGCTATAGAGAATATAGAAATTGCTTTGGTCTGTAATCGGATGCAGAGTGTGGCATCTATGAGGGAATATGAATACAGAAAAATGATTCTTACCTGTAATCCGGTACAGAGGTATGAATATTTCCTGGAAACCTATCCGGGGATGGAAAAAAAGGTGAACAAAAAGGATATAGCATCTTATCTGAATATGACACCTGAATGTTTCAGCAGGATGCTGAAAAAATATGATGGGGCTTGACAGAGCGGGAAAGTAACTGTCAATTCACATAATAAAAACTCACAAATCAAGGAGGAAAAATTCATGAAGAAAAAGAAAAATGTACTATTAATGATTCTTGCGGCAGTAGTAGCAATGCTTGCCATGTCCGTAAATGTCTGGGCAGTACAGAAGAATCCATTGGCGAAGATGCCAACAAAGATGAAAGTTACATTGGGGTGTAGCGTAGATAATGTGACAAACTATTCAACGCCGGTATATTACAATCGTGAAAATATAGAAATATCTGCGGTAAGCAGTAATCCCAAGGTGATGGCAGTGTTTTCACGTGTATCCGGCAGTGATGGTGGTGCGAAAAGAAATGCATTTTATCAGGTAACTGGAATCAAGGAAGGAACAGCTAAGGTTAATGTCACTGTAAAAGTAAATGGAAAAACATATAAAAAAACCTGCACCTATACATTTGTAAAATATGCAAATCCATTTAAAAAGCTGAAAATCGGGAAAAAGAACCTGGCTTCCTACTATGCAAAAGAGCCGGAACCAAGTTTATATGGGGTTGTAAGCAGACTGAATGGAAAGCTGACCTACAGTCTGAAAGCAGGATATAAAGTAGAAAAGATAGAATACAGCAGATTTGTTAGTGCTAACAATGGAAGCATAAAAATGTATTCTATAAAAAAGGGACAAAAGCTTCCAAAGGATTTCCTGGCACTTTTTATAAAATTGAAGAATATAAAAAATAATGCCTATGTTTCTATTAGAGTAGATAATAATTAGGGCAGTAGTGTTATGTAAGATAAGGAGCCAAGATGAAGAAAAAGTTCTCAGCGATTTTGACAGGTGCTTTTTTGATACTGTTTTGCATGGTAATGTCAGTAACTGTAAATGCTGCGCAAAAAACACCTGGAAGAGTAAAAATGGTAAGTGCGTATTCTGATCCTGATGTTAATCAGGTTCATGTTACATGGGACAAAACGACAAATGCTACAGAATATGTTCTGTTTTATAAAGAGGTTGGCACAGATAAGTGGAAGAAAGTGCTATCTGTTAATTCTTCCAGAAGAGATTGCTGGCTTAACTACAAAATTGGAGAGGATGTGAAAGTTGGTAAGGAATATGCCTGGACTGTGAAAGGATATAATAAAAGTTCCAAAAAATATGGAGCATATGATAAAAAGGGAATAAGTATTAAAATCCTTCCAGAAAGAGCACTGCTATCCGGTATTGCTGTGAATGACGATAAGACGGGTGTTATATTACAATGGGAAAAATATGAGGATGGCGATCTGAAAAGAGGAGATTTTTATAATATTTATAGAAAACAGTCAGGAAAATGGAAAAAGATTGCACAGGTCGATGGCAGGACAACCACATATACAGATACGGAATATGAAAAAAATAAAGTTAATACCTATACTGTCAGAGTATACGACAGTAAGTCAAAAACACTTGGGAATTATAATAAAACAGGACTTTCTATTGATTTGAGAAACAAGACGCCTCTCATTGTGTACAATAGTACTGCAAAAGAAATACTGCTGAAAGGGACGACAATTCCATATGTTTATTATAATACAAGTGGTAAGATTAAGTGGTCTTCCAGTAATAAAAAGGTTGTTCAGGTTGTGTCAACCGGGAAAAATAGCTGTAATCTTAAAGCAGTAAAAGAGGGAACTGTTCTGATCAGTGCTCAAAATGGAAATATGAGAGAGACATTTACTGTTGTTGTTGCATCAGGTAATGACTATATTAATAAGTGGATTCAGAACATTGTAAAAGAAGTGCGGCTGGCAGCTAATGATCGGGAACGGCAGTTATTATTGGTGTCTCAATATATAGTCAGCAATTTTACCTATGATAACATTTTTGATATGAAAACAGTAATTTCAGAAAGGAAAGGAAACTGTTATTCCGCAGGTCTGGTAATGGCAAGAATTTATCAGGCAATGGGATACAAAGCAACAGTCCGTTCAGCCATTCATGATAAAAAGTCCAGATATCCCAGCAATATGATTATGGGCTCTGACCACTATAATGTCGAGGTTATAATGAACGGAAGGACCTATTATCTTGATGCAACTCCCAGATGTGGAGGAGTTTATTTATCCTCCCCAAAAGAAGTCCTGGAATCATATATATACAGTGGAAATGGATGGGAGCGCATACAATAAAAAATACAAGTCTGAATTATTCATGATAACTTGTCTTATTTTAGAAAGAGGAAAAATTATGCAGAGAAAGAAAAATGTATTATTTATGCTCCTTGCGACAGTAGTAGCAATGCTTGCCATGTCCGTAAATGTCTGGGCAGCACAGAAGAATCCTCTGGCACAAATGTCAACGAAGGCCAGTGCTGTATTATATTCAGCACCAGCTGGAATGGGGTGCGATTATTTCACACCAGAATATGCATCAAAGGTGAAAATCAGCGTAAAGAGTTATAATACAAAGATTGTAACGGTAAAAGGTTATACCTTTGAAAGAAACGGAAAATATTCCGCAGGATATGAGACAACGCCAATAGCACCGGGAAACACTAAAATTAAAGTTAAGGTTACGGTGGGATCGAAATCCTATACAAGAACATGCAGTTATACAGTATATAAATGGGAAAATCCGTTGAAGATATTTAAAATCGGTTCAAAAAATTACTGCTCAAAGTTAAATAAATCGGGTACTGTTACAGTGTCAGAGGATTCATTGAATGGGAGACTGGTATATAAGTTAAAACCGGATTATACATTGGTATCCATGATATGCTATGTAAAAACCGGGGATAAGTATTCTACAGTCAAAAATATAAAGAGCGGAAAAAAGCTTCCACAGGGTACTTACGGTATATTTATGCAGATTAAATCCAAAAAAAATAATAAGTTTTATAATGTGAGACTTTATACAGAATAACAGTTAAGCCTGTAGTACATTTTCCTTTGTGAAAATTACGCGAACATACTCTTAAAATAAAACTATCCCGAACAAGCTGCAAAGTGTAAAATCTTTGTACTTAGCGGGATAGTTTTATTTTTGAACTGACAGTGTTAAAAATCATTATTAACCGATATACCCTTTTGGTATGAGAATGATGAGCACTGGAAAATTTTTACAATTAATTGATTTGAATCAAGTAGGAAAATTGCTATTTGTCAGACAATAAGATATAATTATAAAAAATCCTGCTTATAAAAAAAATAGGACAAACAATAACTTCTTTTCTTACAGTAGAGCTGATAACTGACTATGAAATTGTGAGGATATTAGAGGTACTTTTTCGAAAGCTGGCTATGGAGAATATGGAAATCTTCAGCAGGATGTTGAAAGAATATGATGGTACTGTTGTCAGACATTTATCCATTTGAAAAGCGAGGACAAGAGATATGAAAAAGAATGCTTTTAATAGAAAAAACAGTATTATTACTTTTAACGATCATCAGTGTACTGGGATTACAGTTGATTTCTGTAAATGCAAAGTCACCCACATATCAGCAAGTGCCAACAATGGCTTATTTAAAAGTTGAAAGGCATATCTTTCTTATGCAAATTCAGCACCTCAGTTGTTTTATGAACCGATGAATGGAGAAACTGTTCGCCTTACACAAAAGATTTGTACCGGTGCATGGACAGATGGAAAGATTTTTTATTATGCTTCGGGTAATAAGAGGGTACCTACGAAGGTAAGTTTATATAAATATACCATCAAAACAGGAAAAACAGAAAAATTGTGTACGATAAATAAAAATTGTGATTTGGTGGGATATTCAAAGAATAATTTTTATTTACACACAATGGGTGATATATGCTCTAAGTGACTTCTTAATCATGATTTTGTCATGGTTAGTGAAGCAATCACTTAGAGCATTTTTGTTTCAGGAGGTACAGGCATGAGAAATGAAAAAATTACCCCACTGTACGAGCGCCTGAGCCGGGACGATGAGTTACAGGGCGAGAGCAACTCCATATCCAACCAAAAACAGATGTTAGAGGATTTTGCCCGCCGGAACGGGCTGTCCAACCCTACGCACTTTACCGATGATGGTATCTCAGGCACCCGTTTTGACCACCCCGGATTTTTGGCGATGATGGAGGAAGTGGAGGCAGGGCGTGTAGAGACAATTGTCATCAAGGACATGAGCCGGTTAGGACGCGACTATCTGAAGGTCGGTCAGGTTATGGAGGTTTTGCGGCAGCGAGGCGTTCGTCTGATTGCCATCAACGACGGTGTGGACAGTCTGAAAGGCGATGACGATTTTACCCCGTTCCGCAACATTATGAATGAATTTTACGCCCGTGATACCAGCCGGAAAATCCGCTCTGTGTTTAAGTCAAAAGGCATGAGTGGCAAGCACCTGACCGACACTGTGATTTACGGCTACTTATAGGACGAAAAACGGGAGCATTGGCTGGTAGATGAGGAAGCTGCCGAAGTGGTACGCCGTATATTCTCCCTCACGCTGGAGGGATAGGGGCCTTACCAGATCGCCTGCAAATTATCCACAGACCGGATTGAAATTCCTGTCGTACACCTTGCCCGCTTCAACGAGGGTGTGAACCGTTCAAAGCCGGTCAAAGACCCATATGGATGGGGATCATCTACCATTGTGAACATTTTGAAAAAACGAGAGTATTTAGGGCATACCATCAATTTCAAGACCCGCAAGCACTTTAAGGACAAGAAAAGCCACTATGTTTCTGAGGACAAAATCAAGGCGAAGAAAAAAGCAGAAATGGACGCTAAGAAAGCCCTGATCCGGGCTGAGGATATGAAAAAAGGTGTTTTTTCTACTATCGGTCAGCTACCAAAAGAAGAACCGTGCAAAGGCAGCATAGCAGCCAGCGCAGCAGTCTAATCATCACGAAGCAAAGGAGAATGAATATGAGTAAGTTGACTTACATTCGTTGTGGAGATTATGATATACCCAACCTAAAACTTTCTGAACAGCCGGAAACTTCTATCGGCAAGTACGGCAGAATGCGAAAATCCTACCTAAAGGAACATCGCCCCATTCTCTACAACCATCTGCTGATGAGCGAGAAGCTGTATCCACACCTGTTAGAGATTGAGCGGACAGCACAGGGGCGTGTGGAAACCATGTTGCCTCACATGATGGAAGTTGCGGGTGTCACGGAGGAACTGAAAGCCTGTGACCCTATGCGTTGGGTGGGGCTGATGAACACATTAACGACACAGATTGAGGAAATTTTAATCAGGGAACTGATTTGCAGCTGAATGGGAGGTGCGGGAAATGCTGACCTTTGAAAAGGTTTTGAAAGTGTTTCAGGCATATCTGGATGATGATCCTCTGTATGAGGTGGTTCAAACCAGCCACGGTTATACATTGATGGCATGGGAACCCCACCGGAATGACTGGTACAGCGCCGAAATACAGAAAACCCCGGAGAATTTACGGAACGCTTTGTTGGGTACATACGCCAACTTTCTGGAAGATAAGATTACCGGAAATGACCGTGACCTGACTGCGACAGAAACCGAAGAAATCCAGCAGAGGTGTCGGGAACTTTTGGAAAAGTGTCTTATATTTTTCAAGAACAGGAATTACAATAGAAGGGAAATGAAAAAAGTAAAAGAAAAATTTCTAAAGTTAAATCCTTTTGGGTTACTCAGTTGTATATTAAGTGTAAGGCGTTTTACACATGGAAGGCGGTGACACGGTATCGAAGATTTCATACTAATTAAAAAAATCCAGTCGGGTGACACAGATGCATTTGAGATGATTGTCCGAAAATATTATCAGTCAATTTATCTATTTTGTTGTCGGCGATTGAACGGCGATCCAGATACCGCCGCAGATATTACACAAGATGTTTTCTTGAAATTGTTGGAGAATATTCAATCAGTACGAAAGATCGGGAAATTTCAAAACTACCTGCTAACGATTGCTGTTAATACCTGTAACAATTATACTAAGAAAGCAAAACCCCTGTATATGGATTTAGAAACTCTTGAAGATATAGAAGATACTGATAATGCCTTTGAAAAAATTGAGCTTAACGAACTTAAAGCGCAAATTCAATATGCAATCAACACATTACCGGACTATCAAAAAGAGGTCATCATTTTACGATTTTATTATGATTTGAAAATCCGAGAGATTGCAACCATTACAAAAGCTAGTGTTTCTACTGTAAAATCTAGGCTCCAACAGGGGATTAAAAAACTGGAACGATATTTGGCTGATTTTAGAGGAGGCGATAATGTATGACCCAAAAACAAAATGGTGTATTAGAATGGTTGCAGAGTTGTGAAACGCCTGCTCCATCTGAACCTAAAATTAAAGCAGTAATCGTAGCTGGAAAAAGTTACATGAATAGTTCTGAATTCAATAAAAATTCAATGCGAGATATTATATTGAACCAACTTCAATTTCTGCCGCTTTCTTTCTGGATTGTTCAAATAATACTCACTATATGTGCAGTATTATTAGCATGTATCCTGGGCCAATGGAGGGTTCCATTTTATTATCCATTGACAATCCTTGCAGTTATGGTTCCATTCCTTGCGTTATTAGGTGCAATAGAAATATCTAAAAGCAACATCTATGGTATGTGGGAAATTGAACAGTCTAGTAGAACAACGCTGGTAAAAATTGTAGCAGGTCGTATGCTGATTATTGGAGTAATCAACCTTTTCCTAATAACAGTCATTTTAATTTCAATGGCATATATTTACCAGAAATCAATGATTGAAATGGTGTTGTATGGTTTGATTCCATTTAATATTTCTTGCACTTGTTATCTTTTTATATGTGCGAAAAGCAGGACAAACGATAGCTTGTATCATTTAATCGCTTGTATGATTTTTCTTTCTGGAACATTTTCTCTTGTACTCCATCAGCGATTTATATTTGAAGCGTCTATGTTCTGGGGATGGATTGGATTTTATGTGTTATCTATTATCCTATTAGGGAAAACACTTCAACTGTACTTGAAAAAAGAAAAAATGATTGGAGAATTGATATGGAACTTACAATAAATGATCTTTCAAAAGAATATGGAAGAAAAAAAGCTGTAAATCATTTCAGCGCAAAATTAACAAATGGTGTTTATGGTCTACTCGGGGCAAATGGTGCGGGCAAGACAACTTTGATGCGAATGATTTGCGATGTCCAAACTGAAACGAAAGGAGCCATTTTTTTTAACGGGAAAAACATTCATGATTTGGGCGAGAAATATCGTAATATCTTAGGCTACCTGCCACAAAATTTTGGCTATTATCCTAACTTTACAGCGTATAAATTTTTGATGTATATCTCTGCAATAAAGGGGCTGCCGCCTAAAAAAGCCCATAATCGCACAATGGAGCTGTTGCAGGTTGTTGATCTGCTCACACAGAAAAACGAAAAAATCAAAACTTTTTCCGGCGGTATGAAACAACGCTTGGGAATTGCTCAAGCATTACTAAACGATCCCCGTATTTTGATTTTGGATGAACCTACAGCTGGACTTGACCCGAAAGAGCGGGTGCGGTTTAGGAATCTGATTAGTTCTTTGGCAGAAAATAGAATTGTAATTTTGTCCACTCACATTGTTTCTGATGTTGAATATATCGCAAATGAGATTCTGATTATGAAAAATGGCGAGTTAATTCAACATGGTTCTCCAGAAGAAATTTTGAAGCCGATTGAAAAATGTGTTTGGGAATGTGATGTATCTCGAAAAGAGGCCGAAGAATTAGAATTGAACTATGTAACAGCAAATCTGAAACATAATAATGGTGCAGAACGGCTGAGGATTATTTCTCAAGAAGCACCATGCAGAACCGCTTGGAATGTTGATCCAACATTGGAAGATTTGTATTTATACTATTTTGCGGAGGTATCCGAGCATGAATGAAATGATAAAAGCAGAACGAAATAAAATATGTTCGAGAAAGCAAACACGAATGTTGTTTTTAGCTGGTGTGGTTCTTATCGTTGCCTATTTTTTCTTTTTTCAATTTAATTATCAAAATGTTTTCTATGATTATGACCTTGAAAAAATGGCATCAGCAAGCGGTTTTACAGCCATTGAACAACGGAAGGAAGTAGCAGAAATATTTGAAGGAAAACTCTCTCAAAATACATTACTTACTATGCAAGAAAAAATCGACCAAGCAAAACAAGCAACTGTTGGACAAGATGAAAATTCTGCTTTTTCTGCTGTTCATGTTTATCGTGACCAAGCGGCGATTCTGGAATATTTGACAAATTCTGATGGTAGTTTTAAGTCACTCGAAACAGCATATCCAAATAGTCCAACTGTGACTTTAGGATATTGCGATGGCTGGGATAAGCTATTATCTGGAATGGGGAGCATCTTGTCCATAATGATATGTTTAATTGTTGTAATCACTCTATCTCCTGTTTTCTCAGAAGAGTATGCACTTCATACAGATAGCATTATTTATTCGGCTCGGTATGGCCGAACCAAACTCACAACTTCAAAAATTATAGCGGCCTTGGAAGTTGTAATTGGCACATACCTCTTGTATTTACTGCTAAATTTAGTTCTGTATGGCTGTACCTATGGGTTACAGGGGTGGAATGTAAGCATTCAATCTTCATTACATTATGCTTCTTCAATATATAATTTGACCTTTTTGCAAATGTTCTTTATCTCTGTAATATTGAATATTTTTGGGATTGTAGCCTTGACAACTATTACATTGTTTTTAAGTGCTCAAATGAGTTCTCCTGTTACAGCGCTTATTACTTCTTGCGTCATCTGCTTCTTGCCAGTTGTGTTTGATTTTAATGATAGCCTTCCTGTTTTACAAAAAATGCAGGAAATTTGCCCGATTTTTATGCTTCATACAAACGGTATATTTTCTGATATGAAAACATATTTCGGTATGAGCCAGCCGGTCTTTATGATCATCCTTAATGTTGGATTGATATTCGTATTTTATAGACTAACAAAAAATATATCAAAGAAACATCAAGTTACGGGGTAATTTTGATGAAAGAGACAAGTTGGGTTAGTTGTCCTATATGCCATAATAAAACCCGAATAAAAATACGAATTGACACGGAATTAAGGAATTTCCCCTTGTTCTGTCCAAAATGTAAACAGGAAACGCTCATTCATGTAAAGCAACTGAATATATCCGTTATTAGAGAGCCAGACGCATAGACGCAGAGCCGATAACACGCAGGCTAACATGACTGCTGTTATCGGCTTTTCATATTCTTTTAAACCTGCCCCGCCTAATGGGGAAAGAAAAAAACCGTAGCTGGGCAGGTTGATTTTGTGCGCTTACTCTAGATACCCTGGCGGCGGTTTTGAGAAATCAGAGCCGCCGTTTCTTTTCGTCTACCCTAAACCAACGACGACCCAACACCGTGTAAATCCACGGCGGCATATAGGAGGATGCCGCCGTGTCTATGTTTGCGTCTTTTCACAGTACCCATGATCTGCACCAGCTAAAAAAAGCCTGCTCCCGGCAGCGGAGCAATGTGGTCAGCAGTATGCACTATACCATGTAACTAAACAGCAAAATATACTCTATTACGCTCGTATGGCTTTATGCCGTCCGGGCGCTTTTTTGTCCCTATGGAGCCGGAACATCGGGTCAGCATGGCCCGAACTTTATCCCCGGTGCCGCTCCCCGCCGCCCCATTCAGATTTACCAAAAAAATCTGAATGGAGGAAAGGCAGATGGAAGTTACCATCAATTATAACGGACAAGCTGTGGCCGTGGAGGTTACGCTGGAAGTCTATGAATTTCTTGACCGGGCCAATCATAAAACGGAGAACCTGTTCCATGAACAGCGGCGGCATTGGGATGGCCGGGAGTTTGACGAGTACATCATTACCACCGAGGGTGTAGGAGCCTACGGCGAAACGCCGGAAGAATACCTTTGCCGCATGGAAACGCCGCATGAGCTGATGGCGGTTCTGCCGGTGGCTCTGGCTCATGCCACTCTGGCACAGGCCCGCCGTGTTCACGCCTACTACATTGCCGGTATCAAGCAGCCGGAAATCTCCCGGAGAGAGGGTGTCCACAGCAGCAAGGTCAGCGTTTCCATCCGTCGGGGTCTGCACCGGTACTTTGCGCGTCAGAAATGGACGGTCAATCTATGAGCGTTTCCAAAGAAAAGAGGTGCCTGACATGAACGAAAAAATTACAGCCCACCCCCAAAAAGAAGAACGGGAGAAAGTCCTGAAGGAGATTCGGCAGCTTGAAAACCGAAAGAAGATTTTGGAGAACAAGCATCGGAACGAAGAACGCAGGGTTCGCACCCGCCGCCTGATTGAGCGCGGAGCCGTTTTGGAGGGGATTTTCCCGCTGGCTCCTAACCTTTCCGGCGCAGAGGTTAAAGCATTTCTGATTACCCTGTCCCATTTTCCGGGGGCTGCGGAATTGACTGCAAACCTGTCAAAATCCGGGGACACGCCATAAGTCCCTTGTTTACAAGGGCACACTTATACACCGTTGCCGGTGCTGCGCGCCCTGCCCCGTGAACTGTCCGGCGAACAACAGCTTGCCCTTGTGCGTGCCTATGTGAAGGACAACTTTGTAGACAAAGGAATGTGTGCCGACTTTGCTATCCATGACAAGGGAACCGGCAACCCTCATGTCCATATCATGCTGACGCTCCGGCCTTTGAAAGAAAATGGACAGTGGGGCGCAAAGTGCCGCAAGGCATACGATCTGGACGAGAATGGACAGCGTATCCCGGATGGGAAAGGCGGTTGGAAAAATCACATTTTGGCGTACCCTTGTCAAGTGCGTCGCGTTTCACGACATACCTTTGCATACAGAAAAACCGCCGTACAGGTTTCCCCATACGGCGGCAGACTGTTTATTTGCCGAACAAGTCGCTGTGTGTGCCGGTGCGGGCCAGCGTCAGCACCAGAACATCATCCTCTATGCGGTAGACAAGCAGCCAGTCCGGGAGAATGTGACATTCCCGATGGCCTGCCCAATCGCCGGACAGGTCATGGTCACGGTTCTTATCCGGCAGCGGTTCGCCCATTGCCAGCAATGCTACGACCTGCTCCAGCAGTTCGATCTTCAAGCCACGCTTGATGGCTCGTTTGTAGTCTTTTTTGAAACTGGTCGTGTACTTGACGGTATATTTGGTTTCTTTCATCTTTTCAGGTCAGAAAATAACTCGTCAAGGTCATTGTAGCCCTTTACAGACGGGTCTTTTGCAATCCTTTCCGCTTCCAGCATGGCAGCAACCGTTTCTTTGTTCGGCTGTTCCAGCCTTACTTCAAAGGGAATGCCGCCTTCACGAAGCGACTGGCGCACAAAGATGTTAAACGCCGTAGTCAGGTTCATGCCAAGTTCAGTAAACAGTGCGTCCGCCTGCGCTTTCAAATCTGCGTCCATGCGGATACTGATGTTTGTGGTATTTCCAGCCATACGATCAACCCCTTTCTGCTGGCAATTATAGTATATGCCATTTGCACGAAGAAAACAATACTTTGCACGAATATTTAACAATAAATTCATTCAAGGAGGTTACCAGCTTTATGAAAGAAATCATTTATGAAGAACAATAAGTCTGAACCTATCCCCGTCATGGATTACCGCCAGTACCGCAGAGTGCGGAGGCTGGTGCATGAGTGCTGTAACTACATCGACGGAAACTGTATCGCCCTGGACGATGGGGAGGAATGTGTCTGTGTCCAGTCTATTTCCTACTCCCTGTTGTGCAGGTGGTTTCGGGCGGCGGTATTGCCGCAGGATAAGGAACTGGAAACGGCGCTGTTCCACCGGCTGAATGCTAAGAAATGCGCCGGCCAGAGGCAGACCGTTGTGCCATGCTTTGGAAAATCCGGCTACTTTATGCCCCGCTGTATCTGCCAATGCCAGCAGGAGGCTGAGGAGCAGCGCAAGGCTGCTGAAGAACGGCAGCGCCGCATGGAGCGTATCAAACGCCGAAAGGCACAGGGTTTGCAAGACCGCTATCTCTATGACTACACCTTTGCCAACGACAACGGCAAAAACCCATTGATGGACAAGGCCCGCGCCTATGTGGAGAACTGGAAGGAGGCATATAAGAGCAATATCGGGCTTTTGCTGTTTGGAGATGTGGGAACCGGCAAGTCTTTCTTCGTCGGATGTATTGCCAACGCTTTGCTTGACCAGGATGTGCCTGTGCTGATGACGAACTTCCCCACCATTCTGAACCGCCTGACCGGGATGTTCTCTGAGGACAGGTCGGAGTTTATTGCCAGCTTTGACGAGTATGACCTGCTTATCATTGACGATCTGGGTGTAGAGCGCAGTACCGAATATGCTATGGAGCAGATATTTTTCGTTATTGACAGCCGCTACCGCAGCCGCAGGCCCATAATTATCACAACAAACTTGAAACTGTCCGAGCTGAAAAACCCGCCTGATCTGGCCCACGCCCGTATCTATGACCGTATTTTGGAACGGTGTGCGCCGATCCTCTTTGACGGGAAGAATTTCCGGGAAGAAAATGCCGGTGCTACCCGACAGACAGCAAAAGACATTGTAAACAGTAAGCACGATTGATTTTTTACCGGGCGGCACAGACCCGTTCGGAGAAAGGAGCGCCATGAACAAAGAACCCCGTACTATGCAGGTGGCAGACGCCGCTACTGCGTCCAGAGCGCCGGAAAACACGCCAGCGATGGTAAAGAAAATCGGCAAGACGACCTACAAGGTTCATGTCCATTTCAGCAATACCAGCACAGAAACCATGAGCGATAAAATCAAGCGTATGCTCAAAAATGAAATTCAGCAAATGTGACAGACTGATAAACGAAGCCGCCTTGTGCTAAACTGATGATGGTACGCACCAAAATTTTTGTCAAGGAGGACACGAAAATGCTTTACACAGAAAAAGAGAAACATGAAATTGAGCGAGTAAAGGAAGTCTTTGCGGAACATCTGCGGCAAAGCCCTGATTTTGAACTGCTCTGGTCGGACAAGGTGGGGTATGTCTGGCTGACGATTGGCGTCAATCCAGTCTATGTGGATACCGGTATCAGAATCGAATCAGCCGCCGATCTCTGCGGCAGGTGTTTGGACGATGTAGCTACGGATGTTTTATATATGACGGGCAACGATCATGCACTGGAAGCAGCCGATCCGCTGGAATTGGCCGAAATCAAGCGGCGCTGGGAGCCATATATCAACCAGCTGCCAGACTATGCGTATCTCTGCAAAGACCTGCTGAACGGAAAAATGTAATCTATCAAACGAGGTGTCAGGAGCCATACAATGCTTCTGGCACCTTTTTTGTGGATTTTTTGTGAATTTGATTAAAAAGTCCTTGACAATTTGTCTCTGGATTTGGAAAACAATATTTATATGCCTATAATCTGAAGACAAAAAAGATTACATCCAAAAGAATTGCTTACCCTGTTTATAACAAAAATGATGTTATTGGAACAGGTTCATTGTCAGATGGGAGATATATTTTTGTAGGGGACACATATTCTGGGTATTCTGAGTTTTCAGGAAAATATAATTGTTATCCTCATAGTATATACATATTAGATCCTGTTTCTCAGAAATTTAAACTGGTAAGCAAGATGGTGACGACTGAGACTACAAAAGAAAAGAAAGAGAAAGATAATGGCGTGGCTCTTATCAGGAATTATGATGCTTCAGCCAGTTGCTTCGGATAGCTAAAAAATGATTGACCCAAATTAGCTTGATATGTGGATCTATATACTGTATAGTATAAACTGTAATAGCAGTCTAAACTTTTTCTAATAAGCAATTTTCAGGCAAATATCTGCCATTAATTCCAAAGATAAAAATACATAACTTCAAAGAGATTCAGTATTTAATAAAACCCGTTAAAATGTTATAATGTAGATGCGAAAAGGGAGTATTATATGAATAATACGATTTTTGATGATGTATTTCGTACAATGATCGAGAAGATGCCATATCTGGCAGTGCCGCTGATCAATGAAGTATTTCATACATCTTATTCAGAGGACGTGAAGATTACGCAGCTTCGAAATGAACATCAGCAGGAAGACGGAGAGATTATTACGGATTCCTGCCTGCTTATTGGTAAGAAAATGTATCATATTGAATGTCAGAGCACAGATGATGTTACAATGGCTATTCGCATGATTGAATATGATTTTGCAATTGGCATAGAACATGCAGAAAAGCAGGGACGTGGATACCGAATAGAATTTCCAAAGTCCTGCGTACTATTTCTGAGAAGTTCTGGAAATACGCCGGATTATCTGAAAGCAGATGTGGTTTTTCCAGATGGAAATACATACTTATATTCTATACCGACCATAAAATTGACTGATTATACCAAAGACAGCATTTTTGAAAAAAATTTATTAATGTTGTTGCCATTTTATATTATGCGATACGAGAAAAAAGGACATGATTTTAATAGCAATCCATAATTATTTCAGGTATTTCTAAATGAATACGAAGAAATCCGGGTAAATCTGGAAAAAGAACTGACAGAAACAGGAAAGTCAGAATTGTATACAGATTTGACAAAACTAATTATAAAAATTGCGGACTATATTTTTCGCGAAGAGGACAATGTTCGGAAAGGAATAGGTGATATTATGGGTGGAAAAGTTCTGGAATTGGAATCTGAAAGACTTAAAGCAGAGGGAAAGGCAATTGGACGTGCAGAAGGAGAGGCAATTGGACAGGCGAGAGGCGAAGTAATCGGACAGGCAAGAGGAGAGGCAATCGGGCAGATTCAGGGAGAAGCTCGACTGGGAAGCCTGATTACTCGACTGATTCAGGATCAGAGAACGGAAGAAATCCCGATTGTATCAGCAGATTCTAAAAGACGTGAGCAACTATATAAGGAATATGGTCTTTAACCGAATCAAGTAAGTCCCCTGCGGGGGTTGCGAAAAGCAATAAGCAGTAGGATGAAAGGAATGCGACCTTTCTCCTGCTGTTTTTCTTTCTGAACAAATCCACAATGATTAATTATGACGGTTTTGTTGGAGATTAAAGACAGTATGGTTTCTGCAGGCTGGAAGAAATTTAAAAGATATAGATTTTAATATGGTAAAGCGATGAAAATAATAGTTTTAAACTATAACTGGCGCTAGGTATTATGAATTGGCATATTTGGAAGTGTAGTGGTATAGTATGTTCATGCTCAACGGAGCGGGGAATAAGAGAGAGGGAGAATGAGATGTCTGGGATTGTGATTGAGAAGGTCCGGAAGTCTTTTGACACGAAAGATGGCGTGGTCGAGGCTTTGAAGGATGTGAACCTGAATATTGATTCCGGTGATATATATGGAATTATCGGTATGTCGGGGGCAGGTAAGAGTACATTGGTACGATGTATGAATTTTCTGGAGGTTCCTACAGAGGGACAGGTTCTGATAGATGGGAAGGCTCTTGGAGATTTGACAGAGAAGGAATTGAGGAAACAGAGGGAAGAGATTGGTATGATCTTTCAGCATTTCAATCTGCTGATGCAGAAGTCAGTGATTGATAATGTCTGTTTTCCCCTTTATATAAAAGGAAAGAAGAAGGCAGAGGCCAGAAAGAGGGCAGCAGAGCTTTTGGAGATTGTTGGTCTGGGGGACAGGCAGAATGCTTATCCTGCACAGCTCTCCGGTGGTCAGAAGCAGAGGGTTGCCATTGCAAGAGCACTTGCATCAGATCCGAAGATTTTACTTTGTGATGAGGCCACCAGTGCACTGGACCCGCAGACTACTTCTTCTATTCTGGAATTGCTGAAAAAGATTAATAAGCAGTTTGGAATTACTATAGTGATCATTACTCATCAGATGTCGGTTGTGCGTGAAATCTGTACACATGTGGCGATCATGTATGAGGGCGAAGTGGTTGAGAAAGGACTTGTAGCAGATATTTTTGCAAATCCTCAGTCAGAGGTTGCCAAAGAACTGATCCGAAAGGATACAGGCTCCGATATCGACGCAGACAGCAGACTGGATGCCGGCAGGGAAAAAGGACAGGCAGAGATTAAAAGCGGTGAGAAGATACGAATCGTATTCTCCGAGAACTCAGCTTTTGAGCCTGTGATCGCAAATCTGATCCTTACATTCGGAGAACCGGTAAATATCCTGAAGGCAGATACCAAGAATGTAGGTGGTGTAGCCAAGGGAGAGATGATACTGGAGTTTATGGAGGGCAGTACCAGAACAGAAATGATGAAACAGTATCTGAAAGAAAAAGGATTAGCAATCGGGGAGGTGACAGGATATGTGGGATCATGAGACAATAATGATGATTGTCCAGGGTGTGGGAGAAACACTTTACATGACAGTTCTTTCCACAGTTCTGGGATACCTGTTCGGACTCCCGATGGGAGTGCTGCTGGCAGTGTCTGATAAAGAGGGACTGAAGCCAAATGCAGTGTTGTATAAGATACTGGATGCAATTGCAAATATTGTGAGAAGTATTCCATTTTTGATCTTACTGATTCTGCTGATTCCTTTTACCAGAGCAGTGGTGGGAAAGAGCTATGGATCAACAGCAACAGTAGTTCCTCTGGTAGTGGCTGCCATTCCTTTTATCGCACGAATGGTGGAATCTTCTATTAAAGAGGTAGATGCAGGTGTGATCGAGGCAGCCAGAGCTATGGGTGCAAGTAATATGAGAATCATCGTGAAGGTTCTTCTGGTAGAAGCCAGAACTTCACTGATCACAGGAGCGACTATTGCGATCGGAACGATCCTTGGTTATTCAGCCATGTCCGGTGCAGTAGGAGGAGGCGGACTTGGTGATATCGCCATCCGCTATGGATATTACAGATATCAGTCAGATATTATGATCATTACAGTTATCCTACTGGTGGTACTGGTACAGATTTTTCAGTCAGTGGGAATGCTGATCGCAAATAAGATTGACAGAAGAAAGTAGTTATAAGAAATCATTGCTTATAAAATGGTTATGAAAAAAGTTAAAATATAAAATTCAGGAGGACAGTTATTATGAAAAAATTAGTGGCAGCAGTTTTAACAGGAGTACTGGTAGCAGGAACATTAAGCACAGGTGTTTATGCAAAGGATGATGACAAGACCATCACAGTTGCAGCATCTGCAACACCTCACGCAGAGATCCTTGAGGAGGCAAAACCGCTTCTTGAGAAAGAAGGATATGACCTTGAAGTTACTGTATTTGATGATTATGTAAGACCAAACGAGGTTGTAGAGAGCGGTGAGTTCGATGCAAACTACTTCCAGCATATCCCATATCTGGATCAGTTTAATGAAGAGAAGGGTACACACCTTGTAAATGCAGGTGGTATTCACTATGAGCCATTCGGAATCTATCCCGGAACAAAAGACAGCCTGGATGATCTGGAAGACGGAGATTCCATCGCAGTACCAAATGATACCACAAACGAAGCAAGAGCACTTCTTCTTCTCCAGGATAACGGAATCATCACACTGAAAGATGGTGCAGGATTAAATGCAACTGTTAAGGATATTGCAGAGAATCCTCACAATGTAGAAATCGTAGAACTGGAAGCAGCACAGGTAGCACGTGTTACAGGCGAGACTGCTTATGTGGTATTAAACGGAAACTATGCTCTGGAAGCAGGATTCTCAGTAGGGAAAGATGCACTTGCATATGAGAAATCTGATTCTGAAGCAGCGAAAACCTATGTAAACGTGATCGCAGTCAAAGAAGGCAACGAAAACAGCGATAAGATCAAAGCTCTGGTTGACGTACTGAAATCTGATGAGATCAAAGACTTCATCAATGAAAAATATGACGGTGCTGTAATTCCTTTTGATGACAGCGCAGACACTGAAGACGCTGCTGCAGAAGAAACAGACAGCAAGGATACAGATAGCAAGGATGAAGCAAAAGAGGATGCTGCAGAAGAGAATGCAGAAACAACTGAAGCAGCAGAAGATGCTGAATAATAACAGATAATAATGATAAATAACAGGAGATTCCTTTTTCAGGTAAAACTGGAGAAGGAATCTTTTTCTGAATAAACTGCGAAGCGGTTATTCGGTTATGAGCAGGTAATTATAGATGCAGCAGTGAAGAGTCTGGAGTGTAAGGAACTGGTTGCCGCTTTGGGTGGCAGACTGACCATATCAGAGTATCTGAAATTTGATAAAGCATTCCTTGAGCCGGAGGGAATGGTGATTTACGGACAGTCGGGTGCCGATTTATTTTGGCAGCAATATAGATTCAGGAAAAGTGACTTATGAAGGAAAAGAATATTCAAGGCGTATTCAGCTTAGAAAATTTGATGAAAAGGCAGCTCGCAGCGCTGGTGCATTGTGTGCGAAGGACTGCTTTGATGAGAGTTACAGATATGACTGGTACAATGACGAAACGGATAGCTGGTGGAATTATCAATGCCAGTATAATAATGAAAAATATGCCTTGCCACAATAGGAAACACAGTAGATACGGAAAAAATAAGAAAGAACTGCTGGTTATCCTGAGCCTTAAAGATGACAAGGGAGAACAGAGATATTGTCAGGTTGCACCACGTTGTCTGTATCTGGATGATTATAAAAATCTTACAGATGGAATTGATGGAAATAAGAGACTCGCATTTGTCTTGTGCTTTTTGAGTTTTTTTGTGTCAGAAATGCTTTAAAATGTACGAATAATTAAAAAAATAAAAAAAATTAAAAAAGTTTCAAAAAAGGTGTTGACATCCGACAAAATCCATTATATAATAGCAAAGCAAGTTACGGAGCGGACAACAAATAAGCCGCCTGAAACAAGCGCAATATGGAATCTTAGCTCAGCTGGGAGAGCATCTGCCTTACAAGCAGAGGGTCATAGGTTCGAGCCCTATAGGTTCCATATCTTAAAAGAAAATGGCGAGATAGCTCAGTTGGCTAGAGCACACGGTTCATACCCGTGGTGTCGAGGGTTCGAATCCCCCTCTCGCTACTTGACAGAGAAATCTGTCACCAACAAATATGGAATCTTAGCTCAGCTGGGAGAGCATCTGCCTTACAAGCAGAGGGTCATAGGTTCGAGCCCTATAGGTTCCATATCTTAAAAGAAAATGGCGAGATAGCTCAGTTGGCTAGAGCACACGGTTCATACCCGTGGTGTCGAGGGTTCGAATCCCCCTCTCGCTACTACATGAAAGATGAGTCTGTAAATCGAGTGAAAGGTTTATAGGCTTTTTTATATTGCCGGCATATTCATACAAAAATATACAAAATTTCTTTTTACTATTGCCATAATCCCCAAAATCCTTTATAATGCAAAAAGGTGAAAGCAAAAGTTCATTGTAATGACAGTAGTATGAAATGATAACAGGGTGGTTATTCAAAAAAGGATAACTGCCTTGTTTTTGATTATAGGAAAAATCGCTATTGTAAAACCTTTTGCCGAATCACATCAACATTCACGAAAGAGAGGGAAAGGAATGGAGAAACAAGAGAAAAACACAGTAACACCCTACGACCTTGATGGAAGGCCGCCACTGAAGCTGGCGATTCCTCTTGGTTTGCAGCATGTGCTGGCTATGTTCGTAGGTAACCTTACACCGCTTCTGATCATCACAGCAGCCTGTGGAATCGAAGCCGGCGGAGAACTGCAGGTAGCACTTCTGCAGAATGCCATGCTGATTGCAGGTATTGTAACATTGGTTCAGGTATTTACCATAGGACCTGTGGGTGGTAAACTCCCCATCGTTATGGGAACCAGTTCCGGTTTTATTGGCGTATGCCAGAGTGTTGCAGGAGTCATGGGTAATGGAGTGGTTGCGTATGGTGCAATTATGGCGGCATCCTTTATCGGCGGTCTTTTTGAAACTGTACTTGGAAGCTTCCTGAAACCACTGAGAAAATTTTTTCCGTCAGTTGTAACAGGAACCGTTGTATTATCAATCGGTCTTTCACTGATCGCTGTTGGTATCAGTTCTTTTGGAGGAGGAAGTTCCGCTAAGGACTACGGTTCTCTGGAGAATCTGTTTGTAGGTTTTGTAGTTCTGGTCGTAATTGTCGTATTAAAACATGGGACGAAAGGATTTACAAGCTTTGCATCAATTCTGATCGGCATTATCGTTGGATATGTGCTGGTAAGTATTATGGCAACAGTTCTTCCTACAACATTTACCTATGTGGATGATGCAGGTGCAACAGTAGAAGCTACCAAATCCTGGGTTCTTAACTGGGATAAAGTAGCAAGCGCATCCTGGTTTGCAGTGCCGAAGATTATGCCTGTCAAATGGGTATTTGATGCAAGGGCAATCGTTCCGATCTGCATCATGTTTATTGTAACAGCTGTAGAGACTGTAGGTGATATTTCCGGTATCACAGAGGGCGGTCTTGGAAGAGAAGCTACAGACAAAGAGCTTTCCGGCGGCGTTATGTGTGATGGCCTTGGATCTTCACTGGCAGCAGTATTTGGCGTACTTCCGAATACTTCTTTCAGCCAGAACGTAGGTCTGGTTGCAATGAACAAGGTTGTAAACCGTTTCTCAATTGCAACAGGCGGTATTTTCCTTATCGCATGTGGTCTGTTTCCGAAGCTTGCAGCACTGATCTCCATCATGCCTCAGAGCGTACTGGGCGGTGCGGCAGTTATGATGTTCTCATCTATTGTTGTCAGCGGTATCCAGCTTATCACAAAATGGCCGGTAACTCCGAGAAACGTAACAATTGTCTCCGTTGCACTTGGTCTTGGCTATGGACTTGGGGCAAACTCAGCAGTCCTTGCACATATGCCGCAGGCAATCACATTGATCTTCGGCGGTTCAGGAATCGTACCTGCAGCACTGTTTGCTATCATTCTGAATATCGTGCTTCCACCGGATGAGAAATCCGAAGTTGAGATTGCAGAAGAGATTCTTGACATGAAGAAAAAAGAGGCACAGAAGAAATAGCAGCAGAATCAACTTGTTGGCACACTGGGAGTGTTCGAAAGTGAATAAGTAAAACAATAAAAAGCGTGAAACCGGGAATATCTGGTTTTGCGCTTTTATTCAGATTATAGTGAATGATTATCTGGTGCAGATGTATGTGGCGAAAACAGGCTGCAGATATCTGTAATGAATTTCCTGGTAATGGTTACTGTTCACTCCGTGCCCAGTAACACGCTTCGCGATGCAGAAAATATGAACCTCCTTGTGCAAAGCCCAAGGAGTATCGTTTGCTTTGCAAACTTAATTTATGCTATTCGCATAAATTTGCACGGTATGTCTCGGGATAGTGGCGTGTGAACAGTAACTGATAATGATAAAAATATGTTATTGAATGAAATTCAGGGTTGACAAATATAGCTTCCGGTGGTAAATTAAGTGTAAATTTAACAGATTAAACCGATGAAGCGGAAGTCAAAGCAGTCATGCGCGCACAGAGAATCCGGGAAGGTGAGAGCCGGGTGGAAATGCAGTCTGCCAAATGGGCCGCTGAGGGCACAGTGAAAGGTTGAAGATTACAGAGCAGACTAAGTATCCTGTGACGTGAGGCATACGTCAGTTGCCGGGAATATGAAGGTATTTCGCAAAGAGTACGGTTCAAACCGTAAATCAAGGTGGCACCGCGGGTGAAGTATATACGCTCGTCCTTGACAGAAACGATAATTCTGTCAAGGGCGGGCTTTTTTATGTTCCTGACAGAAACTGAATTAATCACAGGAGGTGTTCCCATGTATCCAACATTAGAAACCATCAGGCAGCTTGCACAGACAAAAGAATATCGTCGTATTCCTCTGTGCAGAGAACTTTATGCAGACAGATATACACCGGTAGAGGTAATGCGCATTTTGCGAAAAGCCAGCCGCCATTGTTACCTGCTGGAAAGTGCCAGCCAGACAGAAGTGTGGGGCAGGTATTCTTTTCTGGGGTATGAACCGTCCATGGAGATTACCTGTACAGACGGAACATTGAAGATCCGGACAACAGATGCTGAGGGAAAAACAGAGGAAACCGTAAGGCAGGTCACACATCCCGGTGATACTCTCAGAGAAATCATCCGGAAATATAAAACTCCGGTAATGGAAAAGATGCCTCCTTTTACAGGCGGTCTGGTAGGATATTTTTCCTACGATTATATCAAATACAGTGAACCAAAGCTGAAACTGGAGGACAGGGAACAGCAGGATTTCAGGGACATGGATTTAATGCTTTTTGATCAGGTGATCGTATTTGACCATTTCAGACAGAAAGTACTTCTGATCACAGGTGTGATGGCAGATGATCTGGAAGCCTCCTACGAGAAAGCAGTAAAGAAATTGGAGGAAATGGCGCAGCTGATCCGAAACGGGGAGCATATGGAATTTGAACCGCTGAGACTTCAGTCAGAAATACAGCCGAAATTTCCGAAAGAAAAATATGCAGAGATGGTGGAGAAAGCCAAACATTACATCAGAGAAGGTGATATTTTCCAGGTAGTACTTTCCAATCCCATGCGTGCGAAAGCAACAGGAAGCCTGTTTGATACTTACCGGGTTCTTCGGGCATCTAATCCTTCTCCTTATATGTTTTATTTCTCCAGTGATGACATTGAACTGGCAGGTGCTTCCCCGGAAACCCTTGCGAAGCTGGAAAATGGCACCTTAAGTACCTTCCCTCTGGCAGGAACCAGACCAAGAGGAAAGACAAGAGAAGAGGATAAAGAACTTGAAGAGGGACTTCTGAAAGATGAGAAAGAGCTGGCAGAACACAATATGCTGGTAGACCTGGGAAGAAACGATATTGGAAAGATCAGCAAGATCGGAACTGTAAAAGTAGAAAAGTATCTCTGCGTAGAACGTTTTTCCCATGTAATGCATCTGGGCTCTACAGTAACAGGGATTATCCGGGATGATAAAGATGCTGTGGATGCAGTGGACGCAATCCTTCCGGCAGGAACCCTTTCCGGAGCACCCAAATTCAGAGCCTGCCAGATCATCGAGGAACTGGAACAGAGCAAACGAGGCATTTACGGAGGCGCCATCGGATATCTGGATTTTGCAGGAAACCTGGATACCTGTATTGCCATCCGCCTGGTTTACAAGAAAAACGGAGAAATCTGTATCCGTTCAGGTGCCGGAATCGTGGCAGACAGTGTACCGGAAAAGGAATTCCAGGAATGCTGCAACAAGGCAAGAGCAGTGGTACAGGCAATTGAACAGGCACAGGAGGGATTAGAATGATATTACTAATCGATAATTATGACAGCTTTTCCTATAACTTATATCAGCTCATCGGCACAGTGGAACCGGACATCAAAGTAGTGAGAAACGATGAGTGTACACTGGAAGAAATCGCAGAGATGAAACCGGAAGCCATCATTTTATCTCCTGGTCCGGGAAGACCGGAGGATGCAGGTATCTGTATTCCGATGATTAAAGAATTTGCAGGAAAAATCCCCATCCTGGGTGTGTGCCTGGGACATCAGTCCATCTGCGAAGCCTTTGGAGGAATAGTTTCCTATGCAAAAGAGCTGATGCATGGAAAGAAAAAACTGATGTATAAAACAGGAGAAAGTCAGCTTTTTAAGGGTCTGCCGGATACCTTTGCAGCAGCCAGATATCATTCCCTGGCAGCGTTAAAGGATACCCTGCCCGCAGAACTTAAGGTGACAGCAGAGTCAGAGGACGGAGAGGTCATGGCAGTGGAACATACAAAATATCCTGTGTTCGGAGTACAGTTTCATCCTGAATCGGTAATGACACCGGACGGTAGAGTGATGATAGAGAACTTTATGGAGGTAGTGAGAAATGATTAAGGAAGCCATTATTAAATTATCAAAGAAACAGGATTTAGCTTATGCGGAAGCAGAAGCTGTAATGGACGAGATTATGAGCGGTCAGGCAACACCTGTACAGATGTCTGCTTATCTTACTGCATTAGCTTTAAAAGGAGAGACAATTGATGAGATCACAGCTTCCGCAGCAGGAATGAGAGCTCACTGTATCAAACTTCTCCACAACCTGGATGTGCTTGAAATCGTGGGTACCGGCGGAGACGGTTCTAATTCCTTCAATATTTCTACTACTTCTTCTCTGGTGATCGCAGCAGGCGGTGTTCCGGTTGCAAAACATGGAAACAGGGCAGCATCCTCCAAATCCGGTGCAGCAGATGTTCTGGAAGCACTGGGAGTGAAGATTACACTGACGCCGGAACGCAGTGCAGAGATCCTGAAAAAGATCAACATCTGCTTCCTGTTTGCGCAGAATTATCACATTGCAATGAAATATGTGGCACCGATTCGTAAAGAGCTAGGAATCCGTACTGTATTTAACATTCTTGGACCGTTAAGTAATCCGGCAGGTGCAAACATGGAACTGATGGGAGTTTACGATCAGTCACTGGTGGAGCCACTGGCACAGGTTATGGCAAATCTGGGCGTTAACAGAGGAATGGTTGTCTATGGACAGGACAGTCTGGATGAGATTTCCATGTGCGCACCTACTTCTGTATGTGAGATCAGGGATGGCAAATTTACTTCCTATGAGATCACACCGGAACAGTTTGGATATGAGAGATGTGAGAAGGGTGCCCTGACAGGTGGTACACCTGCAGAAAACGCAGAGATCACAAAAGCAATCCTGAAAGGTGAGGAAAAAGGTCCGAAGCGTCAGGCGGTATGTTTAAATGCAGGTGCAGCACTCTATATTGCAGGAAAAGCCGCTTCCATAGAAGAAGGAGTGAAGCTGGCAGAATCCCTCATCGACAGCGGTGCAGCACTGAAAAAACTGGAAGAATTTGTAGAAGAGACAAATAAATAAAAAGCAACCCCCAATTACTAATGTAAAGGAAATCTGTAACTGTCCGGTAATCTGCTGACTGTGGATATACAGAACAGTTACAGAAAAATCATAGAGATTATGAAGAATATATTAGAAGAAATAGCAGCCAGAACAAGAGAAAGAATTGCAAAAGAAAAATCCTGTATTTCTGTTTCGGAGCTGGAGAACCGGATTCAGGAAGTAAATAAAAATGCAGGGCAGAAAATCACATTTCTCCAGGCATTACAAAAAGACGGTATGTCCTATATCTGCGAGGTAAAGAAAGCCTCCCCCTCAAAGGGACTGATTGCACCGGATTTTCCATATCTGGCAATTGCAAAGGAATATGAACAGGCAGGTGCAAGTGCAATCTCCTGTCTCACAGAACCTTTTTATTTCCAGGGAGCAGACCAGTATCTGAGAGAAATCTCAGCCGCTGTACAGATACCTTTACTCCGCAAGGATTTTACAGTAGATGAGTATATGATCTATCAGGCGAAATCCCTTGGTGCTTCCGCGGTATTGCTTATCTGCGCCATCCTGGATGACGGAGAATTAAGAGCATACAGACAGCTTGCAAAAGAGCTGGGACTGGATGCACTGGTAGAAGCACACGATGAGTACGAAGTGGACAGAGCCTTAAATCTCGGGGCAGAGATCGTGGGAGTCAATAACCGGGATCTGAGAACTTTTCAGGTAGATATGAACAACAGCATTCGCCTGAGAAAAATGGCACCGGACAATGTGGTTTTTGTTTCCGAGAGCGGAATCCGCACCCCGGAGGATATCCGGCTTCTTTATGAGAATAAAGTGGATGCGGTACTGATCGGGGAAACACTGATGCGAAGTCCGGACAAGAAAGCAGCGCTGGAAAGCCTGAATAGCAGCCCGTTACGCTGAAAGATCGAATGTTATCTGAGAGGATAGAATATGACCAGAGAACAACAGCAAAGAACCAAAATCAAAATCTGTGGTCTGAAACGCCCGGAAGACATTACCTATGTAAATGAAGCAAAACCTGATTACTGCGGATTTATCATAGAATTTCCGAAGAGCAGCAGAAATGTTACAGGTGCATTGGTGAGAGAACTTACTGCAAAACTTAATCCGGACATTATCCCTGTAGGTGTTTTTGTAAATGCAGCACCTGAGCGTGTGGAGGAACTGCTTCTTGACGGAACTATCCATATTGCACAGCTTCATGGACAGGAAGATGAGGCATATATACGGAGAATCCAAAAGAATACAGGTCATCAGGTTATAAAGGCCTTTTCCGTAAAAACAGCTCAGGATATTGAAAAAGCCCTGAAAAGTCCGGCAGATTATATACTGCTTGATCAGGGTGGCGGTGGAACCGGACAGACCTTTGACTGGTCACTGATCCCGGAGATAGACAGACCGTTTTTCCTGGCAGGAGGACTGGGTGCAGATAATCTGGAAACAGCCGTCCGGACTATTCATCCTTATGCAGTAGATCTGAGCAGTAGTGTGGAGACGGATGGAATGAAAGACAGAGATAAGATTTTGAAGGCAGTTCAACTGGTGCATATAAAATAAGATAACCGAATCAAGTAAGTCACCTGCTTCAATTGCGAAAAGCAATAAGCAGTGGGTGGGGACTTGCTTGTATCAGGAGGAGTGCAAGCTCCTTCTGATAAACTGCGGAGCAGTTATTCGGTTATGAGCAAGTAGCGAAGCGGATTGCGAATATCCGCTTGACTAATTCAGAAAGAACATAGAATACTCTGACCGACCATCTGACAGGCCAGGGATTACATACATAAAAGGAGGACATATACAGATGTCAAAAGGAAGATTCGGCATCCATGGAGGACAGTACATTCCGGAAACACTGATGAATGCTGTCATTGAACTGGAAGAAGCCTACAATCACTATAAAGATGACCCGGAGTTTAACGCAGAGCTTACAGAGCTTCTGAACGAATATGCAGGAAGGCCATCCCGTCTCTACTTTGCATCTCACATGACAGAAGATCTGGGTGGAGCAAAAGTATACTTAAAGAGAGAAGATTTAAACCATACAGGTGCTCACAAAATCAACAATGTACTTGGTCAGGTACTTCTTGCAAAAAAAATGGGCAAGACCCGTGTCATTGCAGAAACAGGCGCAGGTCAGCATGGTGTGGCAACAGCAACAGCAGCAGCTCTTATGGGTATGGAATGTGAAATCTTCATGGGAAAAGAAGACACAGAACGTCAGGCATTAAATGTATACAGAATGCGTCTTCTGGGTGCAAAGGTCAATGCAGTTACTTCCGGTACTGCAACACTGAAGGATGCTGTTTCCGAGACAATGAGAGAGTGGACAAACCGTATTTCCGATACACATTATGTACTTGGTTCTGTAATGGGACCTCATCCGTTCCCTACAATTGTTCGCGATTTTCAGGCAGTGATCTCCAAAGAAATCAAAGAGCAGATCCTTGAAAAAGAGGGCAGACTTCCGGATGCAGTTCTTGCATGTGTAGGTGGCGGATCCAATGCGATCGGAACATTCTACAATTTTATCAATGACAAAGATGTCCGTCTGATCGGATGCGAGGCAGCAGGACGTGGCGTAAATACGGCAGAGACAGCAGCTACCATTGCAACCGGCAAACTGGGAATCTTCCATGGAATGAAATCTTATTTCTGCCAGGATGAATATGGTCAGATCGCACCTGTATATTCCATTTCCGCAGGTCTGGATTATCCGGGAATCGGACCGGAACATGCGCATCTCTATGATACAGGACGTGCAGAATATGTACCTGTCACAGACGAAGAAGCAGTAGAAGCATTTGAATATCTCTCCAGAACAGAGGGAATCATTCCTGCCATTGAGAGTGCTCATGCAGTAGCTTACGCAAAGAAAATTGTTCCGCAGATGAGAAAAGACCAGATCGTGGTCATTACAATTTCCGGACGTGGAGATAAGGACTGCGCAGCAATCGCGCGTTACAGAGGGGAGGATATCCATGAATAAGAGAATTACAGAAGCATTTGAAAAAGGAAAGGCATTTATCCCGTTTATTACCTGTGGAGATCCGTCTCTGGAAGTGACAGAGCAGCTTGTCCATGCAATGGAGGAAGCTGGTGCAGACCTGATCGAGCTTGGAATCCCGTTTTCTGATCCTACAGCAGAGGGACCGGTGATCCAGAGAGCAAATGTGAGAGCACTTTCAGGTGGTGTGACTACAGACAAGGTATTTGACATGGTGGTAAAGATCAGAAAGAACAGTTCTGTTCCTATGGTGTTTATGACTTATGCAAACGTGGTATTTTCTTACGGAACGGAGCGGTTTATTAAAACTGCCGCAGAGATCGGAATGGACGGTCTGATTCTGCCGGATGTGCCGTATGAGGAAAAAGAGGAATTTGACAGTGTATGTAAGAAATACGGTATTGATCTGATCTCTCTGATCGCGCCGACTTCTCATGAGAGGGTCGCACAGATTGCGAAGGATGCGGAAGGGTTTGTGTATTGTGTTTCTTCTCTTGGTGTTACAGGAACAAGAACTAATATTACTACGGATATCGGAGCTATGGTGAAGTTAGTGAAGGCTGTGAAGGATATTCCATGTGCTGTGGGATTTGGTATTTCTACGCCGGAGCAGGCGAAGAAGATGGCAGCACAGTCGGACGGGGCTATTGTGGGATCTGCTATTGTTAAGTTGTGTGCAGAACATGGAGCGGACTGTGTACCGTATGTGAAAGAGTATGTGAAGTCTATGAAAGATGCGGTAATGGAAGCTTAAATATTGAAAAGGGGACGCGCAGAAACATATTTCATTTCGTGTGCGGTTTCGGAGCCTAAGAACTTCTAAGCTGTTAAAAATATGCTAAAAACATAAGAAAAATGACCCAAACTCGCCGCATGCTGCGGCTCAGACAGTGGGTCATTTTTCTTATAACGCATATTTTTATCAGCTAAGAAGTTCTAAGACTCCTGCAAATGCACACGAAATGAAATATGTTTCTGCGCTGTGTATTGGTATGAAATGAAAATCCTTCTGATAGATTGCGGAGAAGTTATTATAGCAATTTCATAAAATACTGCAAGTAATCCAGTCCGTCATAGCGTGGAGAGCTGCGGAGTAATTCGTATCTTTTATAAAAAGGATTTCAGAATCTGCAGAACTCCGTTTTCCCAGTAGGGTGGGCAGGTATCTTTGGCAGCAGCCTGTACTTCCGGACGGGAGTTGGAAACTGCGTAGCTGAGACCGGTATTCTGAAGCATTTCAATATCGTTGAGGTTATCTCCGAAAGTGCAGGTTTCGTCAGGTGAAATTCCCAGATATTCCTGAAGGAAAGCAACGGAAGGACCTTTGCCGGAACCCGGGGCAGTACAGTCCATCCATTCCTTGCCGGCGGCAGCCATAACTGTTTTGTCTTTCCAGGTGGGAGTGAATAAAGGGGCGCACATTTCCTCACAGGCGTTGGGGTGGTAGACAGCAAATTTGTTTACCTGCTGCCCCTCGAGTTTTAACATTTCCGGAACTTCATGGATATCATATCCGTAAGAATCTCTTAGCCAGTGAAACATCTGGCTGCCTCCGTCTTCTGCGAAACAGCGTTCAGGTGTGGAAATAAAATAATCACAGGAAGGCATATTCTCTCTTACCATAGAACACATTCCTTTCCAGATTTCGTCCGGCAGAGTATCCACTTTCAGAATCTCCTTCGGAGTCCGTACAACAGTTCCTCCGTCAGAGATATAAAGCAGTCTGTCTGCGACAGGGGTAAACAGTTTTCTCTCACTTCTGTACTGCCGTCCGGAGCATGCCACAAAAACAATCCCCTTATCAATCAGCCTTCCGATAACCTCCATATACTCCCTGTCAATAGCCAGAGTCCCATCCTTTACCAAAGTTCCATCTATATCTGAAGCAATCAATTTAATCATATGAATAAGAAATCCTTTCTATAATAAAATACCCTCTCATTCTATCACGCTTAAATATAACTTGCCATACAAAAATATTTGCTGATATCCTTAAACTTTTTGCCCGCCAAACCCCATTGACTTTTCCACCCTTTTTTCTTATATTATATAAATAGAAATCTGCGTACTCTGAAAACTACGCATTTAAACCCTGAAAAAAGGAGAGTTGCTCGAAATGAACAAAAAAATGCTCTTTGTTTTCAATCCCAAGGCAGGCAAAGGCAAGATTAAAACAAACCTGCTTGATATAGTAGATATTTTCAACAAAGGCGGTTATGAAGTCATTATCTATTCCACACAGAAACCAAAAGATGCCTATGAGAAAGCCAAAGAATACGAATCCAAAGTGGACCTTATCGTATGCAGCGGCGGAGACGGGACTCTTGATGAGGTGGTTACCGGAGTAATGGAAAAGAAGAGTTCCATTCCCATCGGATACATTCCGGCAGGAAGCACCAACGACTTTGCAAACAGTCTCTTTATGCCGAAAAGCATGACAGATGCCGCTTCCATGATCATGGAAGAGAAACTTTATCACTGTGACATCGGCAGATTCAATAACCAGAGCTTTACATATATAGCAGCTTTCGGTCTTTTCACAGATGTAGCCTATCAGACAGATCAGGATCTCAAGAATATCCTTGGCCATGTAGCCTATCTTCTTGAGGGAGTGAAACGCCTTTTTGATATCAAATCATACCATATGAGAATTGAATCCGAAGAATTAACTGTGGAGGATGACTTCATCTTTGGAATGATCACCAATTCCCGTTCAGTGGGAGGGTTCAAGAACCTTACAGGCAAGAACGTGGATATGAATGACGGACTTTTTGAAGTCACCATGATCACAAGACCGAAGAATCCGCTGGAATTGCAGGAGATCATGACTGCAATGCTGACAGCAGAGGACAATACAGATCTGATCCATTCTTTTAAATCAGCCAGGGTGACCATTACCTCAGAAGAACCGGTACCATGGACTCTGGACGGTGAATACGGCGGCAGTCATACACAGATAGAGATTGAAAACTGCCACGAAGCACTGAATCTGTATCTGAAAAGTACAAAAAATGAGGAAACCAGATCAATTGGAATTTCCCCGTTAATAAATAAAAAGGAGAAATAAAATGGGTGAGTATATCAATGTAGTAGAGACTTTTGGATGTGATGTGTTTAATGATTCCGTCATGCAGGCACGACTTCCGAAGAAGATCTACAAAGAATTGAAAAAAACCATAGAAGAAGGCAAGGAACTGTCTATGGAAATTGCGGATGTAGTAGCACACGAGATGAAAGAATGGGCCATCGAGAAAGGTGCCACACATTACAGCCACTGGTTCCAGCCCCTTACAGGTGTGACAGCAGAGAAACATGATGCCTTTATCACAGCTCCGATGGATAACGGCAAGGTCCTGATGTCTTTCTCCGGAAAAGAACTGATCAAAGGTGAACCGGATGCATCTTCTTTCCCGTCCGGTGGATTAAGAGCAACTTTTGAGGCGAGAGGATATACAGCATGGGACTGTACATCACCGGCTTTTGTGCGTCATGATGCAGCAGGCGGAACACTCTGTATTCCTACTGCATTCTGTTCCTATACAGGAGAAGCACTTGACCAGAAGACACCACTTCTTCGTTCTATGGAAGCAATCAACACCCAGGCACTCCGTCTGCTGAGACTTTTCGGAAATACAACTTCTAAGAAAGTAACTCCGTCAGTAGGAGCAGAGCAGGAATATTTCCTGATCGATAAAGAGAAATGGCTTCAGAGAAAAGACCTGATCTATACAGGCAGAACTCTTTTTGGAGCTATGCCTCCGAAGGGACAGGAAATGGATGACCATTACTTTGGAAGTATCCGTCAGAGAATTTCCGCATACATGAAAGAGGTAAATGAAGAATGCTGGAAGCTTGGAATTCCTGCAAAGACACAGCATAATGAGGTTGCTCCTGCACAGCATGAGCTTGCACCGATTTATGCACCGGTCAATATCGCAGCAGACCAGAACCAGATGATGATGCGTATCCTTAAAAAGGTTGCCAGCCGTCATGGAATGCGCTGTGTCCTTCATGAGAAACCATTTGCAGGTGTGAACGGTTCCGGTAAGCATAACAACTGGTCTCTTACCACAGATGACGGAATCAATCTTCTGGATCCGGGCAAAACACCTCATGAAAATATTCAGTTCCTTCTGGTCCTCACCTGTATCCTGAAAGCAGTAGATGAACATGCAGATCTTCTGCGTGAATCTGCGGCAGATGTGGGAAATGACCAGAGACTTGGCGGCCATGAAGCACCGCCGGCAGTGATTTCCGTATTTCTTGGAGAGCAGCTGGAGGATGTTCTGGAACAGCTGGTCAGCACAGGAACAGCAACTCACAGTAAAAAGGGAAGTAAGCTGGAAACAGGTGTTAAGACTCTGCCTGATTTCATGAAGGATGCTACAGACCGTAACCGTACTTCACCTTTTGCTTTCACAGGAAATAAATTTGAATTCCGTATGGTAGGCTCAAGAGATTCTATTTCCGCATGTAACGTAGTCCTGAATACGATCACGGCAGAAGTATTTAAGGAAGTATGTGACCGTCTGGAAAAAGCTCCTGATTTCGAACTGGCGGTACATGACCTGATCAAAGAATATGCCACAGATCATCAGAAGATCGTATTTAACGGAAACGGCTATGCGCCGGAATGGGAGAAAGAAGCTAAACGCCGCGGACTTCCGATCCTTCCGAGCATGGTGGATGCAATCCCTGCACTTACTACAGAGAAGGCAGTGAAACTCTTTGAATCTTTTGATGTATTCTCAAGAGCTGAGCTTGAATCACGCGCAGAGATTAAATATGAGATTTATTCTAAAGCAATCAATATTGAAGCAAAGACAATGATCGACATGGCAACCAAGCAGATTATTCCGGCAGTTATCAGATATACCACTGTTCTTGGCGAATCCATCAATACAGTGAAAACAGCGGGCGAAGGGCTGATCGATGTAAGTGTACAGCTTGACCTGCTTAAGAAAGCGTCAAAACTCTTAAAGGCTGCAAACAGTGCCATGAGTAAGCTGAGCAAACTGGTTGAGAAGATCCCGGAATATGCAGAGGGACGGGACAGAGCCGTATTCTGCAGAGAAAAGGTGGTTCCTGCAATGGAAGCTTTACGTGAGCCGGTAGATGAACTGGAAATGATCGTAGATAAGGAAATGTGGCCGATGCCATCTTATGGAGATCTTGTATTTGAAGTATAATGTTGTAAAAATATAAAGAAGAATGCTATAATAAAAGGGTCGTGAATCTGTAAAAGATAAGCGGCCTTTTTCTATAACACAAACTGGACTATAATAGTTATATAAAGGAGAACTAAATGGAAGAACTGAAATTTCTGGAGGAGCAGCAGGTAGCCTCTGAACTGATAAAGAGAGTAGAAGAATTCCGCAGCCAGTATGAGGTGGTACCGGAGACTGCAGGCAGGATTGTGAAACCATCCATTCCATTTTACGGAAAAGACATTCTGGAAATGGCCATTGCCGGACTGCTCAAAGGGGAGAATCTATTACTCACCGGTCCGAAGGCAACAGGAAAAAATATCCTTGCAGAGAACCTGGCATATATTTTCAACCGTCCCGCGTACAATGTTTCTTTTCATGTAAATACTAACAGCGGAGATCTGATTGGCACAGACACTTTCGTGGACAACGAAGTTAAGCTCCGCAAAGGAACTATCTATCAGTGTGCAGAATACGGTGGTTTCGGAATCCTCGACGAGATTAATATGGCAAAGAACGATGCAGTTTCCGTTCTTCATGCAACTTTGGATTATCGCCGTTCCATCGATGTTCCGGGCTATGACAAAATTGATCTTCATCCGGCTGCCCGTTTTATCGGAACCATGAATTACGGTTATGCAGGAACCAAAGAACTCAATGAAGCGCTGGTATCCAGATTTCTGGTCATAGACATGCCGGCTCAGACTGAAGAATCCCTGGAATTTATTTTCCGCCGGATGTTCCCGAATATAAAAGAAAACGCCAGAACACAGTTCATCGGAGTATTCCTGGATCTTCAGCTCAAAGCCACAAACAGTGAAATTTCCACCAAACCTCTGGATCTGCGAGGTCTCCTTGCAGCCATGAAGATTGTAGAAACCGGACTTTCTCCGAGAAAAGCAGTTACTATGGGAGTGGTGAACAAGACCTTTGACATTTTCGAGAAAGAAATCGTAGAGGATATTGTGAAAACCAGAATTCCGGCAGACTGGACAAGGGATGATGTATATGAAAGATGAGAAAATCGTAGAAATCGACGATTATCGTCTGGAACTGGAAAACAGGATCCGCAATCTCCTCTGGACTATCAGCGGGGATTACACGTTAAATATGAAAGTAGACGTTTCCCTGTATCTGCGCTCAAAAGCAATCGCTCTGTATGACGGCATCAAGCAGGGCGCTCTGGCAAAATATTATGACAGAAATCTGCTGGGTTTATATCTGGTAAAAAAAGTTTTCTGCCAGGCAGGAGAGGGAGAACTGACTGCAGTAGCACAGCTATGTGTAGAAGAAGCAATCGGGGACAAAATCTGTCAGGAACGTCCGGGAGTCCGGGAGATGCAGAAGGAAGCATTCGAGGATATCCTGGATCAGGAGTTTGAACGGATGCCCGCATACGGAGATATTCTTGGCCGATTGAAGATTGCCATCCTGCGTGACCGTTTACAGAATGGAAACCATTATGTAGAAGAGCGTCTTCGGGAAATCCGCGACATGGTTTACAAAGCCAGAACAGCTGCAGACACTATAGAATTGATCCGTATTATTGACAGTCTTTACAACACTATCATTGATCCGAATTTTGAGAAAGATCATGGAACACTGGAACAGGTTATGGCAGTCACCCTGGAAGAACTGACAGAATACGACTGGGAAGATTTTCTTACAGAAGAACTTTATGAGGAAGCTCTGGAGAGTTACATCGAACAGATGACAAATAAGATTACGGACATGGAAGACACTGCTGTCACTGAAGAAATGGAAAAACAGCGCCAGACCAAACACAAAATTACAATTCTCACAGAGGAAGAACTTGAGAAAGCATACACCTATGTTGAGTTGAATTTCGGAAAAACTTATCTGACTCCTGCAGAAGAGAAGCGAATGAATTATCTGATGTGTAGGGAACTTCACAGGGACTGCAGCCTTTATTTTACAGAAGGAATTCTTAAGAATCCGGTCAAACGAAACTATCAGTACGAATATGCAGTGCGATTAAAGAATAAGAATATCTGGCTCTACCATGACAAACACAGAATCGTAAAGCAGAACATCGCATCCCTCACAGACCTTTTACGAAAGACACTGGTGCTGAAAAGCGAGACGCAGGAAGTACTGTCAGACAGAGGAACGATCATTCCGTCCAGACTCTGGCGTGTGGGCAGAAGCAGTGAAGCAAATCTGTTTAAAAGAGAATTGAAATCTGATGCATCTGATTTCGTAGTAGATGTGCTGATCGATGCCAGCGGTTCCCAGATGTCCAGGCAGGGAGATGTGGCATTACAGGCTTATATCATCAGTGAAGCATTAAGTAATGTAAACCTGCCTCACCGTGTCATGAGCTTCTGCACATTCTGGGACTATACGATCCTTCACAGATTCCGTGAGTACGATGATCCACAGTCAGCTAATGAAAATATTTTTAATTATGTAACTTCTTCCAATAACAGGGATGGACTTGCCATCAAAACCGCAGGATACGGTCTGCTTCAGAGATCTGAGGAGAAAAAAATCCTCATTGTATTAAGTGATGGAAAACCATATGATGTCATCGTAAACAGACCTCACGCAAAGAACCCGGAACCTTATATGGGAAAATATGCGATCAATGATACTGCTACAGAAGTGCGGCACCTGCGAAACCTTGGAGTAAGTGTTCTGGGAGTCTTTGCAGGGGAAGAAAAGGACCTATCCACAGAAAAAAAGATATTTGGAAAAGATTTCGCATATATCCGGGATATTTCGAATTTTTCCAGAATTGTTGGGAGATACCTGATTAAACAGTTGGATTCAGATGAATAGACTGATAAAACAGGGAAAAAATATGCTGTTTGAGCGTGTTGATATGTTAAGAGATTATCAAGTTAGCACGTTAATATGGTAAAGTGCATAAAAAACCAGTTTTTTCACCTTGCCTTTTTGTATAAATTTCGCTATAATGTTCTATGTTTATAAATCAATACAAAAGGGAGAGGAAATCATGAACGAAAACAAAGAGTTCAAACCGTATATTCCGGCTGACAAGATCACACCTGAATTTACGGTGACATCCATCATCATGGGTGTTATCCTTGCAGTTATCTTCGGTGCAGCCAATGCTTATCTTGGTCTGCGTGTAGGTATGACTGTATCTGCTTCCATTCCGGCAGCAGTTATTTCCATGGGCGTAATTCGCAAGATCATGAAAAAGAACTCCATTCTGGAGAGCAACATGGTCCAGACAATCGGTTCAGCCGGTGAATCACTGGCAGCCGGTGCAATTTTCACAATGCCTGCTCTGTTCCTCTGGGCAGAAGAAGGACTTTGTGAAATGCCGGGTATCGTGGAAATCACATTAATCGCACTTTGCGGTGGTGTTCTTGGTGTACTTTTTATGGTACCACTTCGTAACGCACTGATCGTAAAAGAGCATGCAACACTTCTTTATCCTGAAGGAACTGCCTGCGCAGATGTTCTTCTTGCAGGTGAAGAGGGTGGTGCAAACGCTGCGACAGTATTCTCAGGTATGGGAATCGCAGCGATCTTTAAATTTGTCGTTGACGGTTTAAAGGTAATCCCTGCAGACGTTGCAGTAGCATTTAAAGGATTCAAAGGTGAAATTGGTATGGAATGCTATCCTGCACTTCTCGGTGTTGGATATATCGTAGGACCAAGAATCGCATCCTTTATGTTTGTTGGTTCTCTTATTGGCTGGATGGTGCTGATTCCGGTAATCTGTCTGTTCGGAGCTGATACAGTTATGTATCCCGGAACAGAAACAATTTCTGCTCTTTATGCAGCAGGCGGAGCATCTAAAATCTGGAGTACTTATGTAAAATATATCGGAGCAGGAGCTATCGCAACAGGTGGTATTATTTCTCTGATCAAATCCCTGCCTCTGATCATTGCAACCTTCCGTGATTCCATGAAGAGCATGAAGGGTGGCAAGAATACAAGTACAGAAAGAACTGCACAGGATCTTCCAATGAACGTTATCCTGATCGGTATTGTGGCAATGGTTGCGATCATTTGGCTTGTTCCGGCTATCCCGGTTAACCCGATCGGTGCGCTGATCATCGTAATCTTCGGCTTCTTCTTTGCAACTGTATCTTCCCGTATGGTTGGTCTTGTAGGAAGCTCCAACAACCCTGTATCAGGTATGGCTATCGCTACTCTTCTGATCGCAACAATGGTTATCAAAGCATCCGGCAATACCGGTATCGACGGAATGAAAGCAGCAATTGCTATTGGTTCCGTAATCTGTATCGTAGCAGCGATCGCAGGTGATACTTCACAGGACTTAAAGACAGGTTATCTTCTTGGTGCAACTCCTAAGAAGCAGCAGATCGGTGAGCTTATCGGTGTTGTTGCTGCCGGTCTTGCTATCGGTGGAGTTCTTTATCTTCTGAACACTGCATGGGGATACGGAAGTGCAGAAGTACCTGCTCCTCAGGCAACTCTGATGAAGATGATCGTAGAAGGTATCATGGGCGGCAAGCTTCCATGGACACTGGTATTTATCGGTGTATTCCTTGCAATTGGTCTGGAAATCTTAAGAATTCCGGTTATGCCATTTGCTATCGGTCTTTATCTTCCAATCTACCTCAACGCTGCTATCATGATCGGTGGTGTTGTTCGTATGTTCGTTGACGGAAGAAAGAATGTTGATGATAAGAAAAAAGAAGAACAGGCAACAGACGGTACACTTTACTGTGCAGGTATGATCGCAGGTGAAGGTCTTGTAGGTATCCTTCTTGCAATCCTTGCAGTAGTAAACGTAAGCAGTGTATTTGATCTCTCCGGAAGCATTAACCTTGGTAATGCAGGCGGCGTGATCCTGATGTTACTTATGATCTTAAGCCTTCTGAAATTCAGTATCTGGAACAAGAAGAAAGCCTGATCAGGCGGAGATGATAATATTTAAATGAGTAAAAAGAAAAAAGAATTACAGATCAATTATCTGGATCTCATTCCTGAGCGCAGTGCACAGCTTCGCTGGCATACTGATATCAGGGGGAGAATGGTGCTGGAAATAGAGAATAAGGGCGCGTTTAACACGATTGCCCAGAAGCTGTTTGGAAAACCCAGATATACGAAGATACATCTGGATGACAATGGCACATTTATCTGGCCACTCATAGATGGCAGGAAGACAGTGGAAGATATTGCTGCACTGGTAAAAGACGAATTTGGGGAGAAGGCAGAGCCTTTATATCCAAGGATCGTTAAATACTTCCAGATAATGGAGAGTTATCATTTTGTAAATTTTATCAATAAGCCTGAAAAATAAGGTAAGAATAAGAGCGGGAGCAGTCCTTCATGGATTGCTGCCGTTCTTGTAGTTTATGGAAGAATAATTACGGCACAGTGATAAAGCGGTATTTCTGGCTGATATTCATGAAAGCATAAAACAAATATTATTTTTACAGAATACAAGGAGGCAAATGAATGAAGTTAGTAAATGGAAAAAGATCACAGCTTCTGGAATATCTGATGATCATAGCAGGAACCGGATTAATGGCACTGGCGATCAATTCCGTATTTGATGCATCAGGTATGGTAACCGGAGGCTTTTCAGGTATCGCGATCATTATAAAAGCAGGGAGTCAGGGAATCATTGACGGTGGTATCCCTCTCTGGGTAACAAATATGGGTTTGAACATTCCACTGTTTCTGATCGGATGGAAGATTAATGGATTCTCCTTTGTAAAAAAAGCTTTGATAGGAGAAATTGCTCTGTCCACCTGGCTTGCAATAGAACCTGTATGGAATCTTGCTGGCAATGATCTTCTTCTTGCCGCACTTTACGGTGGTGTGATCCAGGGTGTGGGAATCGGTCTTGTCTTTCTGGGCGGTGGAACAACCGGAGGAACCGATATGATGGCAGCTATCATCCAGAAATATCTGCAGCACTATTCAATCGCACAGATCATGCAGGTTATAGATGCAGGCGTTGTACTGGTGGGGATGTATGTGTTTGGCATCCACAAGGCACTCTATGCGATTATTGCGGTATATCTGGTGACAAAAGTATCTGACAGTTTGATTGAAGGTCTGAAATTCTCAAAAGCTGCATATATCATTACAGCAAAGCCAAAAGAAATAGCAGATATGATCATGAAAGATCTGGACAGAGGTGTGACAGGCATCAGTGCCAGAGGAATGTACTCAGGACAGGATAAACTGATGCTTTTCTGCGTGGTAAATAAAAAAGAGATCGTAATGCTTAAAGAAAAAGTAGATGAAATTGATCCGGAAGCCTTTGTGATAGTGACAGATGCCAGGGAAGTTCATGGAGAAGGTTTTATTGAAAAAAAGTAACACAAAAAAATATATAAAAAATTGTAAATTTTTTTCTCTTTCCTCTTTCATTTTTGGTAAATATATATTAAAATACAATACAGGTATAAGGTTTTATAGTTAAAACGGAAAATAAACACTATAGGATGAGAAGGGATTGAAATCAGATGATATCGAATCAGGTGCTTCAGAATACTCTTGAAGGGTTAAAAGAAATTTCCAGAACAGAATTTTGTGTACTCGACACAGAAGGCAAAGTGCTTGCAAGTACTTTTGCAGATTTTTCCATTGCAACACAGGATGTACAGGCTTTCGTAGAATCACAGGCCGACAGCCAGCTTGTAAAGGGGTTCCAGTATTTTAAAGTCTGTGATGACTATCAGCTGGAATATATACTGGTTGCCCATGGCGACGATGAAGATACTTATATGGTTGGCAAGCTCGCTGCTTTTCAGATCCAGAATCTGATCGTAGCGTATAAAGAACGCTTTGACAAAGACAGCTTTATCAAGAACCTGCTTCTTGACAACCTGCTTCTTGTTGACATTTATAATCGTGCGAAGAAACTGCACATTGAGGCAGATGTCCGCCGCGTAGTCATGATCCTTGAAATGCCACAGGAGAAAGACCACAGCTCCATGGAAAGCGTGAAGAGTCTTTTCGGCGGTAAAAGTAAAGACTTTATCACAGCAGTAGATGAGAAGAGTATTATCGTAGTCAAGGAACTTGAAGATGGTGAGAATTATCCTGAGATGGATCAGCTTGCACATACTATCCTTGATACTCTTGGAATGGGAAATGACGGTAAGACACATATGGCATACGGTACTATCGTCAATGAACTGAAAGAAGTATCACGCTCCTATAAAGAAGCCCGCATGGCTCTTGATGTAGGTAAGATTTTCTTCGGAGATAAAGAAGTGATCGCATACAGCTCTCTGGGAATCGGACGACTGATCTACCAGCTCCCGATCCCACTCTGTAAGATGTTTATCAAAGAAATCTTCGGCGGCAAATCCCCGGATGACTTTGACGAAGAGACTCTGGTTACAATTGATAAGTTCTTCGAGAACAGCCTCAATGTTTCAGAGACATCCAGACAGCTTTACATCCATAGAAACACTCTGGTCTATCGCCTCGATAAACTCCAGAAGAGTACAGGTCTTGATCTCCGCGTTTTTGAAGATGCCATTACATTCAAGATTGCACTCATGGTAGTACGTTATATGAAATATATGGAAACACTGGAATACTGATATATTATAATAGAAGGAAAACTTTCAATGCCTGCCACAGCTTTAATTGCTGCCGCAGGCATTTTTGACCTTTACAAATCCAGCCTTGCAGTGTATAGTTAGAAATCGAGATTGCAATTGATAAGGTATGCAATATCCTGAGACATGCAAGCCAAAATTCCATTGCCGCAGGCAATTTGGAATGAATGTTGACTGCGTTACTGTGAACATTCTATGAATCCTCAAAAATCTCTTGCAATCCCCAAAAACATACATTACAATAATGTTACAAATTCATTAACCCATTGGAGGAAAAATCTATGATAGATCTTATAGATGTAAGCAAGTCCTATGGTCCCGGCCTTCCGGCAGTGAACCATGCGAACTTACATATAGATAAAGGTGAATTCGTCTTTGTAGTAGGAAACAGTGGTTCAGGAAAAACAACCCTGATCAAACTTCTTATGAAAGAGCTGGATTCCACATCCGGCCAGATCATCGTAAGCGGTGAACGTCTGGAAGGAATGAAACACAGAAGAGTAGCCAAATACCGCCGTAAGTTGGGCGTAGTATTTCAGGACTTCCGTCTTCTGAAAGACAGAAATGTATATGAGAATGTAGCGTTTGCCCAGAGAGTAGTCAACCGTCCCACAAGAGTAATCCGTAAACGTGTCCCGGAGGTACTTCAGGAAGTTGGACTTGCTGTCAAATACAAATCCTTCCCGGATGAACTTTCCGGTGGAGAACAGCAGAGAGTTGCATTGGCAAGGGCGCTGGTCAACCGTCCGGATATCCTTCTGGCAGACGAGCCTACAGGAAACCTGGATCCGAAGACTTCCGAAGAAATCATGAAGCTTCTGGAACAGATCAACGACAGAGGAACCACAGTAGTGGTTGTTACACATAACAAGGATATTGTAAATTCCATGCGCAAACGTGTTGTGACCATGCATGAGGGCTCTATTATAAGTGACGAGAAAGAGGGAGAATATCATGAGGCCTAGTACAATCTGGTACACTCTGAAACAGGGTGTCAAAAATATCAAAAGAAACTGGATGTTTTCCCTGGCTTCCATTATCACCATGGCTGCCTGTATTTTTCTGTTTGGAATCTTTTTCTCCATTGTCAATAATGTGAATAATATTGCACATAAGGTAGAGCAGGAAGTGCCGATCACAGTATTCTTTGAAGAGGGAACTACAAACAAACAGATCAAAGCAATCGGAAAGAAGATCAAGGCACGTCCGGAAGTAGAGAAAATAGAGTATCAGTCAGCTGATGAAGCCTGGGAGGAATATAAAGAGCAGTATTTCCAGGGCTCAGAGGCAGCAGACGGATTTAAGGACGACAATCCTCTTGCAAACTCAGCCAATTATCGTGTGTATATGAATGATATCACGAAGCAGTCAGAACTTGTTTCCTATATACAGGAACTGAAACATGTAAGAAAAGTCAACCAGTCTGAGGAAGCAGCAAAAACACTGGGAAATATCAACAAGCTTGTTTCCTATATTTCCATTGCCATCATTGTATTACTGCTTATTATCTCCATATTCCTGATCAGCAATACGGTATCTGTGGGTATTGCAGTCCGTAAAGAAGAGATCGGAATTATGAAATACATAGGAGCGACAGACGCATTTGTCAGAGCACCATTCCTGCTGGAAGGCATGGTTCTGGGGGTGGTCGGAGCAGCAGTTCCGCTGATCGTGCTTTATTTCTGTTATAATGGGGCAATATCCTATATTTTGACCAGGTTTAATGTGCTTACAGGTGTGGTGGATTTCATCCCGGTATGGCAGATTTACCAGACATTACTTCCAATAAGTCTGGGACTTGGAATTGGAATCGGACTGATCGGAAGTTTCTTTACAACAAGAAAGCATTTAAGAGTATAATAAAAAGCAGATAAGCATGAAGCTGCCGGAACAATGATATCATATCATAAACCGGTGGCTTTTTTTACAGGAGTGCAGACATGAAAAATAAAGAATTTTGGAAAGGTGCAGTAGCAGGAGCACTGGTTGTGACGTGCATCGGTACAGGTGCCTTTGCGGGAACAGGTCTTGCAGCAAAAGGAACAGCTCTTGGTGATCGCAAGTGTACATCAAAGCTGGCATATCTTGAAGAGCTGATCGACAGATACTATCTGGGAGATAAGGATGAAGAAAAGCTTCAGGAAGGGCTTTATGCAGGTCTTCTCTATGGGCTGGATGATCCTTATTCCAGATATTATACAGCAGAGGAATACGATTCTGAGAATTCTTCCAATGAGGGAAGCTATGTGGGGATCGGCATTCTTATGGAGAAGAACAAAGAAGGCGGAGTAAAGATTGTTGAATGCTATGAGGGCGGTCCCGGAGAAAAAGCAGGACTGGAGGAAGGGGACATCATCAGTGCCATTGACGGGGAAGATATTACAGAGGATGAAGTATCTGATGTTGCAGACATTGTCCGCAATTCAGATAAAGACAGTGTGGTGCTTACTGTTCACAGAGAAGGTGCAGAAGATGCCATGGAAATCACAGTCCCTGTCACAGATGTGGAATTACCGTCTGTTTTCCATGAAATGCTGGATTCTAAAATCGGCTACATCCGTATTACACAGTTTACAGGCGTTACCGGCGAACAGTATCAGGAAGCTTTTGATGACCTGCAAAAACAGGGAATGGAGAAAATGATCGTGGATCTCCGCGATAATCCGGGTGGACTTCTTGATTCTGTCTGTGATGTCCTGCGGAAAATCCTTCCGGAAGGACTGATCGTTTACACCGAAGATAAGGACGGAAACAGAGAAGAGGAAAAATGTGATGGCAAAAACGAACTCCGGATTCCGCTTGCAGTCCTGGTAAATGAAAGCAGCGCCAGTGCATCAGAGATTTTTGCCGGTGCAGTGCAGGATTATGGTATTGGAACGATTGTCGGAACAACTACTTACGGAAAAGGCGTGGTACAGTCCATCCGCCAGCTCTCAGACGGAAGTGCCATTAAACTGACTGTTGCCAATTACTACACTCCAAAAGGAAACAACATCAACAAAACAGGAATCAAACCTGATATAGAGGTTTCTCTGGATACCAGCCTGCTGAATAAGAATAAAGACGAGATCACCCATGATGAGGATAATCAGCTGCAGGAGGCGATTAAGGCAGTTGAGAAGGAAAAGTAGTTGTTTGGCTGATAGTTTGATGCTATACTGTATGTAGCTGTATTTATAATAGAAGTATTTTTATTATAGATGAAAAGCCCATTACTGAGCAGGCAGCGGATTTTGCTTCGTAACTGAAAAAATAGTCAAGCGGATATTCGCAATCCGCTTCGCTGCGTAGCTCTACACCGAATAACTGCTTCGCAGTTTATCAGAAGAAGCTTGCACTCCTCCTGATACAAGCAAGCCCCCACCCACTGCTTATTGCTTTTCGCAATTGAAGCAGGGGACTTACTTGATTCGGTTAAACAGTTAATGGGCAGAAAGTGAAAAATATCAGAAAAAGAGGGCGACAACATGAGCGAATATGTGATCACCACCGACAACAATTCAGATCTTCCGGAGGAATATCTCAAAGACCATGGAGTAGGCTGCATGTATCTCAGTTATTCCATGGATGGAAAAAATTATACACATGGAAATTTCCTTCCGGAGCATGAATTTTATGAGGCAATGAGAAACGGTTCCATGCCAACCACAGCACAGGTAAATCCTGAAAATGCAAAAGCACTGCTGGAGCCTTACCTGAAAGAAGGAAAAGATATTCTTCATATTGCATTTTCCTCTGCCTTAAGTGGTACATACAATAGCAGCCGTATCGCAGCAGAGGAACTGATGGAGGATTATCCGGACCGCAAGATCATCGTGGTAGATTCTCTTGGCGCTTCCCTTGGTCAGGGGCTTCTGGTTTACCTTGCACAGGAGAAGAAAGAGCAGGGAGAAGATATGGAGACAGTTGCGAAATGGGCAGAAGAGAACAGGCTTCATATGGTACACCTTTTTACAGTCAACGATTTAAACCACCTATACCGCGGAGGCCGCATTTCCAGAACTACTGCAGTAGTAGGAAGCATGCTGAATATTAAACCGGTTCTTCATGTAGACAACGACGGAAAACTCACTGCCATCGGAAAAGTCCGCGGCCGTAAAAAATCCCTTCAGGAGCTGGTAAAGCTTATGGATGAGAAAATCGGCAGCTATCATGACACTTGCCATACCATCTTTATCAGTCATGGCGACTGCGAAGAAGATGCAAATTATGTGGCAGAGAAAGTAAAAGAAAAATACCAGATCAACACGATTATCATGAATCAGGTAGGAGCCACCATCGGCGCTCACTCAGGTCCGGGAACAATGGCGTTGTTCTTTGTGGGAGATGAAAGATAAATTAGTTTTTTTTGTAAAATGGTTTCATGGTATCATTATCCTGCGGGAAGATAAATGATACTGTGGAACCACTTTTGATATTACAGGAGAATTTTATGAAATTATTAAAAAAAGTATTCGCATGCGCATTCACATTTATATTTATGCTGAGCGTTTCAGGACTGACAGGATATCAGGTAAACGCCTCAGAGGAGCCAAAACATCTGGATATCCTGTTCACCCATGATCTGCATTCTCATTTGAACAGCTTTCAAACGATTGTAGACGGGACACAGCAGGAGACCGGCGGGTTTGCCCGGCTGAAAACATTGATCAATGAGCACGAGAAAGAGAATACAGATACACTCATATTGGATGGCGGAGACTTTTCCATGGGAACTCTGATACAGACTGTATATGACACAGAGGCCGCCGAACTGCGGATGCTTGGATATTTGGGCTGTGATGTGACAACTCTGGGAAATCATGAATTTGATTACGGCTCCGATGGTCTGGCAGATATGCTGAACGCCGCAGTCAGTTCAGGCGAAAACCTTCCCAGGATGGTTGTGTGTAATGTGGACTGGGATGCAATGAAAAAAGCCGGCCTCAGTGAAGGACAGAAACAGATTTATGAAGCATTTCAGACATATGGAGTAAAAGACTATACGGTAATTCAAAAAGGTGATGTAAAGATTGCAGTACTGGGTGTTTTCGGCAAGGATTCTCTGGATTGCGCTCCTACCTGCGAGCTTCTTTTCAAAGACCCGTCAGAAGCAGCCAGAGAAACAGTAGAGGAAATAAAAAAGAACGAAGATGTAGACATGATCGCCTGTGTATCACACAGCGGAACATGGGAGGACGAAAAAGTATCAGAGGACGAAATCCTTGCAAAGAATGTTCCGGACATTGATCTGATCGTCAGCGGACATACCCACACACAGTTGGCAGAACCAATCCTGCAGGGAGATACCTGCATCGTATCTTGTGGAGAATATGGGAAAAACCTGGGAACAATTTCCATGACTCAGAAAGAGAATGGACGATGGGAACCGGATACCTATGAGCTTGTTCCGGTTACGGATGAAATCAAGGCAGATGAAGCCACACAGAAGAAAATAGATGAATTGTCAGATACTGTTGACATTAATTATCTTTCCAATTTTGGTTATACCAGAGAGGAAATTCTGGCAGAGAATGACATTGAATTTAACAGCCTCAGTGAGATGGAAACAAAGCATGAGGAGTTAAATCTGGGAGATGTCATATCAGATGCTTATGTATATGCAGTAGAGAATACAGGAGACTCTGACGGAGAAAAAGTAGATGTTGCAATCGTACCTGCCGGAACTGTAAGAGATACTTATACAAAAGGCGATATAACAGTGGAGCAGGTATATAATTCCTTCTCGCTGGGAACAGGAAAGGACGGACTTGCAGGTTATCCTCTGATCAGTGCATATTTAACGGGAAAAGAACTGAAAACAGTGGCAGAGGTAGATGCCTCAATTTCAGATTTTATGACAATAGCCAGATTATATTGCAGTGGAATGAATTTCACCTATAATCCCCACCGCATGATCTTAAATAAAGTAACAGACTGTTATCTGACAGGCAAGGACGGGGAAAGGGAAGAAATACAGGACGATAAATTATATCATGTTGTCACCGACCTGTACACTGGCCGTATGCTTGGCTCTGTTCTGGACAAATCCTATGGTCTGATATCCATCGTCCCCAAAGATAAAAACGGCAATCCCATAGAGAATCTGGAAGATTATGCAGTCATGGATGGAAAAAAAGAACTGAAAGCCTGGGCTGCAATTGCAGAGTATATGCAATCCTTTGAAGACACAGACAAAGACGGAATTGCAAATGTGCCGGAATATTATAATACAACACACGAAAGAAAAGTTATAGACAGCAGCAAAAACATCATAAATCTGATAAAACATCCGAATAAATTTGCCATAGCGATTGTCGGAATATGTATTGTGGCTGTTGGGGTGATTTTGTTGCTGATCTTCGGAATTGTAAAGATTATCAGAAGAAGGAGATAGCATTTTACTATAAACATTGCATGATCAGTTGCTCTATCAGGAGGGTAAAAGGAGGATATGTGAAAAGCTATTTCTATTTTGGAAAAAAGAAAAAGACCTCATAATATGAAGCCTTTAAAGGCACACACTGTGCAACTGGAAAAACCAGTGAGTAGTGCAAATCCGTAGGGAAAATTAGAACAGTAGGTTATCTAAATTAAATGATTTTATAAAAAGAAAGCAGGTGAAATGTAATGAACGTTATATGTTTCCATAACCCAGATGAAGAAAATGGCTATTTAAGTAACTGGTATCTTAGTCATTTCACAGTCAACGGAATAGATTTTTCGTCAATGGAGCAGTTTATGATGTATCAGAAGGCATATCGCTTTCATGATGAAGAAATAGCTAATGACATACTTCATACAGATAATGTTGCAGAGATTAAGAAATTAGGTCGTAAAGTACATGCCTATGATGAAAATGTCTGGAATGGTGTAAGGCAGATTATTGTTTATGAGGGATTAAAAGCGAAATTCAGTCAAAATGCAGAATTAAAACGACAACTTGTTGATACAGGTGATGCTGTGTTAGCTGAATGCGCAGTAAGAGATCAAATCTGGGGAATAGGTTTATCCATGGGAGATCCAAACAGGTTTGAGCGAAGCAAATGGAAAGGCAACAATCTTCTGGGATATGCTTTAATGTTAGTGAGAGAACAGTTATAAATTCTGATTCTAGAGATGGAAATAGATAAGAAAAACATTTTTTATGAAATCCAGAATAATAAGGAGTTTTTGAATGAGCAAAAAAATAACGAAAAGAGGAAGGTACATGATGAAAGTATTAATGCTCAACGGCAGCCCGAGAACAAAAGGAAATACATTTATTGCATTAGAAGAAATGAAAAAAGTATTCGAAGTAGAAGGTGTAGAAGCGGAAATTGTACAGGTAGGCAATAAAGATGTAAGAGGATGCATTGCCTGTAGACGTTGTGTGGAACTTGGCAAATGTGTTTTTGATGATGTGGTGAATGAACTGGCACCGAAATTTGAAGAAGCAGATGGAATTGTGGTTGCCAGTCCGGTATATTTTGCTTCAGCGAATGCTACACTGATTGCCACCCTTGACAGACTGTTTTTCAGCACATCTTTTGATAAAACAATGAAAGTGGGCGCAAGCGTGGTCTGTGCAAGACGTGGAGGCTGTTCAGCGACTTTTGATGAGCTGAACAAGTATTTTACCATATCAAACATGCCGATTGCGGCCAGCCAGTACTGGAATTGCATACATGGACGCGAACTGAGAGAAGCTGACAGGGATGAAGAAGGAAAGCAGACCATGCGTGTACTCGCCAGAAATATGACTTTTCTGATGAAGAGTATCGAACTTGGTAAAAAGCAGTTTGGACTTCCGGAAAAGGAAGAACATGCATTCACACATTTTATCAGATAGAGATTCCTGAGTGCTTTTTAAATGAATCGAGTTACCTGCTGCATTTGCGGAGAGCAATAAGCAGTGGGTGGAACAGAGGGAAGGGATAACTATGTATCGTATTTTTATCGTAGAGGATGATGAGATCATCTCAGAAGTACTGAAAAAGAATCTTTCGTCCTGGGGATATGATGTATCCTGTGCGGAGGATTTTTCCAATATTATACAGGAATTTGTACGCAGAGATCCCCAGCTTGTCCTGCTGGATCTGAAGCTGCCTTTTTATAATGGATTTCACTGGTGTGAAGAAATACGCAGAATTTCTCAGGTTCCGGTTATCTTTATTTCTTCGGCGGCAGATAACATGAATATGGTTATGGCGATGAGTCGTGGTGCAGATGATTTTATTGCAAAACCGTTTGATATGGATGTACTGACTGCAAAAATTCAGGCGATTCTGCGCCGCACATATTCCTTTGGAACTCCGGGAAATGTTCTGGAATATAAAGGGATTGTTCTGAGTCCTTCCCGCTGCACACTGACGTGGAATGGAAACGATATTGATCTTACGAAAAATGAGCTTCGCATTCTGGAAATATTGATGGAGCATGCCGGAAAGGTTGTTTCCAGAGATGCGATTATGACGAAACTATGGGAGAGCGACAGCTTTATTGATGATAATACGCTGACTGTGAATATTACCCGCCTGCGCAGGAAACTGGAAAAAGAAGGACTGAAAGAATTTATCATTACCAAAAAAGGCCTTGGATATATGGTATAAGACGACAGTATAAATAAAAGGATTTTTTATGAAACTTTTTCTGGATTATATAAGCAAAATTAAATTCTATATCATTCTGCAGTTGTTTCCTGTAATGCTTGCAGAAATAATTTTCTTTCTTTATCAGCTGCCGATTGAACCGATGGTGTATGTTACTGTTTTCTGGTTAATAACTGGTATTTGTGCGTGTCTGAACGGATTTTACAGATACAGGAAAAAGGTAGAACAGTTGGAATTGATTGCAGCTGCACCGGATATCAATCTTTCACAGATGGATTCTCCTGTCGGTCAGGATGAAAGATTCCAACAGGAAATTATGCAGCAGTTAAATCAGATGCGTATCGATGTGGAGAATGCCAGCCAGAAGGCATCTGAAGACATGACAGATTATTATACGATGTGGGCACATCAGATCAAAACGCCGATTTTTGCACTGCGACTTTTGCTTCAGGAGAGTCCTGAGGAAAATAAAGAGAAACTTTCGGAACTTTTTAAAATTGAGCAGTATGTGGAGATGGTTCTTGGTTATCTAAGGACAGAGGATATGTCTTCGGATCTCAAACTTTCCCGTTGTTCTCTTGACCGGATCATACGTGATCAGATTCATAAATATGCAGGAATTTTTGTCTCAAAGAAACTTACACTTACTTATGAAAGTATTTCGCAGGATGTTCTGACGGATGAAAAATGGCTGGGATTTGTGATCGGACAAATTTTATCCAATGCCCTGAAATATACCCGAACCGGAGGAATCCGAATTTATCTGGAGAAAAAATTATCTCTGGATACAGATGATGTAAGCATTTCGATAGGAAATGATGACTGCAATAAAGTAGAAAATTTTACACTGGTCATTGAAGATACCGGAATTGGTATTCGTGCAGAAGATATTCCGCGAATTTTCGAAAAAGGCTACACCGGAGTAAACGGACGGGATGATAACCGCGCAACAGGTATCGGACTGTATCTCAGCAACAAGATTATGCGCAAACTGGGACATCGTCTTTATATAACTTCTACGGAAGGAAAAGGAACGAAAGTATTTCTTGAATTTTCAGTTGAAGATTTGAGTATGTATTAGAGCGTGTCTGAAAAATCATTCCCGCAATCTGCACGCCCCACTTTGCGGGATATTTCACCCGAATTCAGTTGCCGTAGCCCACTACGGCGCCCTCATCCGGGCAAAATATCCCACAAATTGTGACGCACATCTTGCAGAAAGCCTTTTTCAGACATGCTCTAGAGTTTTTTTACACGTTTTAGAGGAAACCTGCTAATATTTAAGTGACACGAAACCTTACAGAAATGTAAGGTTTTTTCATATAATGTAACCTGTTTCGATGGCAGAAGCCGTAAAAAATCCTTATACTTACGGTATCAATTAAAAGAAAGGAGCCCCATTTATGGCTTTGCTTGAAGTTACAAATATCAAAAAAATATACAGTACACGTTTCGGGGGAAACAAGGTACAGGCGCTTTCAAATGTTACATTTTCTGTAGAGGAAGGTGAGTTTGTCGCGATTATGGGGGAATCTGGTTCCGGTAAGACAACCTTGCTGAATATTCTTGCGTCTCTGGATCGTCCGACATCCGGAGAGGTTCTTCTGGAAGGAAAAAATATCGTATACCTTACAGAAAAAGAAATATCAGCATTCCGAAGGAAAAATCTTGGATTTGTTTTTCAGGATTTTAATCTGCTGGATACCTTCAGCCTGAGAGATAATATTTATCTTCCACTTGTTCTTACAGGAGAAGATTATCGTGAGATGGAACAGAAAATCCGTCCGATTGCGCAGGCTCTTAAGATCACAGAGCTTCTGGATAAATTTCCATATGAAGTTTCAGGTGGTCAGAAACAACGTGCTGCTGTTGCAAGGGCGTTGATTACGAATCCCAAACTGATTCTTGCGGATGAACCGACGGGCGCACTTGATTCAAAGGCGGCATCAGCACTTCTTTCCGTATTTGGTGAAATCAATGCAGAGGGACAGACAATCCTCATGGTCACACACAGTGCACAGGCAGCCAGCCATGCGTCCAGAGTTCTTTTCATCAAAGACGGAGAAGTTTTTCATCAGATATACAAAGGCAGTAAATCGCGTCAGGAAATGTATCAGATGATCGCGGATACGCTTACGATACTTACGACAGGTGGTGAGCAGCATGCATAAGGGAATTTTTTCCAGACTTGCAAAACAGAATATCCGAAACAACAAAAGCACATATATTCCATACATAATCACCTGTATTTTCTGTATTGCAATGATTTATATGATGGAATTTCTGCGTGACTGCCCGACACTGGATCAGGCAGTGCGTCAGGCGGATGAAGTGCGTATGATCGTGTTTACAGGAGAGATAGTCGTAGAGATCTTCTGTATTATTTTTCTGATCTACAGTAATAGTTTTCTAATGAAGAGAAGGCAGAAAGAGATAGGTCTTTATAATATTCTTGGACTGGAAAGAAATCACATTGGAATCGTAATGTTTCTTGAAACGATCATTACCTCAATAGGTTCACTTGCCGGCGGTATTGCAGCCGGAATTATTGGAAGTAAGCTGGCACTTCTTTTGCTGTTAAAGCTGCTTCATATCCCTTCAGTGCTCGGATTTTATATTTCAGTAAAGGGGATTTTTACCTGTCTGTTCATGTTTGGTATCATATTTTTGATGATTCTGTTTCTGAACCTTGCGAAAATTCATTTAAGTCGTCCGGTAGAATTACTTCGCGGTAATAATACCGGAGAAAAAGAACCGGTAGCAAAATGGCTTATGGCATTGATTGGTTTTATTTGCCTTGGCGCAGGTTATTACCTTGCGGTTACGACTGAATCTCCAATCAAGGCAATTACGATATTTCTTCTTGCTGTTATTCTTGTTATGGCAGGGACTTATCTGCTTTTTACCGCAGGAAGTATTGTGATTCTGAAGTTTCTCCGACGCAGAAAGAGTTTTTATTACAGGACTGGAAATTTTATCAGCATATCGGGAATGCTTTATCGAATGAAGCAGAACGCAATCGGTCTGGCAAGTATCTGTATACTAAGTACAGGTGTTCTGCTTATGATTGCCATGACAGTTTCCATTTATTTCGGAATGAATGATATTATGCTGAATCGCTATCCGTATGATGTTGATATGTCTGTTACCAGCATAAGCGAAGAAGAATGTCAGACCGCAATAGAGGCTTTTGAAAAAGCTATTGCGGATAATAAAGTTCCGGTAGAAAAGTCTGTGGAGGAAATCTATCTGGATATCGTATGTAGCAAAAACGGTGATCAGATTCTGATAAAACCAGCAAATACTATTCGAAATTCTGATTCGGTACTGGTACTTTCTCTTTTGGATCAGGCAGAATATGAAAGACTTACAGGAATTTCTGCAAATCTTAATGATGGTGAAATTTTTGCATGGTATCCTTCAGCTGTGCAGAAAGATTCAGTTACTGTTGATGAGACAGAATTTACAGTGAAAAAATGGCTGGATAAGAATCCCCTGACCTGTGGCGAAGATGCAGTCAGTGATAATGCAGTGCTGGTTGTTACAGATGAAGATTTTAAGAAATTTGATGAGATGCGTACAGAAATGTATAAAGGCGTTTCTTCTGCTCCTGCGGGAGAGGATCTGACACTTCATCTTGGTCTGGATATTACCGGTTCGGAGACAGATAAGATTGATTTTGGAACCCCGGTAATGGAGGTTGTTAAAGACTTGAAGAAAAACGGAGGCTTGTCAGAAAACTCATGGATAACTTCCGGAATCCGCCAGCAGGAATATGAGTCCTATTATGCGGATAATGGTTCTCTTTTGTTTATCGGAATCTTTCTCGGTTCTCTTTTCCTTATGGGAACAGCTATGATTATTTATTATAAACAGATTTCTGAAGGATATGAAGATCAGAAACGATTTGAGATCATGCAGAAGGTTGGATTAAGCCGCCGGGAGGTCAGAAGTTCTGTCCGCAGACAGATTCTGATGGTATTTTTCCTCCCGCTGTTAATGGCAATGCTTCATATTACCATGGCATTTCCAATGATACGAAGAATGCTCCTGCTCTTTGGAATGACAAATACGAAGCTGTTTATTGGATGTACGGCGGGAACAGTATTGATCTTTGCTGTTGTGTATGGGTTGATTTATCTTATGACGGCGCGTTCTTACTATCATATTGTAGAGAGAAAATAATTATTCAGCAGGCTAAACAATTACAATGAAAATAATATCAGGGTCAGAAGATTATTAAACCACTCGTGTTTATGCGATGAGATTTTGAAAACTTCTGACCCTGATATGATTGTGAGAATTTTGCAATTAATAAATAGAAAATTTTCAGTCAAAACGAACGAGAGTATTAATGCTTGTCATCTAACAGTCTGTTTTTTTGCAGCCAGAGCATAAATCCAACACAGAGAATCAACTGCAATATAGAGGACATTGGTGTTGCCAGTCCGATATGGAACAGAGAGGTATTTGGCTGGATACTCATAATATAAGATATCGGCACTCTGACGCAGAATGCACCAAGAATTCCCTGTATCATAACTGAAGTAAACAGTAACGTTATCTGCACTTCAGCCTTATATTTCCACTGTCAGTCTGGATCACCAGATTTCCGCCCGTTCCTTTTTGTGTGTAAGAAATATCACAGTCATCCTGGTCTTCCACCATCTTACCGGTCAGCGCATCATCTACATTGATATCTCCCATATCAGTATTCATCTGTATGTTCCATGTGCGCATCACGTCTTCTTTACCAATAAAACAAAGATTACCCATATCCGTTTTCACTTTCAGATTATTGAAATCGCAATTTTTAAAAAATACATCTCCTGAATCCGTCTGAACGGCTCCATTTTCGATTTCGCATCCGTTCAGCAATATATTGCTCATATCCGATTTAATATCTGCAAGCTTCCATTTCTGACCTTCCGGCACGTAAATTGTTACCACATTTTCATCTGTAGTAAGTGTTCCTTCACCCAAAAGACCCGACAAAAATCCGATATCAACATGATAATAAGTCTTCCCATCATTGTTATTTTCCTGAATCCTTAATTTACCATCCTTTACCTGATAACTGATCGGATCCTTTTTCTGATCGGATGCCCGATAAGAAATATAACAGTACTGATCATCTGAATTGACTACTTGCAGATTCATATCTGTCATGGAGATGTCTGCTGAGTCGAAATCATCAAGCTTTGTTTTCTCAAGAACCATCTCATTATCGCTTTTTTTTGCAGCTCCATCCATTTTGTTTAAATCTGCTGATTTCACATATTTACTTCCACCGCTCGCAACACCGATGCCCGTCAAAGCTGCACCACATACACAGCATCCGACTCCTACTGCAAGCCATGCCTTTGCCCATCTTTTCATCGTTCTAACCTCTCTCTCTTTCTGCCTGTGATCCGGCGTACCAGCTTCGCAATCAGCATGCTGCTCCATTTACATAGATATACACACAACAGTACACCAAGGATGCCAGCGCCAACAGCCAACAGCCCACTTCCTGTAAGCATTGCAAAACCGCTCATAGAAAACGGAACTGCCAGTATACCGCGGATAAGGATTTTCCCGCCAATAAGCATCAGACATAAAACTACACATAACAAAATTACAAATACACACACAACTAATGCAAGAACGACTGCAGCAAATGCTGCCAGAAGCGGAGCTCCTACCGGTGCAGCAAATAATACCAATAGCGCTATCCATACCACATGTTTTCCGGAACCTTTCTGTTCTGCTCTGGTCTGTCCATCTGTTTCATAATTCTGATGATCTTCTATTTTCTTATTCAGAAGATTCGCCATCAGTTCTCTGGCAGCCTCCTTCGGCGTACCAAGTTCTTTCATCAGTTCTTCTGCTCCTTCCTCATCTGTCTCCTGAAAATACTCGGTAAAATATTCCATTGCATCTTCATAGTCCTGTCTCGGAAGCTTCCGCAGATATTTATGCAGCTGGTTTAAATATTCCTCTCTGCTCAACCTCTTATCCTCCCTTCAATAATCCCATCTACAGTGTCTTTGTAGATTTGCCATTCATTGCTCAGATATGCAATCTGTGCCTTGCCTTCTTCTGTAAGGGAATAGTATTTTCTCTTTCTTCCCTGATACTCCTGCGAATAGGTAGTCAGATATCCTGCACTTTGTAACTTCTTCAATATGGGATAGAGCGTAGATTCTTTAATGTCAGCAGCCTTCTTCACTGTCTGACTGATCTCATAGCCATAAGAATCCCTGCTTTCTACCACTGACAGTATCATATATTCAATCAATAATGCTGATACCGGAAAATACATTGAATCACCTCCTGATATATATGTAAAATATTTATATATATAAATTTTACATATACTATACTTCGATGCTACCACAATGTCAATACATATATAAAATTTTTATATATATTTTTCGGAACTCAATCGTTATGGTATCTCTGGATAATCTGCAATGGATTTCTGATATCAAACTATTCATTTGACTATCTTTTGGAGTGTGTTTGAATATATCGGTATTTCGTGGAGTCTGACTCCGATATGCATGACCTCATGTGGTCATAAAAATATGCGCATCAGCCGTAAAACTGATGCGCACATAAAAATTATTTTACTGTAACTGTAATCACTTTATATACACCATTCTGTGCATATACCCATATCTTACAGTTTCCTTTTCTCATAGCTTTGATTACACCATCAGATGTCACAGTTACTACTTTTGTATTACTGCTTTCATAGCAGAGATTTCTGTGGTGTTTGATTTTTTTGTCTTTCTTTATTTCTATAGCTGTAATCTGAGCAGTTTTACCTTTCTTTAAGGTTACTTCTGTATCATTCTTCTTATTTCCAATCTTTATAATGGAAACAGCTTTGGCTACGCCGTATTTTCCATCCTTAGTTATTGAATGTACTGCTACGGAGGTACCTGTGATTACTTTCTTTCCATCCACCATCTTGTAAGCCTTTACAATGTACTTGTAGTAAGTTGCTTTTTTCAGCTTAGTGGCGTACAAATCAGAGCTTCTGAATCAGCGGATGTTCCCGGTAGTACATCTTGGTGAAGTTCAGGAATTTCTGCATATTGTCACTGATATATTTCCCCTTTTTCCATATCATTCCGATCTTTATGCGGATGGGTGGACTGAGGGGAATTCCTTTTATGCCGGAAGAGGCAAATCTGTCGGTCATGCTGGAATAGAGAAAACTTCCATATTTACAGGTCTTTACTAGCTGCAAAATAGTATAAATCTGGCTGCTGCGCATGATGATGTCCGGAACGTAACCGTCCGTTTCAAAGCGTGTTTTCAACAACTGGTTCTGTACGGAATCGGCATTGAAAAAGATCAAAGATTCTTTAGACATTTCTTTTGTGGTCACAACTTCTTTGTCTGCCAGTCGGTGGTCATCACTTACACAAAAAACAACCTGGTCGTTGGCCAGAAGAGCCTTGTTAAATTTATCAATATTATACTGTTCCATATTTACCAGAGCCAGATCCAGAGTGTCGTCCTGTACCAGATTGCAGGCACGGACAGAACCATATTCCTCCAGAACAACAGCGATTTCCGGATATTGGTCATGAAATGCGATGAGAAGCTCAGGAAAAAAGACGGTGCTCAGCATAGGCGGAATTCCGATACGAAGAGGGGGTTTTACTCTCGCCATACTGGAGTAATCTGCCTGAAGCTCGGTGCAGTACTGAAGAATGTAGGTAGCTTTGTTATAAAGCTCTTCGCCTTCTTCGGTAAGAATCAGTCGGTTTCCCTTTCTATAGAAAAGGCTGATGCCGAATTCAATTTCCAGGTCACGGATGGCCACGGACACAGTGGGTTGAGTAACGTATAATTCCTCGGCTGCCTTTGTGATACTGTGGCAGCGGCTGGCTGTGCAAAAGTAACGGAGTTGGTTAAGTGTCATAAGTAATTTCCTCTAAGTTCGTTGTAGTGTGTCGAAATATGTCATTTCTATAGCAAGTATAGTATTTTCTGAAACTGCTTTAAGTTATCTTCAAATAAAAAATACCATATACCTATCATAATTTCCATATTTATTTCTAAAGTTTTTTTTAATGTAGTAATATTGCATAAAAAAAACCTGCTAAAATTGAGATTATAAAATTTTTTTATGGGGATATGCAACCCATTAATTTGTTTTTTTATACGTGCATGATTTATAATAAACTCATCAAAGGAAACGTGCACGGCCGGTACCTTTCAAGAGAGATTAATAAAAAAAAGACAGATAAGTAAGACAAAAGCGAAGAGCAAAATAAAAAATGAAATCACAGAAAAAAGTGAAAGGAGATCAATAAAATGTCTCAACAAACAATCACACTGTTATTTCTTGTGTTTACGATCATTAGTTTCATCCTCGAAAAGATACCACTTGGGCTTACAGCTTCGATCTGTGCAATCGGATTGACACTCACCGGAGTAGTGGATGTATCTACAACGTTTTCACAGTATGTAAACAGTAACGTAATCCTTTGTGTTGGCATGTTTGTAGTAGGCCAGGCACTATTTGAAACAGGAATGGCAAATAAAATCGGAGGTCTGGTTACCAGATTTGCCAGAACAGAAAGAACATTGATCATTGCAATCATGGTAATCGTAGGTGTGATGTCCGGATTTTTATCCAACACAGGTACAGCAGCAGTGCTGATCCCTGTAGTCTGTGGAATCGCCGATGAATCCGGCTATTCAAGAAGCCGCCTTCTGATGCCGCTGGTATTTGCAGCAGCACTTGGCGGAAACCTTTCCATCATTGGCGCACCCGGAAACCTGATGGGTGTAAACGCACTTCAGGAAATGGGGCTTTCCACAAGCTTTTTCATGTATGCACCGGTGGGAGTCCCGATGCTTCTGGTAGGAATTATCTACTTCGTTTTCATTGGATACAGATTTCTTCCGGATGGAAAAGGGGCTGTAGGGGCAACTGTTGAAAAACAGAAAGATTTCAGTGATGTACCGAAATGGAAACAGACTGTTTCACTGATAGTTCTGATACTTGTGATTCTTGCAATGATTTTTGAAAAACAGATTGGAGTCAGCATTGAGATTTCTGCATGCATCGGAGCAATCATTCTGGTGCTGTTTGGAGTTCTTTCAGAAAAAGAAGCACTGGCTTCCATTGATCTGAAAGTAGTATTCCTTTTTGGAGGATCTCTTACACTTGCCAAAGCCCTGGACACAACAGGTGCCGGTGAACTGATAGCAGATAAGATCGTAGGACTTCTGGGTGCAGACCCGAACCCGATCGTGCTTCTTCTGGTAATATTCATTGTAACCTGTGCACTGACAAACTTCATGTCAAACACGGCCACAACCGCACTGATGATCCCAATTGCAGTTTCTCTGGCAAACAACCTTGGTGCGGATCCGAGAGCTGTTGTTATCGCAACTGTTATCGCAGGCTCCTGTGCATATGCAACACCGATTGGAATGCCTGCAAACACTATGGTAGTAGGACTTGGAGGATATAAATTCAAGGATTACGTGAAATCAGGTTTACCGTTGATTCTGGTATCCTTCGTGATCTGTATGATCCTTTTGCCTGTTCTGTTCCCGTTCTATCCGTGAGAGGATAAACCATATGAGACGGAAGATTTTCCGCTTAATGTAAATGTATCAATAGAAATAAAGCAGAAAACATGCTGCTTTAGATAAATAACCCAAAATTAAAAGCCAAACAACCCTAAACCATTGAATGATCAGGAGGTAAATCATGACTAAGGAAAATGGAGTTAAAGTATTAACAGACATGGTAGCAGACTTTGTTGCCCACATCGGAAAAAAATTACCGGACGACGTAGTAGAAAAACTGGAAGAACTTGGCTCTCAGGAAAGTGCAGCACTCCCAAAAGTACTTTATGAGACAATGACCAAGAACCAGGGACTGGCTGTAGAACTGAACCGTCCAAGCTGTCAGGACACAGGAGTTCTTCAGTTCTGGCTGAAATGCGGAACTAATTTCCCGTACATCAACGAGCTGGAAGCCCTTTTGAAAGAAGCTGTTGTACAGGCTACTTTTGCAGCACCATTAAGACATAACTCTGTAGAAACTTTCGACGAGTACAACACCAAGAAAAACGTTGGAAAAGGAACTCCGACTGTATGGTGGGACATCGTTCCAAATAGTGATAAATGTGAGATTTACGCATACATGGCAGGAGGCGGATGTACTCTTCCGGGAAAAGCAATGGTACTTATGCCAGGTGCAGGATACGAAGGTATTACCGATTTCGTTCTTGACCAGATGACAACCTATGGACTGAATGCTTGTCCTCCGCTTCTTGTAGGTGTAGGTGTAGGAACATCTGTAGAGACAGCAGCCCTCAATTCCAAGAAAGCACTTATGCGTCCGATCGGTTCTCACAATGATAACGCAAACGCAGCAAAAATGGAGAAACTTCTGGAAGACGGAATCAATGCAATTGGCCTTGGACCGCAGGGAATGGGTGGAAAATATTCTGTAATGGGTGTTAATATCGAGAATACAGCCCGTCATCCATCTACAATCGGTGTAGCAGTAAATGTAGGCTGTTGGTCACACCGCCGCGGTCACCTGATCGTAAATTCTGACCTTACAGTAACCTGTGATACACATTCCACATGGAAATTCAACGCATAATCGGAGGGAAAAAACATGATCGAAATCAGAGGAGATAAAAAAGTTCTTATTACACCAATCAGTGAAGAAGACCTGGCTGACATCAAAATCGGTGATATTGTATGGCTGGACGGAGATCTGATGACCTGCCGTGATGTGGCACATCGCCGTCTGGTTGAGTATGGAAGAGAACTTCCATATGATATCAAGGACAAAGCAATTTTCCACGCTGGCCCAATCGTTCGTAAAATTGAGGGAACAGAAGATGACTATGAAATGGTTTCCGTTGGACCGACAACCTCCATGCGTATGGAGAAATTTGAGTATGAATTTACTAAGCTTACAGGTGTAAGAGTAATCGTTGGAAAAGGCGGAATGGGACCGAACACAGAGCGTGCATGTAAAGAGTTTGGTGCGATCCACTGTGTATTCCCGGCTGGCTGTGCAGTAGTAGCTGCAACAGAGGTTGAGAAGATCGTAGAACATCACTGGGATGAGCTTGGAATGCCTGAGACCTTATGGTGCAACAAAGTAAAAGAATTTGGTCCACTGATCGTATCTATCGATGCACAGGGCCGCAACCTGTTTGAAGAAAACAAGGTTATCTTCAATGAGAGAAAAGAAGCCGCTAAGCAGGCTATTTATCCGGAAGTTAAGTTTATTAAATAATGCATTTCAGTTTTACAAAAGTAAAAACCGTACGATTTCTTCTTTATTGTTTCAAAGATAAAAAAAGATAAACATCATCTAAGATGAAAAGAAAAGGTGGCTCACAGATTTTCTTCATACATGGTCTGTGGGCTGCTTTTTTCTGTATACGAAATTTAAATAAATAGTAACTTTAACCGAATCAAGTAAGTCCCCTGCGGAGGTTGCGAAAAGCAATAAGCAGTGGGTGGGGACTCGCATACAAATGATTATGCCACTGCTACATCTTTTTCCTCCGCCTTGAAATAAAAAAAATTATCCTGCAAGATTGTTTCAGGAATTAACATGTCGACACATTAGAGCGTGTCTGAAAAATCATTCCCGCAATCTGCACGCCCCACTTTGCGATATATTTTGTCCGAATTCGGTTGTCGTAGCCCATGAATTTTGGCAAGTAAAGATTATCTGAAAACTGAAAAAATAGGTATAAAAAATAAATATAGGGCTGTTGCAATGACGGAAAATAAGGTATGATATCTGCAGAAGCATGTTACACGTTTCTATAACCCGGGTGAAGTAAATGAAAAAGGCAATAATCTGTTGAGATATCTTCACCGGATAGACACAAAATCATTTGGAGAAAGTTATATGAAAAAGTTTAAGTTAAATGTACAGAGACATATCTGCATTTTATTATGCTTTATTTTATATATTACCGTGCTTCCCCTTCCTGTATCAGCAGAGGAAGCAAAATCCAAAACAGTCAGAGTAGGCTGGTATGAAGGAACTTATAATACCACAGGAGCAGACGGTCAGAGGAGAGGCTACAGCTACGAATACCAGCAGGCAGTAGCTGCGCATACCGGATGGAAATATGAATATGTGGAGGGAAGCTGGGCAGAACTGATGAGTATGCTGAAAAATGGACAGATCGATCTGCTGGGAGGCATTTCCTATACAGAGGAACGTTCCACTTCCATGCTTTTTTCAGAATTGCCTATGGGAGAGGATAAATATTACCTGTATGTGGATACTTCTAATACAGATATCTCCACTTCAGATCTGACTACATTAAATGGAAAAAGAATCGGTATGCTGCCGAATGCACTTCCTGCCGAAATGTTCCATGAGTGGGAGAAAAGTCATGGAGTGAACACGCAGCAGGTTGATATTACCGGTGCAGATGATATTCGTCAGAAATTGAAAAATCATGAAATTGACGGATTTGTTTTAAATGAATCTCCACAGTGGGAAAGAGACGATATTTCACCAGCTATTCTGATTGGTGGCTCCTATAACTATTTTGCAGTCAGCAAAAAACGCCCGGATCTGAAAGAAGAGCTGGATCAGGTAATGCAGAAGATAGAGAGGGAGAATCCTTTTTATAAAGACGATCTTTATAAAAGGTATCTCTCCGCAAATTCCCTTGAAACTCTTACGGATGAGGAGCAGAACTGGCTGGAACAGCATGGGGCGGTCCGGATTGGATATCTGAAAAATGATGTGGGTATCAGCCTTGTGGATACGGAGTCAGAGAAACCGGTAGGAATTATTAACGATTATATTAGTCTGGCTTCTGGCTGTCTGGGAGAAAAAAACATAGAATTTCAGTTGACAGGCTTTGATTCTCAGGAGGAAGAACTGCAGGCATTAAAGGATAGCAGGATTGATATGATTTTTCATATGAATCAGAATCCATATGAAGCTGAGCAAAACGATGTTATATTGTCAAATACTGTTTTTGAAGTCAATGTTGCAGTACTCACCGGTGTTAAGAAGTTTGATGAAAATAAAGAGAATACAGTAGCAGTGAGCAGGAATAACCTGCTGGGGAAGTGGTATATTTCTTTTAACTATCCTTTCTGGAAAATAAAGGAATATGACTCATCTGCTGAGGCCGATAAAGCAGTTCAAAGTGGAGAGGCAGACTGCTTTGTTGCGAAGGCAGGACAGTCATTAAAGACACTGGAGGACAGCAAAATGCGCAGTATTTTTCTTACGAAATCCGGCGCTTCCTGCTTTGCGGTCACCAGGGAAAACACAACATTAATGAATATCCTGAACAAAACCATTCAGACTCTGCCTGATTCCAGACTTTCCAGTCAGTTTTGCGTATATGAAAACGCACCGGGCAAGGTTACTCTGGCAGAATACATAAAGGATAATCTGTGGGTAGTCTCCATTTGGTTTGTAAGTGTGGTCTTGATTATTGTATGGATTATAGTTTATCTGCTGATACAAGCGAGAAAAGCCAAGATTCAGGCAGAAAAGGCTAATGCCGCCAAATCAGAGTTCCTTTTCAATATGTCTCACGATATCCGGACACCCATGAATGCCCTGCTGGGATACAGTGAGCTGATAAAAAGGGAACTGACTGATCCGAAACTTCTGGATTATCAGGAGAAGATGGAACAGTCCGGAAATCTGCTTCTGTCTATTATCAATAATGTGCTGGACATGGCCCGGATTGAAAGCGGTAAGGTGGAACTGGATGAAGATTATGTGAAGATCAGAGATATTTATCAGGGAATTTACAAAATTTTCCAGGCGGAAGCGGAGAAAAAATGTATTCACCTTAAGATGGAATATGATGTCAAGCATGAGCACGTAATCTGCGATGAGACGAAGAACAAGGAAATTTTCCTCAATCTGATCAGTAATGCGGTAAAATATACAGCTTCAGGGGGAAGAGTTACCATAAGGATCACAGAGCTTGACTGTGACAGGAAAGACTATGTGCGGATACGGACTCAGGTAATTGATACAGGTATCGGAATGAGCGAAGAATTCCTTCCATCTCTCTTTGAGGCTTTTGCCAGGGAACGAAATACAACAGACGGAAAGATTGCGGGAACAGGTCTGGGAATGCCGATCATAAAGAAGTATATTGATATGATGTACGGAACTATTGAAGTAGAAAGTAAGCAGGGAGAAGGAAGTAAATTTACAGTTACCCTGGAATACAGGATTGCTGATAAGAGCTACTATGAACAGGATACGGAAAAATCTTCAGATGTGGATGAAACAGACAGAATCAGCGGAAAACATATTTTGCTTGCCGAGGATAATGATCTGAATGCGGAAATCGCACAGTTTATCCTGGAGGATATGGGACTTATGGTTGATCGTGTTGAGGATGGAGTTCAGTGTGTGTCAAGGATAGAACAGAAACCGGCAGGCACCTATGACCTGATCCTTATGGATATCCAGATGCCGAACATGGACGGCTACAGGGCAACTGAGATGATCCGCGGACTGTCAGATAAAGACAAAGCCACTATTCCAATCATAGCCATGACAGCCAATGCCTTTGAGGAAGACAGAAAAAAGGCACTGGCAAAAGGAATGAACGGACATATTGCAAAACCTGTTGATGCAGAAAAAGTTGAGAAGACTATTTGTTCGGTTTTAGGCAGCCAGAGTGAACAGTAACGCGACACGTTAAAGTACAGAACAGGTATTCGCTTGCTCTGTACTTTTTTTATATGGGATGATATACTGAAAATATAACCATATTAAACATATTTCAATTTTTGATAAGTGAAATTTGATTAAAACAGGAGAATATTATGGATCATTTTGAATTGCATTCCGAGTACAAGCCAACTGGAGATCAGCCTCAGGCAATTGAACGTCTGGTCAGAGGCTTTAAAGAAGGCAACCAGTTCGAAACTTTACTGGGTGTCACCGGTTCCGGCAAGACATTTACCATGGCGAACGTCATCGCCCAGCTAAACAAACCAACTCTCATCCTCGCCCACAACAAAACTCTCGCGGCGCAGCTTTACGGTGAGATGAAAGAATTCTTCCCTGAGAACGCAGTGGAATATTTTGTCTCCTATTATGACTACTATCAGCCGGAGGCTTATGTCCCGTCTTCAGACACCTATATTGCCAAAGACTCCTCCATCAATGACGAGATTGACAAACTCCGTCTCTCTGCCACAGCCGCAATGTCAGAGCGGAAAGACGTAGTGGTCATTTCCTCCGTTTCCTGTATCTACGGACTGGGTTCCCCTCAGGAATTCTTTGACATGATGATTTCCCTGCGTCCGGGAATGACCAAAGACAGGGATGAGGTAATCCGGGAGCTGATCGACATTCAGTACACCAGAAATGAGATGGACTTCCACCGAAGCACCTTCCGTGTCCGTGGAGATACCCTGGAAATTTTTCCTGCCAACAGCTCCGATACAGCCGTGAGAGTAGAATTTTTCGGAGATGAGATCGACCGTATTTCAGAAATTGATGTACTGACAGGAGAAATCAAATGCCAGCGTTCTCATATCAGTATCTTCCCTGCATCCCACTATGTAGTGCCAGCAGAACAGATCCAGAGAGCAGCTGTAGCAATAGAAGAAGAATTAAAAGAACGTGTAGAGTATTTCAAAAGCGAAGACAAGCTTCTGGAAGCCCAGCGAATCTCAGAACGCACCAATTTCGACATTGAAATGATGAAAGAAACCGGATTCTGTTCAGGAATCGAAAATTATTCCAGACATCTGTCAGGATTAAAGCCCGGACAGCCGCCATACACACTGCTGGACTATTTTGGAGATGACTTCTTACTTATTATAGACGAATCTCATATCACAGTACCTCAGGTAGGAGGAATGTACGCCGGTGACCAGAGCCGGAAGCAGACATTGGTGGACTATGGTTTCCGTCTTCCTTCGGCAAAGGACAACCGTCCTTTAAGCTTCGAAGAATTCGAATCCAAACTGGATCAGGTCATGTTTGTATCTGCCACTCCGGGACAATATGAGTATGATCATGAACTCCTCCGTGCAGAACAGATCATCCGTCCAACCGGACTTCTGGATCCGAAAGTAGAAGTCCGCCCCATTGAAGGCCAGATCGATGATCTGATCGGAGAAGTAAACAAAGAAGTGTCAAAGAAACACAAAATCCTGATTACCACTCTCACCAAACGAATGGCAGAAGACCTGACAGAATATATGAAAGAAGTAGGAATCAGAGTCCGTTACCTCCATTCCGATATCGATACCTTAGAGCGTGCCCGCATTATTCGTGATATGCGTCTGGATGTTTTTGATGTTCTGGTAGGAATCAACCTTCTTCGAGAAGGCCTGGACATCCCGGAGATCACCCTGGTAGCAATCCTGGATGCAGACAAAGAAGGCTTCCTCCGTTCCGAAACCTCTCTCATCCAGACCATCGGACGAGCTGCCCGAAACAGTGAAGGCCATGTAATCATGTACGCAGACAACATGACCGATTCCATGCACAAAGCCATCACCGAAACCAACCGCCGCCGAACCATCCAGGAAGCCTATAACAAAGAACACGGAATCACTCCGACTACTATCAAAAAAGCAGTCCGCGACCTCATTGCCGTATCCAAAGCAGTAGCCGAAACCGAAGTCCGACTCCAGAAAGACCCAGAGTCCATGACCCGCAAAGAACTCACCAAACTCATCGCCCAGGTAGAAAAACAAATGCGCGCCGCAGCCGCAGACCTCAACTTTGAACAGGCCGCCGAACTCCGCGATAAAATGATCGACCTGAAAAAGAATCTGGATATTTTAGATAAATAGTGCTATACTGAGTCTTTTTCATCTGTGTAATCGAATTTGAAGACAAGCAAGTGATATAGTTATTCTATAGCAATTCTCTAAAATAATGTATCTTAATCCAGTCCATCAGAGTGTGAAATCCTGCGTCAGATATCTTCCTTGTCTTTCGCACTTTGCTGAACTGTCTTAAATGCATTATTTACAAGGATTGCTATAGAAGAGGCGATTTGCCTCCCAGGCGAGAGCCCCGCCTGTATAATCGTCCTGAACAGCCAGCGGGGAGAAATTATTGATATTGTGTGCCTTTAGCAGATTTCTGCAGACTTAGTATCTCTTAGCGTCCGAAACCGCACACAATATCAATAATTTCTCCCCGCGTCCCTTTTCTATAACATAATCTTAATAACCCCTATTGTTCATAAAATAACAAAAAATTCACAAAATAATATTGACAAACCAAATCAAGAGTGCTATCTTATGAGCATAAGGTGTTAGCACTCCTAAAACATGAGTGCTAACAAACCAAAAACAAAGGCAGTAAAGGAGTGGAACTTCATGGATCAGGAATTAGATGATCGTAAAAAGAAAATACTAAAAGCCATCATCAAAACCTACATGGAAACAGGCGAACCGGTGGGTTCCCGGACCATTTCCAAGTTTGCAGATTTAAATGTAAGCTCTGCCACCATCCGGAATGAGATGTCAGACCTGACAGATATGGGATATATCGTACAGCCCCACACCTCAGCCGGAAGAATTCCTTCTGATAAAGGTTATCGCCTCTACGTAGACGAGCTGATGAAAGAAAAGGAATCAGAGGTTCAGGAAATCAAGGATCTCATGATAGAGAAAACTGACAAACTGGATAAAATGTTGAAGCAGGTAGCAAAGGTACTGGCCTCCAATACCAACTATGCAACAATGATCTCTGTTCCACAGTACAGCGGAAGCAAGATTAAATTCATCCAGCTTTCCCGTGTGACACCCCTTCAGCTTGTGGCAGTAGTAGTGAGTGATAACAATGTCATCCGAAACCAGATCATCAATCTGGATGAGGAGATGGACGATCAGACAATCCTGAAATTAAATCTTCTTCTTAACACCAACTTAAATGGGGTGCCCATTCAGGATATCAACCTGGGAATGATTGCCCGCCTGAAAGAACAGGCAGGTGTACATGGCTCTGTGGTTGGCACAGTCCTTGATGCAGTGGCAGACACCATCCAGGTAGACGAAGACGATATGCAGATATATACTTCAGGAGCAACCAACATTTTCAAGTATCCGGAGCTTGCAGACACAAGCAAAGCGAGCGAGCTGATTTCAGCATTTGAAGAGAAGCAGGATCTGGTAGACCTGGTGAAAGAGAGAATGTCTGATACAGAGAACACAGGAATTCAGGTGTACATTGGTGATGAGATGCCGGTGCAGACCATGAAAGACTGCAGTGTAGTCACAGCCACTTACGAACTTGGAAAAGGAATGCATGGTACCATCGGTATCATCGGTCCCAAGCGTATGGATTATGCAAACGTAGTTGACAGCCTGAAGGCTTTGAAAGTCCAGCTGGACGAACTGATTAAGAAAGAGAGTTAGAAAGGCGGTAATAGAGAGTGTCAGAAGAAACAAAGAACACAGCTCAGGAAGAAGAGACAACAGATACTCCGGTAACAGAAGAAACTGTTGAGAATGAACCTGAAGTTGTAGAGAACGGCGAAGCAGAAACAGAGGAAATCCCGGTAGAGGACGGAGACGAGGAAGCTTCCCAGGATGACAAGAAAGACAGCAAATCAAAAACTTCTTTCTTCGGCAAGAAGAAAAAAGAAAAAGATAAATTTGAACAGCAGATTGAAGAACTTACAGACAGGCTGAAACGAAACATGGCTGAATTCGATAACTTCCGTAAGAGAACGGAGAAAGAGAAATCCAGCATGTATATCATCGGAGCCAAGGACATAGTTGAGAAAATGCTTCCGGTTGTGGATAACTTCGAGAGAGGTCTTGCACAGGCACCTGAAGGAGATTCTTTTGCAGATGGCATGAAGATGATCTATAAACAGCTGATCACCACATTAGATGAGCTGGGCGTGAAACCGATTGAAGCAGTGGGTAAGGAATTTGATCCGAACTTCCACAATGCAGTAATGCATGTGGAGGATGAAGAAGCTGGTGAGAATATTGTGGTAGAAGAATTCCAGAAGGGTTACACCTACAAGGATTTCGTAGTCCGCCACAGTATGGTAAAAGTAGCCAACTAATTTACATGAAAATATAGAATATATCAAATCTAGTTGAAAATAAACAGGAGGAACAAGATTATGGGAAAAATCATTGGTATTGACTTAGGTACAACAAACAGCTGTGTAGCCGTAATGGAAGGCGGACAGCCAACAGTTATCGCTAATACAGAAGGCGCAAGAACAACACCATCAGTTGTCGCTTTCACAAAAACAGGAGAACGTCTTGTAGGTGAACCTGCAAAACGTCAGGCAGTAACAAACGCAGAGAGAACAATCTCTTCCATTAAAAGAGAGATGGGTACTGACTATCGTGTAACAATCGACGACAAGAAATATTCTCCACAGGAAATTTCCGCTATGATTCTTCAGAAACTGAAAAAAGATGCAGAAGGATACCTTGGTGAGAAAGTTACAGAAGCAGTTATCACAGTTCCTGCATATTTCAATGATGCTCAGCGTCAGGCAACAAAAGATGCCGGTAAAATCGCAGGTCTTGATGTAAAACGTATCATCAACGAGCCAACTGCAGCAGCTCTTGCATATGGTCTTGACAATGAAAAAGAACAGAAGATCATGGTATACGATTTAGGTGGCGGTACATTCGATGTATCTGTGATCGAAATCGGTGACGGCGTTATCGAAGTACTTTCCACAGCAGGTAACAACCGTCTTGGTGGTGATGACTTCGACCAGAAAGTTACAGATTACATGCTTGCAGAGTTTAAGAAAGCAGAAGGCGTAGACTTAAGCAATGATAAGATGGCACTTCAGAGATTAAAAGAAGCTGCAGAGAAAGCAAAGAAAGAGCTTTCTTCCGCAACAACTACAAACATCAATCTGCCATTTATCACAGCTACAGCAGAAGGCCCGAAACACTTCGATATGAACCTTACAAGAGCTAAATTCGATGAATTAACACATGACTTAGTAGAAATGACAGCAGAACCGGTACGTCGTGCACTTTCAGATGCAGGTATCACAGCATCTGAACTTGGCCAGGTACTTCTGGTTGGTGGATCTTCCCGTATCCCGGCTGTTCAGGATAAAGTAAGACAGTTAACAGGCAAAGAGCCAAGCAAGAACCTGAACCCGGATGAGTGTGTAGCACTTGGTGCTTCTATCCAGGGTGGTAAACTTGCAGGTGATGCAGGCGCAGGTGATATCCTTCTTCTGGATGTTACTCCACTGTCACTGTCCATCGAGACAATGGGTGGTATTGCAACAAGACTGATTGAGAGAAATACTACAATTCCTACAAGAAAGAGCCAGATTTTCTCAACAGCAGCAGACAACCAGACAGCAGTAGATATCAACGTTGTACAGGGTGAGCGTCAGTTTGCAAAAGACAACAAATCCCTTGGCCAGTTCCGTCTGGACGGAATCCCGCCAGCACGTCGTGGTGTTCCGCAGATTGAAGTTACATTTGATATCGATGCAAACGGTATCGTAAATGTATCTGCTAAGGATCTTGGAACAGGTAAAGAACAGCACATCACAATCACAGCTGGTTCTAACATGTCTGATTCCGATATCGACAAGGCAGTAAAAGAAGCTGCTGAGTTTGAAGCACAGGATAAGAAACGTAAAGAAGCAATCGATACAAGAAACAATGCTGATTCCATGGTATTCCAGGTTGAGAATGCACTGAAAGAAGCCGGAGACAAGATCGATGCTAATGATAAAGCTGCTGTAGAAGCAGACCTGAACGCACTGAAAGATTTACTGTCTCAGACTGCAAATGCAGAAGAGATGACAGATTCTCAGGTAGCAGATATCAAAGCTGCTCAGGAGAAGATGATGGAAAGTGCTCAGAAGCTTTTCGCTAAAATGTATGAGCAGACACAGCAGGCAGGCGGCCAGGCAGGACCGGACATGAATATGGGCGGCGGTGCAGCAGGCAGCACAGATGCAGGAAACAACGATGATGTTGTAGATGCTGATTACAAAGAAGTATAATGTGACATTTCTGTAAAAGCAGAGATTTGCAACGGAAATATCAATAATAACTGTTCAGTGGGAGAGTCTCTCTCACTGAATAGTTGTGTTATAAATAAAACGGGTATAGGATTAAAATCATGGCTGATAAGAGAGATTATTATGAAGTCTTAGGCGTGGACAAAAGCGCCGATGACGCAACACTTAAAAAAGCATATCGTAAGCTGGCCAAGAAGTATCACCCGGATGTAAATCCAGGAGATAAAGAGGCTGAGGCGAAATTTAAAGAGGCAACAGAGGCTTACACCATCTTAAGCGATCCGGAGAAGAGAAAACAGTATGACCAGTTTGGCCATGCGGCTTTTGAAAACGGTGGCGGAGGTGCCGGCGGCGGCTTCGGAGGTTTTGATTTTAACGGTGCTGATATGGGTGATATCTTCGGCGATATTTTCGGCGATTTATTTGGCGGCGGCAGCAGAAGCAGACGTGCCAATAATGGTCCGATGAAGGGAGCTAATCTCCGCGCACGCGTAAATATTACTTTTGAAGAAGCTGTCTTTGGCTGTGAGAAGGAACTGGAGATCGTACTGAAAGACGAGTGTACCACCTGTCATGGAACAGGTGCGAAGCCGGGTACTTCACCGGTAACCTGTCCGAAATGTCATGGAGAAGGTCAGGTTGTTTATACACAGCAGTCCATGTTTGGAATGGTGCGTAATGTACAGACTTGTCCGGATTGTCATGGATCAGGTAAGATCATCAAGGATAAATGTACTTCCTGCCGCGGAACCGGATATACATCTTCAAGAAAGAAGATTCAGGTATCTGTACCTGCAGGTATTGACAATGGTCAGAGCATCCGCATCCGTGAGAAGGGTGAACCGGGTACAAACGGAGGTCCGAGAGGCGATCTGCTTGTAGAAGTAAATGTTGCACGTCATCCGATCTTCCAGAGACAGGATATGAATATCTTCTCTACTGCGCCTCTTACATACGCGCAGGCAGCACTGGGCGGTACTGTACGTATCAACACAGTGGATGGAGAGGTTGAATATGAAGTGAAACCCGGAACTCAGACAGACACAAGGATCCGTCTGAAGGGAAAAGGTGTACCGTCTCTGAGAAATAAGAATGTACGTGGCGATCATTATGTGACTTTTGTTGTGCAGGTTCCTACAAACCTCAACGAAGAAGCAAAAGAAGCACTGCGCAAATTCGATGAGGCGTGTGGTAACCGTCCGAAATCAAAAGATTCTGATGATTTTGAAAAACCGGAAAAGAAGAAAAAGAGTTTCATGGATAAATTAAAAGAGACTTTTGAGGATTAATTATAAAAGAAAATTAAAGAAAAGAGGTTTACCCTCTTTTCTTTTTTTGTATAGTCGTGTATATTGAAGAGTAACGGTAAAAATCAGATGAACAGACAGGAATAAAAGTTTCCTGAGAAATGGAGAGATATTTGACAAAAACAGAGAAGATCGCAGCTTTTCGGGAGAAGTATCTCCCTGTATGGGTAATTTTGCCGCTGATAAGCATTTTTGTATTAAACTGTCTTATTTACTGGGGAAGCGGAGTACTGACAGCAGACAGATATCATTTTGATTTTACCATGTCACTGGACAGGGCAGTGCCGTTAATACCACAGTTTATCTGGATTTATATTCTGGCATTTCCTTTTTGGGCAGTGAATTATATTCTGGCTGCACAGAGAGGAAAAGATGGATTTTATCGGTTTGTGGCAACTGATCTGACTGTTCATATTACATGTTTTATTATTTTTCTGGTTTTGCCAACTACCAATGTCAGACCTGAGATTGCAGGAACTACATGGTCCCAGCAGATGCTTAAGTTTGTTTATCTCATGGATGGTGGAAACAGTCCGTCTAACTTATTTCCGTCAATCCATTGTTATGTAAGCTGGCTGAGCTGGCGCGGAGTCAGTAAATCAGAGAATATTCCAAAATGGTATCAGCATTTTTCACTGATTTTTGCAATACTGATCATTATTTCTACCCAGGTGCTTAAACAGCATTATCTGGTGGATGCCATTGCCGGAGTTGCACTGGTAGAATTGGCGTGGAGATTTTACAGCAAAGGAAACCGCCACGAGATATTCAGACATTTTTTTGAAAAAATAAGTGAAGCATGCAGTCGGTGGGTAAATAAGAATTGACTGGATGTGGTGAGATGCTGCATTATGGGAATAGCTGCAGAGTAACAGAGAATGGGTCAGACATATTTTTGGATGATAATAGTTAATTATATAACATAAAGAAATGGAGACAATTACATGAAGTGGAACCGTTTTACAGTAAAAACGAAAACAGAAGCAGAAGATATCGTTATCAGCACACTTGCAGAAGTCGGCATTGAAGGCGTGGAAATTCAGGACAAACAGCCTCTGACTGAGGAAGACAAGGCTCAGATGTTTGTAGATATTATGCCGGAAGGACCTGCAGATGACGGCGTTGCCTATCTGAATTTTTATCTGGAAGAAGATGCAGACAAAGAAGCAATCCTGAAAGATGTTCGTGAAGCATTAGATGACCTGAAGAATTTTATGGACATCGGGGAAGCTACCATTGAAGAATCTCAGACGGAGGACAAGGACTGGATTAATAACTGGAAACAGTATTTCCACCAGTTCTATGTAGATGATATCCTTATCGTACCGTCATGGGAAGAAGTAAAAGCAGAGGATAAAGACAAGATGATCCTCCACATTGATCCGGGTACAGCCTTCGGTACAGGTATGCATGAAACTACTCAGCTTGTGATTCGCCAGTTAAAGAAATATGTAACACCGGATACAGAGATGCTTGACGTAGGAACCGGAAGCGGTATCCTTGGTATCGTTGCCCTGAAACTTGGTGCGAAACATGTACTGGGAACAGACCTTGATCCATGTGCAGTTCCTGCAGTTGCAGAGAATAAAGAAGCAAACCAGATCGTGGATGAAACTTTTGATATGGTGATCGGAAACATCATTGACGATAAAGCGATTCAGGATCAGGCAGGATATGAAAAATATGATATCGTAACAGCAAATATCCTTGCAGATGTTCTGATCCCTCTGACACCGGTAATTGTAAACCAGATGAAAAAAGGCGCTTACTACATTACTTCCGGTATTCTTGATGTGAAAGAAGAAGTTGTAGTGGAGGCAGTAAAAGCAGCAGGCCTGACGGTTGTAGAAGTGACACATCAGGGCGAGTGGGTTTCCGTAACAGCAAGAAAGGACTGATCCTATGCAGCGTTTTTTTGTGGAGCCTTATCAGATTGAGAAAGAGGCACACCGTATCCACATCAATGGGACGGATGTAAATCATATTAAAAACGTTCTCCGCATGAAATGTGGGGAGGATGTGTGGATCAGTGACGGAGGAGATAAAGAATACCACTGCCAGATTGAAGAACTGGGAGAGGATGAGGTTCTGCTGCATATCCTCTATGCACAGGAGCCGGAATATGAGCTGCCAGATAAAATTTATCTTTTCCAGGGACTGCCGAAAGCAGACAAGATGGAACTGATCATCCAGAAAGCAGTAGAGTTGGGAGCTTTTTCTATAATCCCGGTAGAGACAAAGCGATGTGTGGTGAAACTGGATGTTAAGAAGGCAGCAAAGAAGGTGGTTCGCTGGCAGCAGATCGCAGAGAGTGCAGCAAAGCAGTCCAAGCGAATGCTGATCCCGGAAATCCATGAAGTAATGACCTACAAACAGGCACTGGAATTTGCGAAACAGTTAGATGTAAAACTGATCCCGTACGAACTTGCCAAAGGAATGAAAGAAACCAGAGAAATCCTCAGCGAGATCAAGCCTGGACAGTCTGTCGGTATCTTTATCGGACCGGAGGGTGGATTCGAGGAAGAAGAGGTAGCAAAGGCACTGGAAGCAGGTGCCCATGCGATTACACTTGGAAGACGAATCCTCAGAACTGAGACAGCAGGACTTGCGATTCTTTCAGTTCTGATGTTCCAGTTGGAAAATGAATAACAGAAACAAGAGAGAACAAAAATGGAAGCATATTTTGATAATTCAGCCACGACCCGCTGCTTTGAAGAAGTAAAGGACATCGTGGTAAAAACAATGATGGAAGATTTCGGAAACCCATCTGCCATGCACCAGAAAGGTGTAGACGCAGAAGGGTATGTCAAAGAATCTGCCAGAACTTTGGCACAGATACTGAAAGTAACAGAAAAAGAAATCCTGTTCACTTCCGGCGGAACAGAGTCAAACAACCTGGCTCTGATCGGTGGTGCGCTTGCCAACAAACGAAGCGGTAATCACATTATCACAACTGCAGTAGAGCATGCTGCAGTCAGCCAGCCGGTAGCTTTTCTGCAGGAACAGGGATTTGAAGTGACCATTCTTCCTGTAGACGGGCATGGAGTAGTAAAACTTGACGCATTGGAGAAAGCATTAAGGCCGGATACCATTCTCGTATCTACAATGATGGTAAATAATGAGACCGGTGCGGTTATGCCTGTAGAGAAAATCGGTGCAATGATCCAGGAGAAGTGTCCGAAGGCGCTGTATCATGTAGATGCGATCCAGGCATTCGGCAAATATCGTATTTATCCGAAGAAATGGAATATCCATCTTCTGTCTGTCAGCTCACATAAGATCCATGGACCAAAAGGAGTTGGATTCCTGTACATCAACAGCAAGGCAAAAGTACAGCCTCTCATTCTCGGCGGCGGCCAGCAGAACGGCATGCGTTCCGGAACAGACAACGTACCGGGAATCGCAGGACTTGGTGTTGCAGCGAAGATGATGTACCAGAACTTTGACGAGAAAGTAGAACATCTTTACCAGCTCAAAGAACGCATGGCAGAAGGACTTTCTAAGATTGACGATGTAGTAATCAACGGAATGCCTGTCAGAGAAGGCGCACCGCATATCTTAAGCGTCAGCTTTCTGGGAATCAGAAGCGAGGTATTGCTTCATACCTTAGAGGACAGAAACATTTACGTATCAGCAGGAAGCGCATGCTCCAGCCATAAGAGAAAACCAAGCGCAACACTTTCAGCAATGGGAATGAGCAATGCACAGATCGAGAACACTGTACGTATCAGCTTCTCAGAGGAGAATACATTCGAAGAAGTTGATTACTGCCTGGAAGTTCTGAATGAAGTACTGCCGATGCTGAAACGCTATGCACGCAGATAACAAATAATAGTTATAAGTGATATTTGGAATGGAACCTGAGATAAGCTCAGGAATATTTGAAAAGGTTGTTAATAGCATTTATATGAATTCTATTTGAAAATTACAGATATTAAATCCAGAAAAATATTAATTCTAATATTATATAAAACAATTTATTATAAGCAAAATAAGAGAAGGAGAAACAAATGATATTCCACGCATTTTTAATAAAATACGCAGAAATCGCCATCAAGGGCAAGAACAGATACATCTTCGAAGATGCCCTTGTAAAGCAGATGAACATCGCTCTTTCTAAAGTAGAAGGCGAGTTTGAAGTAAAGAAAGAACAGGGAAGAATTTATGTATTCTGCCCGGAACAGTATGATTATGATGAGACAGTAGAAGCTTTGCAGCACGTATTTGGTATTGTCGGAATCTGCCCTGTAGTGATCTGCGAGGATCAGGGATTCGAGCAGATGGCAAAGGACGTAGTTTCTTATATGAAAAACTGTCATCCAAACTACAGCGGAAGCTTTAAAGTATATACAAGAAGAGCAAAGAAATCCTATCCGATCACATCCATGGAAGTCAGCGCAGAACTGGGCGGCCGCATTCTGGATGAATTCCCGGATGCAAGTGTAGATGTACATGAACCGGATCTGACTCTCTCTGTGGAAATCAGAGACAAGATTTATGTATATTCCCAGACTATCAAGGGCGCAGGCGGAATGCCGATCGGCACAAACGGAAAAGCCATGCTTCTTCTTTCAGGCGGCATCGACAGCCCGGTAGCAGGATACATGATCGCAAAACGTGGCGTTAAAATTGACGCTGTATATTTCCACGCTCCGCCATACACCAGCGAGAGAGCAAAACAGAAAGTTGTAGATCTGGCAAAACAGGTAGCAAAATACAGTGGACCAATCCGCCTTCATGTAGTGAACTTCACAGATATCCAGCTCTATATTTACGATCAGTGTCCGCACGATGAGCTGACTATCATTATGCGTCGTTACATGATGCGTATTGCAGAGCATTTTGCAAAAGAAAGCAGATGTCTCGGTCTGATCACTGGAGAAAGCATCGGTCAGGTTGCCAGCCAGACCCTGCAGAGCCTTGCAGCAACAAACGAAGTCTGCACACTCCCTGTATACCGTCCGGTTATCGGATTCGACAAACAGGAAATCGTAGAAAAATCCTGGGAAATTGGAACCTATGAAACATCCATTCAGCCATTCGAAGACTGTTGTACTATTTTCGTGGCAAAACATCCGGTTACCAAACCAAACCTGAACGTGATCCACCGTTCTGAAACAAAACTGGAAGAAAAAATTGACGAACTCATGAAGACAGCGCTGGAGACTGTTGAGATTATTGAGATTGATTAATATCGATTACAAACATTCGGAATCTGCTGACGCTACTTCCTTATGTTTGAACTTGAAACTCTGGTATACAAAAAAAGAGGAACTGGTAAACAGTTCCTCAATGACTGCGAAAAAATTATTCTGTAACGTATTTGCCTACGATTGCCATAACGGTATCAAGAGCAGCGCCATCAGCGTGGATGTTTAAATCGATTGGTTTGGATAAATCAAGGCTGAAAATACCCATGATAGATTTTGCGTCGATTACATATCTTCCGGATACTAAATCGAAATCGCAGTCGAATTTGCTGATTTCATTAACGAACGCTTTCACTTTATCGATAGAGTTCAGTGAAATTTTAACTGTTTTCATTATGAGAACCTCCCTTAATAATAGTTATTTGCTGACCTGATTGTCTGTCAGCTTACAGTTTTCATCTTAACGGCAGAGACTATAAAAGTCAAGGTGAAAACGGATAAAATTTCCAGAAAGATTTAGTGAAAATGTAGAACAGTGCTAAAATATCAGACTGTTTTGTAGAAAATGAACAATAACTAAAGCGAAAACAAAATCTATTCTGTAAGCATATAAGTTTTCGAAATGTCAGCATGTATACAAAGTCCAGACTACAGAAAATGAGTATGCAGGTATAGAATTATAAAAACAGAAAAATCAATTAGGAGGAAAGAATGGGAAAAAAAGTTGCACTTCACAACTTAGGATGTAAAGTAAACGCCTATGAAGTAGAAGCCATGCAGCAGCTTCTGGAAGAAGCGGGCTACGAGATCGTACCTTTTGAACCGGGGGCTGATGTATATTTAATTAATACCTGTACAGTAACCAACATTGCAGACCGTAAATCCAGACAGATGCTGCACAAAGCAAAGAAAATGAACCCGGATGCTATCGTGATCGCAGCCGGATGTTATGTACAGACAGATGAAGGGAAACTGGATAAAGATGAGGCTGTAGACCTGATCCTTGGAAACAATCAGAAGGGAAATATTGTCCAGGTACTCGAGGAATATGAGCAACAGCACACCAAACAGAAACATGTGCTCAAGATCAACCAGACAAAAGAATATGAAGAACTGGCAATTGATCATACAGCAGAGCATGTACGCGCATATATCAAAGTTCAGGACGGCTGTAATCAATTCTGTACTTACTGTATCATTCCTTATGCAAGAGGTCGTGTCAGAAGCCGTAAGATCGCGCATGTAATGGATGAGGTTCATGCACTTGCAGCAAAAGGATACAAGGAAGTCGTTCTGACAGGAATTCATTTAAGCTCTTATGGTGTAGATTTCCCGGCAGAAGAGAAAGAAACACTGCTTTCCCTGATCCGGGCAGTACATGAGGTAGAAGGAATCGAACGAATCCGTCTGGGCTCCCTGGAACCGGGAATCATCACAGAAGAATTTGTGCAGAGCATTGCCGCATTGCCGAAAATGTGTCCGCATTTCCATCTGTCCCTGCAGAGCGGATGTGATACCACACTGGAGCGAATGAATCGCAGATACAGAAGCGCAGAATATGCAGAGAAATGCGGGCTTCTGAGAAAATATCTGGGAAATCCTGCACTTACCACAGATGTGATCGTTGGTTTTCCGATGGAAACAGAAGAAGATTTTCAGGCTTCCTATGATTTCGTAGAGAGCATTCATTTTTATGAAACTCATATTTTCAAATATTCCCGCCGCCATGGAACAAAGGCTGCAGCCATGTCCGGACAGCTCACTGAAGCACAGAAAGCGGTCAGAAGTGACAAGATGCTTGCTTTAAATGAACAGCATGCGAAAGAATATGAAAAATCCATGCTCGGCGGTAAACTGAAAGTACTTCTTGAGGAAGAAGTAGAGATTAACGGAGAGCAGTGGTATATCGGCCACAGTATGGAATATATTAAAACAGCAGTGAAAAAACAGGACAACTACAGTGTGAATGACATCATTACTGTAAAAGCTGAAGAATTTCTGGAAGAACATACATTAACAGGTGAGGTTCTGGGAGCAGAATAGTTACAGTTCACTTCATTCTCAGCGGAATAGTGGTGTGTGAGTTACTGTTCACACACCACTATCCCGCGAGGTGTTTTGGCATGAATATGCCAAAATCCCGAGACATACAAGCCAAAATTCCATTGCCGCAGGCAATCTGGAATGAATTTTGGCTATGTTACTGAGAACGGAGTGAACAGTAACGTGTGTGAACAGTAACGAATAATCATCAATAAATTTGCGGTTGCACAATACGTGAAATTATATTAAAATATAGAAGAAAATATGTGTATTGTATACGAAATTTGCAATACATAGCAAAGCAGAATTACCAAGAAGGCTTTGCGACAATAAATCAGGTAAGGACGTGAATAAAATGGCAGAGAACAATCTGGGTAATACCCAATATTTCAGAACAAAACCAGACCAGGAGCTTCAGGTAAAAGAAGTTCTGGATCTCGTTTACACAGCAATGGATGAGAAAGGATACAATCCGGTCAATCAGATCGTTGGATATATTATGTCCGGAGATCCTACTTATATTACCAGTCACAAGGGCGCAAGAAGCATGATCATGAAGGTAGAGCGCGACGAACTGGTAGAGGAACTTTTAAACGAGTATATTAAGAACAAATCCTGGGAACGCTGATATGAGGATTCTGGGATTAGATTATGGATCAAAAACAGTCGGTGCAGCCATTAGTGATCCGCTGGGGATCACCGCTCAGGGTGTAGAGACGATCTGGCGTAAACAGGAGAACCACCTGCGCCAGACACTTGCCCGTATTGAAGAACTTGTTTCGGAATATCACGTGGAGAAGATCGTGCTTGGATATCCGAAGAACATGAACAATACGATTGGAGAACGTGCCCAAAAATCACTGGAATTTAAAGAAATGCTGGAGAGACGTACAGGTCTTGAAGTGATCATGTGGGACGAGCGTCTGACAACAGTAGAAGCCAATCGTACTTTAATGGAAGCCAGTGTGCGCAGAGAGAACCGCAAGCAGTATCTGGATCAGCTGGCTGCTGTTTTTATTTTGCAGGGATATCTGGATTCCCTGTCCTGTTAGGAGATTAATAAGATGGAGAAAATTAAATTTCAGCTTGAGGACGGAACAGAAGCGGAGTTTTATGTAGAGGAGCAGACCAGGATCGGAGGAGTTGCATATCTTCTGGTATCTGATTCTCAGGATGATGAGGCGACAGCCTATATTTTTAAAGACGTGTCAGAGGATGACAGTCAGGAAGCCTGCTATGAAATGGTCGAGGACGAGGATGAGATGCAGGCTGTTTTTAAAGTATTTGAACAAATGTTAGATGACGTAGACCTTGAAATGTAGCATGGAGGTGTAGTACTTGAGTAACGAAAATAACAACCAGTTTAATAATGAAGCGCGTGAAAATCATGACGGACAGTTCGGACATGGTCAGAAGAGGCCATACAACAGACCGAAGAATTATAAATATAAACCACAGCACAGAAACTCTTATGGAAGAAAACCAATGCAGGACCGCAAGGCTCCGGCAGATAAAGAGAAGAACGGAATACAGGTACCATTTAAGGCTGCGATAAAGAATTCTTCCCGCAGATCGAAGAAACCAACATCTAAATTAAAGATTATTCCTCTGGGTGGTCTGGAACAGATTGGAATGAATATCACAGCATTTGAATATGAAGACAGCATTGTTGTGGTAGACTGCGGTCTTGCTTTCCCGGAAGATGATATGCTCGGAATTGACCTTGTCATTCCGGATGTCACCTATTTAAAAGAGAATATTTCCAAAGTAAAAGGCTTTGTGATCACTCATGGACATGAGGACCATATCGGTGCGCTGCCGTATGTACTCAAAGATGTAAATGTCCCTGTTTATTCCACGAAGCTGACCATTGCCCTTATTGCAAATAAGCTGAAAGAGCATAATATGACCAATACTACCAAGTTAAAGGAAGTAAGGCATGGACAGGTCATTAATCTTGGTGATTTTTCAATTGAATTTATCAAGACAAACCATAGTATCCAGGATGCATCTGCACTTGCGATCTATTCTCCGGCAGGCATCGTAGTGCATACCGGCGACTTTAAAGTAGATTATACTCCTGTATTCGGAGATGCCATTGATCTGCAGCGTTTTGCAGAGATTGGAAGAAAGGGAGTACTGGCACTGATGTGTGACAGTACTAATGCAGAGAGAACAGGATTTACCATGTCTGAACGTTCTGTGGGACATGTGTTTGATAATCTTTTCAATGAATATAAGACAAACAGAATCATTATTGCCACTTTTGCATCCAATGTAGACCGCGTACAGCAGATCATTAACACAGCTTATCGTTTCGGACGCAAGGTTGCAGTAGAGGGCCGCAGTATGGTAAATGTTATCACAACTGCAGCAGAGCTTGGATACCTTCGCATTCCGGATCAGACTCTGATTGAGATCGATCAGGTTAAGAATTACCCGGATGAACAGGTAGTGCTGATCACAACAGGAAGTCAGGGTGAATCCATGGCAGCTCTTTCCCGTATGGCTGCAAACATCCATAAGAAAATAGTGATCAAACCGAATGATACTATTATTTTCAGTTCCAATCCGATTCCGGGAAATGAGAAAGCAGTATCCAAGGTTATCAATGAGCTTTCCATGAAGGGTGCGAAGGTTATTTTCCAGGATGTCCATGTTTCCGGACATGCCTGCCAGGAAGAAATCAAGCTGATCTATTCTCTGGTAAAACCGAAATATGCAATCCCTGTTCATGGTGAATACAGACATCTGACTGCACAGAAAAATGTAGTTGAGGAACTTGGAATCCCCAAAGAGAATATCTTTGTCCTTGCATCCGGAAATATTCTGGAGCTTGACAGCCAGAGTGCACAAGTAACAGGCACTGTACACACAGGAGCAATCCTGGTAGACGGACTTGGTGTAGGAGATGTAGGAAATATCGTTCTTCGTGACCGTCAGCATCTTGCAGAAGATGGAATTATGATCGTTGTGGTTACGTTGGAACGCCACAGCAATGTGATTCTTGCAGGACCGGACATTGTTTCCAGAGGCTTCGTATATGTGAGGGAATCTGAGGATCTGATGGATGGTGCAAGAGAAGTGGTAGAGAATGCACTGGATTCCTGTCTGGAACGTAATATTACGGACTGGGGCAAGATTAAAACAGTTGTGAAGGATGCGCTCAGTGAATTTTTATGGAAACGTACCAAGAGAAGTCCTATGATCCTGCCTATTATCATGGAGGCATAAAATGGAACCAAATACAATAGAGGAAAGTATTAAAGGGCTTCTGGAGGCTATAAAGGAGAGCCCTGAATATCTGGAATTTCAGAAGCAGAGTGATATCCTGAAAAAGAAGCCCGAACTGAAGGAACGTGTGGATACATTCAGGGCAGATAATTATAAAGTCCAGAATGAATGTGATTCCGATAATCTGTTTGAAGTTGTAGAGCAGATGGGAAAAGAATCCGCAGAGCTGCGCAGACACCCGGAAGTGAATGCGTATCTGGATGCGGAGCTTGCTTTGTGTAAAATGATGCAGAGAATCTGTATAAAACTGGGAGAAGGTATTGATATAGATGTCCCGGGAATGTGAGCAGATAAACTGTAAAACAGTTATCCTGCTGTGAGCAGATAACTGAGCGGATGACTTTATCCGCCTGACATACAGAAAGGAAATAGCTTATGAGTGATACCAGAGAACGTGCAGGTGCAGCAGGTGTTGTTGTTGCAGGAACGTTTTTTAAGATCGTACTTTATATATGTGTGATAGTTTTACTTTTCTGGGTAGGAAAGGCTTCTTATCAGTTTGGACATGATGTCTTTAATCAGCAGGCCATGAGTCCCGGAGAAGGACAGGAAGTTACAGTGGTGATCAAGGAAGATACTTCCTTGTACAAGATTGCCAAAACTCTTCAGAAAAAAGGTCTGGTCAAGAGTGCAACGGTATTTTATGTTCAGGAGAGACTGTCCACTTATCATGGAAAGCTTCAGGCCGGAACGTATCTGTTAAGTACAGCATATACACCTAATCGTATCATGGGAATTCTGGCAGGTGATGATGAACAGGAAGGGGTAAGTGATTCGTGATAGTTGACGAGCGGATGCGTACCTATATTAATTCACTGGATATGGGAAATACACCGTTTCTTGAAGAATTGGAGCAGTATGCCATCAGGGAACGGGTGCCGATCATCCGGAGAGAAATGCAGAGTTTTATAAAAATGTTTCTGGCTGTAAACCGGCCGAAGCGTATTCTGGAGGTGGGGACAGCCATTGGCTTCTCCACACTTCTTATGTGTGAATATGGTCCGGAGGATCTTGAAATCGTAACGATCGAGAATTATGAGAAGAGAATCCCCATCGCAAAAGAGAATTTCAGGAGAGCCGGACGGGAAGCGCAGATTACTCTGCTTGAGGGAGACGCAGGACAGATATTAAAAGAACTGGAAGATTCGTTTGACATGATTTTTATGGATGCTGCAAAGGGACAGTATATCAACTGGCTTCCGGATGTGATGCGTCTTATGAAAAATGGCGGTGTTCTCATCTCTGACAATGTGCTTCAGGAGGGAGATATCATAGAGTCCCATTATCTGGTAGAGCGCAGAAACAGAACCATATATAAGAGAATGCGTGAGTATCTGTATGAACTGAAACATAATCCATCCCTGATAACTTCGATCATTCCCCTGGGAGACGGAGTTACAGTCAGTGTGAAACAGGAGTGAACAATATGAGAAAAATAGAATTGCTGGTTCCGGCAAGCAGTCTTGAGGTGTTGAAGATTGCTGTTATTTTTGGAGCAGATGCAGTATATATCGGTGGAGAAGCCTTTGGACTTCGTGCCAAAGCAAAGAACTTTTCCCATGAAGATATGAAGGAAGGAATCGCCTTTGCCCATGGACATGGAGTGAAAGTCTATGTGACTGTAAATATCCTGGCTCATAATTATGATCTGCCGGGTGTGAGGGAATATCTGACAGAGCTGAAAGAACTGAAGCCGGATGCACTGATCATTGCAGATCCGGGAATCTATATGTATGCAAAGGAAATCTGTCCGGAAATCGAACGTCATATCAGTACACAGGCAAACAATACTAACTATGAGACGTATCGTTTCTGGTATAATCTGGGAGCAAAGCGTGTGGTAACAGCCAGAGAGCTTTCGCTTGCGGAGATTAAAGAGATCAGAGAGCATATTCCGGAGGATATGGAGATTGAAACATTCATTCATGGTGCGATGTGCATTTCCTATTCCGGAAGATGTCTGCTCAGCAATTATCTGGCAGGACGTGATGCCAATCAGGGAGCCTGTACCCATCCCTGCCGCTGGAAATATTCTATTGTTGAGGAGAAACGTCCGGGAGAATATATGCCGGTATTTGAAAATGAAAGAGGAACCTATATCTTTAATTCCAAGGATCTCTGCATGATCGAGCATATGGACGATATCATTAACAGCGGAATCGACAGTCTGAAGATAGAAGGCCGTATGAAAACCGCTCTCTATGTCGCAACAGTTGCCAGAACTTACCGCAAGGCAATAGACGACTATATGGAGAGCCCTGAGAAATATCAGGCAAATATGCCATGGTACCAGGAACAGATTTCCAACTGTACCTACAGACAGTTTACAACCGGATTCTTCTATGGAAAACCGGATGAGAATACACAGATTTATGATAATAATACTTATCAGAAGGAATATACGTATCTGGGATTTGCTGAGGCAGTGGATGAACGGGGTTATGCGCAGATCACTCAGAGAAATAAATTCTCTGTAGGTGAGACAATTGAAATTATGAAACCGGACGGACAGAATGTAGCTGTCACTGTGAAGGGAATTTATGATGAGGAAGGCAATTCCATGGACAGTGCGCCTCATGCACAGCAGAAGCTGTTTATCGACCTGGGAACCGAAATCCAGGTTTACGATCTGTTAAGAAGAGCAGAGTGATTAATAAACGCAGCCAACGTTAAATTTGTTGGCTGCGTTTACTGCATTTGCGGGAAAAGGCCTCGAAGCTTTTGCAGAGCAGTTTTTTCGATCCTGGAGACATAAGAGCGGCTGATACACAGTTTTCGGGCAATTTCCCGCTGAGTTTCTTCTTCCATGCCAAAGAGCCCATATCTGCAGCAGATCACCTGATATTCCTTATCTGACAGGACTTTTTTCAGAGAGCGTAGAAGATAGTCGGTATTTTCGCGGATATAGCAGTCTTCTACAATATCTACAGGTGCACTCTCGATCACATCTAACAGATTAATCTCATTTCCTTCTTTATCTGTTCCTATGGGTTCATATAGGGACACTTCTTTTGAATGCTTTTTCTTAGCACGAAAATACATCAGCAGTTCATTTTCTATACATCTGGCAGCATAGGTGGATAACCGGGAAGCCTTCTGGGGATTAAAGGTTGTGACAGCCTTGATCAGTCCGATGGTTCCAATAGAGATCAGATCATCTGTATCCTCACCGGTTCCCTGATATTTTTTGACCACATGTGCTACCAGCCGGAGATTATGCTCGATCAGGATATTCTTTGCCTGAGAATCACCCTCCTGATATTTTTGAAGATAATATTTTTCCTGGGATATGGACAAAGGTTTTTGAAAGGCCTTCAAATCGCTACCTCGAAGGGGATTTCTATATAGTTTATGTCCGGGACAGGGTGTTGGTGCTTTTCCAGAAAATTTTGAGCCTTTTTACAATTATTTTACCTGTTCTGTACAATTGTGTGATGGCAGAGTGTCTTTTCCTCTGCTATGCTTAATAAAGCTGGTGATGAACAAGGATATGATTTTCGATGCTGATGGACAGGCTGCGCAGACCGAATTGAAAGATCAGAGAAAAGGAGCAGTCAGATATATGATAAAAACCTATGTAATAGATACAAATGTACTGATTCAGGCACCGTATGCAATAAAAAGGCTTTGAGCCAAAGGGAGTGAAATATTTGAAATACAAGGAAATAGCAAATAACAAAGAAATTAATGCATATCTGCAGAAAGGAAATGCAAATCTGGGACAGCTGGGTTTTACAGATCATTCAAAGGCACACTGCGTACAGGTTGCACATCAGGCAGGAAAGATACTGAAGCGGCTGGGATATTCAGAACATGAAATTGAACTTGCAAAGATTGCCGGCTATATGCATGATATTGGAAATGCCATTAACAGAACCCATCATGCAGAATATGGTGCACTGCTTGCAAATGATTTACTGAAGGAAACAGATATGTCCTTGGAAGACAGAATAACAGTGATAGCAGCCATCGGTAATCATGATGAATCAACAGGAAGCCCTGAGGATGTGGTTTCAGCGGCACTTATTATTGCAGATAAAACAGATGTAAGAAGAAGCCGTGTGCGCCAGAAAGAACAATCCGCTTACGATATCCATGACAGGGTAAATTATGCAGTTACAGATGCCAAGCTGAAGATTGCGGAAGACAGATCAGTAATTGCACTGAACCTACAGATTGATGAAAAAATCTGTTCCATGTATGATTATTTTGAGATTTTCCTTGAGCGTATGATGCTTTGCAGGAAAGCTGCGGAAATACTTGGAACAACTTTCAAGCTGACAGTAAATGGCCGTAAGGTATTGTAGAATTACTATAATAAAAAGAATAAAGAAATTTATTGGAAGAGATGCTTGTAAAAAAGGTATCTCTTTTTTGGATTGCTATAGTTGATTTTGCAGCGGATATTTCAAATCTGCATTGAGAAATCAGAATGACTACAGTATAATGGAGGAAGAATTTAACCGAATAAACTGCAGAGCAGTTATTCGGTGTAGAACTACGTAGCGAAGCGGATGATTTTATCCGCTTGAATACAATATAACAGGAGAAGCACATGAAAATATATTTAGCTCCGCTTGAGGGAATTACAGGATATACATACAGAAGGGCACTTTACAATTGCTTTGGAGGGTTTGACAAATATTTTATTCCTTTTATTCTTCCAAATCAGAAAGGACATCTCAGCACCAGAGAAAAGAAAGACATTATGCCTGAGAATAATGAGGGGATGTATGCAGTTCCCCAGATTCTCACAAAGAATGCAGAGGATTTTATCCAGACAGCGGAAACACTGCAGGAATACGGTTATAATGAAGTAAATCTGAACCTTGGCTGTCCGTCAAAGACTGTTGTAACAAAAGGCAGAGGTGCAGGATTTCTGGACAGACCGGATGAACTGGACAAATTCCTGGATGAGATTTTCCGTAAATGTGATATGAAGATTTCCATCAAGACTCGATTGGGTATGGATGATCCGGAAGAATTTGAGGATCTGCTGACAATTTATAATAAATATCCGCTGGAGGAGTTAATTGTTCACGCAAGAGTGCAGAAAGACTATTACAAAAATAAGCCCCGTCTGGAAACATTTGGAGAGGCTGTGGAGCACTCAAAGAGCCCGGTTTGCTATAACGGAGATATTGCCACAGCAGAAGACTGTACCAGATTACAGGAAATGTTTCCGACCCTGGACTGCATTATGACAGGCAGAGGAACACTGAAGAATCCGGCACTTGCCAGAGAGATCCGTGGCGGTGCACCTGCGTCAAAGGAAGAAATCCGCAGATTTCATGATATGATGTACAATGAATATTGTGAAGACCTGTCCGGAGACAGAAATATCCTGTTCCGTATGAAAGAATTATGGTCTTATCTGGCACCTATGTTTACAAACAATAAAAAATATGCCAAAAAGATTAAGAAGGCTGAGAAATGTGTGATATATGAAAATGCAGTCAGAGAACTGTTCAGCTGTGAGCAGTTAATTGGAGAAGTGGAAGATGGGGATATGGAAAAAAATACTGGATCATTATAACAGCTGAAAGATATAGAACTCACAGTATTTCGATAAAAAGTAACTGATTAGTATCTTTAAGTTTGCAATATTTTTTATTAAGAAGGAGAAAAAAGAATCCTATGAAATCTCATGTATTTCAGATGAAATATTTCTTAGCAGGCATCTATATTATCTGTGTTATATTTACCTGCTTTAACGCCAGGTTTTATCATACGCCTCTGGCGAAGATATCTTCAGTAACAGAAAAGGAAACAATGAGCAGGAAAGGAACCAGGGATGCAGAAGAGTATTATTATACTCAGAAAATTACAGCGCGTATATTAAATGGTACCCATAAAGGGGAAGAGATTTCTATTTCTAATGAATATACATCGTCTCAGGTTCAGAATCAGAAATATCACAAAGGAGACACGGTCCTTTTAAGCGGTTCAAGGGAAAATCCAGGGAAATCCATACGTTCCATAAAGCGTGATGGTTATCTGGCATTGCTGGCAGGTGGTCTGTTTTTTCTTCTGATCTGTATTACAGGAAAACAGGGATTCTATACGATCATATCGCTGATATTGAACACAATTATATTCGCGTTTGGATTTCAGGCTTTTATGAAAGGGGAAAATATCTTAAATATCTGCAATGTAATTGCTTTTCTTTTTTCGATAACAACTCTGATCTGTCTGAATGGAATCCACAGAAAAACATGGGCTTCTGTTATTTCAACCATATGCGTACTGTTTCTGATCATGGCATTATTTGAATTTTCTATTCAGTTTTTTGGAGATTTGGATTATTCTAATCTGGAATATCTGGGGAGTATGAGTAATTCCGCTGATATATTCTGGACAGATATTATGCTGACAGGACTTGGAGCTATCATGGATGTAGCTGTAACTATTAGTGCTGCAACAGGGGAAATTGTCCGGAAAAATCCAGATGTTTCTCTGAGAAAATTAATACATTCAGGACGGGAAATCGGATATGACATTATGGGAACCATGATAAATGTGCTGCTTTTTGTTCTGGCAAGCAGTATGATCCCTATGTTTATCCTGAAAATGAACAATGAGATCAGGTTTATAACGATCATACGATATCATATTCCATATGATATCTGTCGTTTTCTGATTGAAAGTATAGGAATTGTACTGGCAATCCCTGTATCTGTTTTTATTTCTTCTATTATCATGAAACTACCATCTCTGAAAAGGAGCGACAAAAAATGATAATTTTTCTTGCACTGGTATTGATTATTTTAATGATTCTGATTGGTGGGGAGCGCGGAGCAGTTTCTCTTATGACACTGGCCGGTAATATTGTAATTCTGTTTATTTCGATTCTTCTGATGTCCATTGGTTTCCCGGCTCTGCTTCTGATATTGGCTGCAGGGGCAGGAGTCTGCTATAATTCCCTGTTTTACCAGAATGGAAACAATCCAAAGACACGGGCGGCTTTTCTGGCTACCTTGCTTGTGATGCTGCTTTTATTTATTCCGATTTATCTTATTATATGGAGATCAGGAAGCTATGGACTGAATGAGCTTCAGCTTTCAGAAGATGATTTTATGTATTATTACAGTACGGATATCCATATTAATATGCTTCATGTGGCAGTTTTTGTAACTGTTTTCAGTACTCTTGGAGCGGTTATTGATACTGCTTTATCTGTAACTTCTTCTGTATATGAAGTCTGGACACATAAAAACAGCCTGACAGCGAAAGAACTTACTTCTTCCGGCTATCAGGTTGGAAAAGAAATTATAGGAACAACTGTAAATACGCTGCTTTTTGCTTATCTTGGAGGCTCTATTCTGTTATTTGCCTATGTTCAGACACAGCAATATAACCTGGAAATTATTCTCAATTCCAAATTTCTTTTTCAGGATGTTGCAATCATGCTGTCTGGGGCGATTGCCTGCCTTTTTACAGTACCGGTATCAATCAGATGTGTGATTCGCCAGATTCATCATGCTACATCTGAAACAGATCACAGCTGATCGGATTTGTTTTCACAGTCTTTGCAGATTCCATGAAGCATATCTCCGCTGCACTGCAGACGGAATCCATGATCCCGGAACAGATGCGCAAAGAGAACATTAGAAGGATTGGAATTAATTCTGTTCTTTTTTTGTCCATACATTATCCTGTAAAATGGGTCGTATCTGGAGCAGTATCTTTTGATGTATTATCTATTATCAGCAGTATATAGTATCACTTCTCGCTTTACATTTCTTTTGTGATGCTGTATATAAAAGGACTAACTGTCTGTGGGGAGCAGTCATACTACATATAATCTATAATGCAGTAGGAGCAATGATTATAATTCAATGAAGTAATTTTTATGAGGTAATTTTATGTGTGAAAATGAAAAAAAGAAATATCATTCCATTGAGATGACCACAGGATCTCTCTGGAAAAATATACTTCTCTTCAGCCTTCCTCTTATGGGATCACAGGTACTGGAGGTTCTTTTTAACTTAAGCGATGTTGCCGTTGTTGGACGGTTTGCAGATTATATGGCACTAGGTGCCGTCGGCTCCACAACTTTGCTGGTTACTCTGTTTACCGGAATCCTTATCGGAATGGGTGCCGGTGTCAATGTCCGCGTAGCTCACGAACTGGGTGCCGGTAATAAAAAAGGCACAGAAGAAACAATCCATACTTCTCTTCTTTTGTGCGCAATCACAGGTCTGCTCGTCTGCACCATCTGTCTTCTGTTTTCCGGGCGGATGCTGTCTATGATGAACACGAAGCCGGAACTTATTGATCAGGCTATTTTATATATAAAGATCTATTCCCTGGGAATGCCTGCAATGGCCGTATACAATTTCGGAAACGGCGTATTAAGTGCCATAGGCGATACGAAACGACCATTGATCTACCTTTCCATTGCAGGTGTGGTCAATGTTCTTCTGAATCTGTTTTTTGTTATTGTCTGTCATATGGCAGCCGCAGGCGTTGCAACAGCCAGCGCAATTTCTCTGTATATCTCTGCTTCTCTGGTGATGATCCATCTCCTCAGAAGAACCGATGACTGCAAAGTATCTCTGCGTAAGATCTGCCTGCACCCCAAGGCCTGCAAAGCAGTTCTCATGCTTGGTATCCCTACAGGTCTTCAGAACGGAATCTTTGCTATTGCAAACCTGTTTGTGCAGACTGGTGTCAACTCTTTTGATGCAGTGATGGTTTCCGGAAATGCAGCTGCCGCAAATGCTGACTCCCTGATCTATAATGTTATGTTTTCTTTTTATACTGCATGTGCAAGCTTTATCGGTCAGAACTGGGGTGCCGGTAATAAAAAACGAATGCTGAAATCTTATAGAGTCAGCCTTACATATGCCTTCATTTTCGGTGCAATCCTGGGTGGACTACTCCTTGTGTTTGGCCCACAGTTTCTTTCTCTGTTCGCTACGGAACCAGCAGTTATTGATGCTGGTATGCAGAGGATTCGTATCATGGCATTCAGCTATGCATTCAGCTGTTTTATGGACGGCAGTATCGCCGCATCCCGAGGCATCGGAAAAAGTATTCCGCCTACCATTATCGTTATCCTGGGCTCCTGCGTATTTCGTATTGTCTGGATTTATACAGTATTTGCACATTTCCAGACGATTTCATCACTGTATCTTTTGTATATCTTCTCATGGGGAATTACAGGACTTGCAGAAACTCTGTTTTTTGTTGTAAGTTTTAACATAATATATAGCAAGAATTCTCCTTCCTCTATAGGTGGGAGGCTTGAATGAAAAAGTAAATTCTACATTCTAATATACCTTATTTTCATCAATCGTTTTGGTCAGGCACAGCACCAAGCCACACTCAACAAAGCAATCCGAAGAATTATCCGTGATTGCAATGATGAGCAGTTTTTGCACAGTGATGAACCTGATGTGTTACTTCCTCATTTTAGCTGCCACTCGCTTAGACATACATTTACAACAAGAATGTGTGAAGCTGGAGTAAATATAAAGGTCATTCAAGACGCACTCGGACATTCAGATATTTCAACTACACTGAACATCTATGCTGATGTTACAAAAGAAATGAAAGCGGAAGAGTTCAAAGGATTGGATAGCTACTTCAAAGTATAATATTGGACTTCACATACAGAAAGAGAACATACAGAGTGTTGTGTGTTCTTTTTTTCGTTGGATAAAAAGAGAAATGCTTGAATGGGATATCTTTATGTATCTTTAAACGCCCAAATTAGAAATATTACTCTTCTTCACTCTTCTTCAACTTCGAATAATAACTATCCGCAGTATAAAGCGCCGCCACCGGATTATGCCCCAATACACGGTCTTTCGTCACTGCTGTCGTAGTCAGTGCCTCGGAATATTTGTAAAACAGACTGTCATGCCCCACACAAAGTCCGACCACAACATTCAGGTCCGTCTTCGCCTTGTTCAGAAGCTTTGCCTGCAGGATCGGATTACACATATTCACACCGACACCTTCGCAGCATTCCGGGATGCCGACCGATGTCTTCTTCTGTGTTCCGGCTTTACAGCCGACACCATACACCTCAAAGCCATGTCTGCGCAGGATATCTGCCAGGATACGGCTTTCTTTCAACAATCCGACACAGGTTGCGATCCCGATCTTTTTCGCATTAATCTTCTTTGCAAAATCCATGATTTCTTCGACACGGGTATGTTTGCAGTAATTCTCATACTCTACTTCAGCTGCAGCGATTGTTACTTTGCGGTTCTCGGCTTCATTGTAGCATTCCATAGCTTCATTTAGAACTTCTTCATCCATGTGTGTTGTCAGACAGAAATCCGGATAGGTTTTATCCATTTTGTTGCAGTTTTTTACTGCGCAGTCGATACAGGACATGTCTTCTTTTTTCATTTTTTCATTCTCCTTTTGTATACCTTGGTATCTACAGAGGCCTGCCACTGGCAGATTCTCTAGATTAAGCTTTACTTTGTAAAATATCCTCTATTTACTTCATAATAACAAATACTTATACTACAGACAATGGTTTTCCGTTTTTATTTTCTTATTTTTTGTAGTTCTTTTCTATGAGAAACGTTCCCTGATTCAGGGTTGATTTGTCATGAATTGTCGATTCTGATTTTTGAAAAATTATTGAAAATTATCTTTTTAAACTTGAAGATATATAACAGTCTCTCTGATAGACCATCATCTTTGGATTTATACTATCATGTATAGGTTATTTCGTCAATCAAAACATTTATCCACTTCCCTCATTTCAATCCCAGCTCTTTCAATACCTCAGCCGAATACCAGCTACATGGAAGCCAATAAACCATGCAACAGCGGTTCTTTTATTCGCCAGTATATGCAATTTCTATCTCATAGCCGCCGTTCTCATAGTAGGCGTGGGAAAAATAGTATCTTATTGTTATTTCTGAAATATAAAATTTGAATCATAAAACTTCTTTCCCTCTCAAATCCATTTTTACCAAACCAACTACTAACAATCCAATAAAAATTGCCGTGTCCACAAATAACAGTACAACAACACTTTTTACCACTCCGAAAGTAAAAAGTATGGAGAAGATTTCCACTGACAACACAATAAAACACATATAATTTGTTAAATACTCTGTTATAATTTCTCCATAATAATTGTTCATCTGCAATTTCGCATAGATAAAAGGTTTTAATAAATAACGGATTATGATACATATAACAGGACAAATAAAAATCCAGTTTTTATTAACTAGGGATGTTGCCACTCCTTTACTCCATTGTACTGGAATTTCTGTCGGCAACTTAGAATAAGACAAAGCCCCAATAATCAAGCATAGTGCGGTAATCATAGTCCAGGTAAGCATACTTCCCCATATATACAAAAAGCTGACGGAATCCAGTTTGAAAACAGTTCGATTATCTTTCCAATAGTCATGCAAATCTGTTACATATTGTTCTACCTGTAATTTTCATAACTAATACTTTCTTCATCCGGCATTTTTTCGCACATGAGTTTCGCCTTATTCAAATCAGTAATCTGATTTTTTAATACTTCCTTTTGCTTCTCAAGCATTTCCTGCAATGTTACTTTTTCGGATATAATACTTCGTATATCTTCAATAGAAATTCCCAATGTACGTAGATATGCAATCTTCTTTATATTTTCCACATCATTTTCAGAATAGTCTCTATAACCATTACTTTCATTTCTCGAAGGCTCAATAAGTTTTTCCTTTTCATAAAAACGGATATTAGAACGGGATAAACCTGTTCGCTCTTCTACGTCTTTTATAGTCATATTATGCTCTCCTTTCGAGCAACTCTATTTTACTTAATAATAAGCTATAAACAAGGTTTACAGTCAAGTATTTATCAAAAAACTAAAGATGTACCGTTTCACCAAATAGACGGGACGTACTTCATTTGATAAAAAACTAAAAAAAACAGCGATTTACATCAAACTTACATCAATTGATGCAGAAATCGGTGCAAGCAAGAAAAAATCGCATAATTAGTGCAATGAGTGGGCAATTCCAATCGGAGTTGCCCATTTTTAAAACAAACAGAAATACAAATCGAAACATTTCAATCAGTTCACCATGTCACTTTTATTTTGTGTTATACTGTTTTATAGGATTTTCTTGCCCTTGTATTTGCCCTTATCAGAGTTCGTAAACACTGGTGGGACGATATAACACAAGGGAAACAATAAGGGAAAGCTCACCTGCGACAAATCCAGTGTTTTCAAGGGTTTACAGAGAATTTAATAACAAAATATAACAGTTATTAAATCTCTTAAAACAGGTGAAATCTCAATCGGAATTTGGAGGAGATTCTTATTTATGAAAAAAGGGATAAACAAATCAATCTTATTTTACATTGCATCAGTTCTGTTTTTCATAGCGTCAGCTCTTGGCTTTACGAATGGAAATGAAAGTTCTATGGCTATAGTATGGTTATGTCTTGGTTCTTCATTTCTTTGCTTGGGTTCGACTCATAAGAAAAAGGAAAACAATACAGATGATAAATAATTTCCTGCTTGTATTGTTGGAAAATCGGAATTCATAGAGTTCTTTTGTGATTTGCAACTGCTGGTTGACAGATTTACAGCCTGAAATGGTGGAATGCAAACAGCAAAACTGTTATATTGAGCTCATAAAATCTGCAAAAGGAGAAAAAATGATTTTAGCTGATAAGATTACAGAGGAAAGAAAAAAGAATGGATGGTCACAGGAAGAACTAGCCAATCAGTTGGGCGTATCCAGACAGGCAGTATCTAAGTGGGAAAGTGCAGGAGCTGTTCCAGATTTGCAAAGAATTTTACAGATGTCGGAGCTATTTTGTGTTAGTACAGATTACCTATTAAAAGATGAAATGAAAGCAGAAAATATCACCTATCACGAAAGTACTGAAAGCTATGCAGAACCGTTGAAAAAAGTAACTATGGAGAATGCAAATGAATTTCTTGACATGAAAAGAAATGGATCCAAAGTAGTGGCAAACGCAACAAGTATGTGTATCTCAAGTCCAATATTATTGATTGTTCTTGTGACAATGGCAGAAGATGGCGTATTTCATGTTTCGGAATCTCTGGCAACAGTATTTGGATGTGTTTTTTTGCTTGGAATGGTTGCGGCAGCCGTCTTTTTGTTTATTACATATGGAATGCGAGAATCACATATGGAACATTTTGAAAAAGAATGCTTTGAAACAGAGTATGGTGTATCTGGAATAGTACGAGAAAAAAAAGATTCCTATGAACCGATTTTTATCAGAGGAACAGCTGTTGGGGTAGTGCTTTGTATACTAGCAGTGATTCCGACAATTATTGCCGGAGCCATGGAAACGTCTGACTATTGTTGCGGCCTTTCCGTTGGATTGCTGCTATTCATACTTGCAATAGGAGTGAATCTGTTGGTTCGTGTTGGGATGGTAAAAAGCAGTTACGATACCCTTCTTCAGGAAGGCGAATATACAAAAGAAGAAAAACTGTTTAAGAAAAAGACTGACACGTTTTCTGGTGTATATTGGTGCTTGACTACAGCGATTTACCTTGCATGGAGCTTCTGGACGATGAGCTGGGATATTACATGGATTGTATGGCCGGTTGCTGGTGTTTTGTTTGCAGCATTGCTTGGTGTGGTGAAAATGGTGTTAAAGAATGGCAGTGAAACTCAGCACTATATTTAAGATGGAGTTAAGTTTTTTTCGCATATTATACGCATCCAGAAATTCAAGTTTTATTGATTAGGAAATTGGGGAGTTATGCATTTTGTAAAGGGGGATCTATAAATGAAAACGTGTTGTTTGGTATGGGAAATTCCTGTAATAGAGGGAGAACATTATAATCCAATTATGAATGTCGTTTATATGCAAAAAGCAAAGAAATTTTTGAATCAACTAAATCGATATTTTCAGGATGAGAATATGGATTGGAAGTGTGTTTTAGACCATTCAGCATGTACTTATAATGAGATTTTTTCCAGTGAACATCAAGCAGTTATTTTTGCTCCGGAAGCCAAAACAAGACAATGGTTATATAAAAAAGAAATTCAGGCTGTAAGTATTCCAAAATATTATTTGGATTTTGCAGAATATAATGAAGCAAAGTTGGATAAAATAGCAATTTTTTTTATGAACTTAAAAAATAATGTACAATAGATTTTCTTGTTATGGGGCAATGATATGTGGTGTTGGAGGATAAGCTTATGAAAAGCAAAAGGACAGTTATAGGTATCATCATTGGAATCATAGCAGCGATGCTCTGGAGTGTTGTTTTTATAAACTCATTAAACAGCATGGCGGGAATTGGAATCGGAATATGCTTGGGTATATCTTTTGGTATATCTGGCAGTCTTATTTTTTCAAAAAAAGATAAAGATAAGTGATAATACAACTCGGGATTTGACAAAGGGATGTGATTGTATGAAGAAGAAAAGCATAAGTGTGATATGTGCTGTATTAGTAATTTCAGGTGTGGCAACAGTCCTTGTATTAACTGGAAATAGAGGAAATGTATCAAATGTTAATCGTGTTGTTGGTTACTCTGCACTCTATGGTGAAAATTCAATCAATGAAGCGTTTGATGTCATAGAGAAAAAATTTGCAAAAGATTTTAAAGGTTGCACACTTGCTGAACTTCGCTATGACGAGGATGTTGAAAACAGATTTGCAGAAGAAATTGAGAAGTATCACAAAGAGAATAACCAAGAACTTATTGTGGTATTATCAATCTTTGATACAGACGAAAAAGGTGGAGATGGTGGGTTCAATCCTAATGATACATACGCCAACTGGCAATGGTACTTAGTGAAAACGGCAGATAAAAAGAGTTGGGAAATAATCAATTGGGGTTATTAATCAACTTCCGGATTTCAATGCTTTGCAAATAGCATGATATGATACCTCTAAAGCAGACAGATTAAATATAAAAATCTGTTACTTTGGAGGTATTTTTAGTGGTTCATCAATGCTTTGATATCTGGGGCTGTGTGGATTTTTTTCGATACAGCAGGAATAACATAAACAATAGAATTACTGGAAAAATAAGTCCGAATCCCATGCCGATCCTAATATTATTTCCTGCATTCTGGGTGATACGACCAACAATTCCAGGTCCAATGCTGCCACCTAAATCTCCTGCCATGGCAAGAAGAGAAAACATAGCCGTTCCACCTGTTGGAAAAGTTTTTGAGGAAATACTGATTGTTCCAGGCCACATGATTCCAACTGAAAATCCACATGCAATACAACCGATAAGTCCGATAATCGGGCTGGATGACAAAGCGGCAAGTAGATAACAGACAACGCATAATATGCCTGAACCACCCATAAACTTCATTAAATCTAACTGTTCTCCATATTTTCCAAAAATTATACGGCTGATTCCCATTGTTACTGCAAACATACATGGACCTGCTAAATCTCCCAGGGCTTTTGACAATCCCAGTGCAGCTTCTGCATAAGCAGATGCCCATTGAGCCATTGCAAGCTCAGAAGCTCCGGAACAGATCATCAGACATATTGCAACCCAGAAAAATGGTCTGGAAAACAGATTCTTAATTCCCATTCCGGAACCATTGTCAACCAGAGGTTCAATAGGACAGGTCATGAAGTTATAAGTATTAACTGCAGGAATGATTGCCCATATTACGGCGAGCCATTTCCAGTTGTCTATTCCAAATATCAGGAAAAATAAGCTGGAAATCAAAATTGTCCCAACAGCTCCCCAACAGTAAAAGGAATGGAGCAGACTCATAGTTGCTTCTTTGTTTTCAAATGGACAGGCCTCGATAATAGGGCTGCAAAGTACTTCTATTAAACCACTTCCGATGGCATAAACAATAACACTACATATAATTCCAATAAAAGGATCAGGTAAAAAATCAGGTAAAAATGCCAGTCCAAGCAGACCCAGTGCAGAAAATATTTCTGATGTAACAATGCACACACGATATCCGATATGATCTACGAATTTGGCACAGAACAGGTCAACCAGAAGCTGTGTGAAAAAGAAGAAAGTGGATATCAGAGCAATGTTACCGAGAGAAATATGGTAGTCACTGTGAAATTTCAAAAAAAGAAGCGGTGCGAAGTTTGCAGCAATAGCCTGTGTGATAAAGCCCATATAACAGGCAAGTTTTGTCTTATGGTAGTCAGCTTTTTTTATAGAATTCCCCAATTTAAAAATCATAAGAATACCTCTTTTCTTTTTTTACTTGATTATATAGCAAATATTAGATATATACATTGAATTAAATTGTAGAAATACTGTATAATATCGTAAAAAAGAAAGAATGTGATATGGAGATGGATTATAATAAAATATATAATAAGATACTTACAGACGAGGAGTTCATGGAAATTAAACAGCATGGAAGTAGTGACTATCCATTCCAGTATTATTATGATAATCTGGAATTGTTTGATTTTCATTGTATTGAGTGGCACTGGCACAGAGAATTTGAGTTTTTATATGTGGAGTCCGGAGAAGTTACATGCGGAATAGGAGAAAAACAGATTATATTGTCAGAAGGAGAAGCAATTTTTATTAATTCTAAAATATTGCACCGCTTTTACGCACCATCAGGTGGTATCATTCCTAACTTTGTATGTATGCCGGAATTTATTGCACCGGAGAACAGCCTGATCTATAAGAAATATATCTTGCCAATCATTTCATCGAATATATATTTCCAGCGTTTTCAGACTGATGAACTATGGCAGACAAAGATTATACAAACTATGATAAAAATAATGGAAATACAGGGAAATGAGAAAATAAGAGAACTTGCTACTTTGGCATTGATGCAGGATTTATGGCTGACTTTTTATGAAAATGTAAAGTTATCTGATAAAGGAGATGTACAGACAGTTGATGAAGTTGCACAGAAAAGAGTGCAGTTAATCATGCAATATATACATGAAAACTATAATCACAATTTGTCTCTGGATGAAATTGCTTCACATATAGGAATCAGCAAAAGTACTGCACTTAATTTGTTCCACCGGTTTTTACATACTACACCGGTTAATTATCTGATAGGATATCGACTTCAGGCAGCTTCCTGGTTATTGAAAAATACGAATAAAAAAGTAAAAACGATCGCCTATGAAAGTGGATTTCATAACGTTGATTATTTTTGCAGATTGTTTAAAAAACGTTATCATTTAACCCCATCAGAATATCGCTGCACATGTTTAAAATTGTTGTCGGCAGATCCGAGTCTTCAGACCCATAAATAAAGCCGATGCGGGACTTTGGAATCCTGTATCGGCTTTGTTAATTTGCGAAGATTTTGAAAAATTTATTTTACTGGTTCATTAGTGCTTTGATGTCTTCTTCCGGTGTGGTGATAGGTGCAATACCATAATTTTCCACTAGATAGTTCAGAATATTAGGAGACAGGAACGCCGGAAGAGAAGGACCAAGACGGATGTTCTTGATACCTAAGTGTAAAAGTGTCAGCAGGATACAGACTGCTTTCTGTTCATACCAGGAGAGAACGAAGGAAAGCGGAAGCTCATTTACAGAACATCCAAATGCATCCGCAAGTGCCACAGCAACCTGGATTGCACCATAAGCATCATTACACTGGCCCATATCCATCAGTCGTGGCAGACCACCGATTTCTCCCAGCTCAAGATCATTGAAACGGAATTTTCCACATGCCAGGGTGAGAACAATACTGTCAGAAGGTGTCTGCTTCACGAATTTCGTATAATAGTTTCGACCTGGTTTGGCACCATCACAGCCGGCAACCAGGAAGAAATGGCGGATAGCGCCTGATTTTACTGCTTCTACTACAGTATTCGCATGGGAAAGAATAGCTGCATGCCCGAAACCGGTTGTTACTTTCGTACCGCCGTTGATGCCTGTGCGTGTCTGATCTTCTTTGTAACCACCCAGTTCCAGTGCTTTTTCAATAACCGGTGTGAAATCTTTCTTTTCGTCGATATGAACAGCGCCTGGGAAAGCAACCACTTCCGTTGTAAATACTCTGTCAGCATAACTGCTTTTTGGCGGCATCAGACAGTTGGTGGTGTAAAGGATCGGAGCCGGAAGATGATCAAACTCTTTCTGCTGATTCTGCCATGCAGTTCCGAAATTTCCTTTTAAGTGAGAGAATTTCTTTAAGAGTGGATAGGCATGGGCAGGGAGCATTTCACCGTGGGTATAGATGTTGATTCCTTTTCCTTCAGTCTGTTCAAGTAAAAGCTGCAGATCCTTCAGATCATGACCGGTTACTACAATAAATGGTCCTTTTTCTACGGTAAGTGTAACTGCAGTCGGTTCCGGTGTTCCATAGGTTTTGGTATTTGCCTTGTCAAGAAGTGCCATACATTTCAGATTGATTTCCCCTACTTTCAGTACAGTAGGAAGCAGTGTATCCATACTTTCTTCATAACCAATCTTAAATAATGCTTCGCAGAAGAAACGGTTTACTTCGGCATCTTCATAATTCAGAACATTTGCATGATAAGCATAGGCTGCCATTCCGCGAATCCCGAAAAGAATAAGGGATTTCAGGGAGCGGATATCTTCATCTGCATTCCACAGCTGCTGCATGTCATATTCGTCTGATTTACCGCAAGGTGACTGACATTTACTGCAGCCAGGAACCAGTCTTTCTTTTTCTGCTTTGACTTTTTGTATCATATTTTCGATTGCTGCATCGTCAAAACTCACATTTGTAACGGTAGTAAACAGTCCTTCAATTATGACCTGACTGGTACTTTTGGAAATAGCTGCTGCGCTATCGACAGCCCTTGCCAGACCGATCAACGCACCTGTCAGCTCATCCTGTAATTTGGCAGTGCCTGCCTTTTTTCCGCAGACCCCTGCATTTCCTGTGCAGCCGGTGCATCCCACTGTCTGTTCACACTGATAACAAAACATTTTTTTATCCATTGTCGTATCCTCCTTTATTCTATAATATTTCCATCAATACCTATGGTTATAACCTGCCAGGGAATGAATTTTCCACTATTCTGAAGTGCTTTTCTGGCTGCCATCTCAAGTCCGCCACAGCATGGAACTTCCATTCTTACAATCGTCACACTTTGAATATCGTTATTTTGGATTATTGCAGTCAGTTTCTCGCTATAATCCACCTGATCCAATTTAGGACAGCCGATTAATGTTACCTTATTTCGGATAAAATCCTGATGAAAGCCTGCGTAAGCGTAAGCAGTACAATCGGCTGCGATTAAAAGCTTTGCACCGTTAAAATATGGGGCACTGACAGGTGCCAGCTTAATCTGTACCGGCCAGTTCTGAAGATTGGATACCTGACCTGTGGTTGAAGATGGTTTTTCTGATTTGGGTATTTCTGATCGCTGAATCTGCATGCTTTTAGACCCGGGACAGCCGGCATGAGCAGTTATTGCCTGATTTTTGGCAAATATTTTTTTCTGTGCTTCTTTCACAGCCGCTTCATCATATTCAGGTGCTTCCCGTTCCTCAAAGGAAATGGCACCTGTGGGACACTCCGGGAGGCAATCCCCCAGTCCGTCACAGAAATGTTCTCTCACCAATTCTGCTTTTCCATTAATGATATCAATGGCACCTTCGTGGCAGGCATCTGCACAGGCGCCGCAGCCATTGCATTTTTCTTTATCGATTCGAATAATCTTTCTTATCATTTTACCTCCGTCAATAGATTTAACTTTTGTTTCTGTCAGCATTATAGTATGATAAATACAACTTGTATGTTTGATTTCCAACAAGGAGGAATGATTTTGAAAAAATATTTACCCATTCTAAAAAACAGTCCATTCTTTACAGGCCTTACTGATAACGAGATATTATCTATACTGCATTGTGTAAAAGCAACAGCAGTTTCCCAAAAACGAGATTCTTATATTTTCAGAGCAGGAGATTCTACTGAGGTAATGGGACTTGTGGTGTCTGGCTGTGTTCTTGTTATTCAGGAAGACCTTTGGGGGCATCGGAATATTCTGTCGAAATGTCATACCGGTGATTTCTTTGGTGAGCCATATGCAGCAAGCCCGGGTGCTGTTCTGAATGTCAGTGTGGTGGCAGATACGGATTGTGAGATTATTCTGCTAAATGTCCAAAGGCTTCTGATTTCCTGCCCGACTGCATGCGAACACCATCAGAAGCTGATCCGCAACCTGGTCAGCGTTCTGGCAAATAAGATATTGATCCTGAACGACAAAATCACACATGTGGGCAAGCGAACGACAAGGGACAAACTATTGTCCTATCTGTCGGCAGAGTCTATCAGACATTCGTCGTTATCCTTTGATATTTCCTTTGACCGGCAGCAGTTGGCAGATTATCTGTGCATTGACCGTGCGGCAATGTCTACGGAGATATCAAAGTTACAGAAAGAAGGTTATATAAAAACAAATAGAAATCATTTTGAATTGACTGTTTGTAATAGTAATAATTCGGATTTTGAAATAAAAATGTGATATGTCATAAAAAATGATAGGAGTCAAGTGGGTATTCGCAATTGAAGCAGGAGACCTACTTGTTTCGTTGTTTCGGTTAAAAAACAGAGAAGTGAGATGGTAGTTAATGGCTTTGTATCATTTTTTCAGTAAGGCATGTATTTATTAGGACTACTATAGGAAAAAGGACAGATATCGGTTATGTATATAGTATTAAAAACTATATAAACTGGTTCCTCTTGACAAGAACAAATATTATGATATACTTTGAATATCAAAATATTTAAAATACAAACAAAATAACAGGAGAAGAATCACAATGAAGAATTTCAAAATAGGAGATAAAATCACAAGAGTTCCATTGATCCAGGGGGGAATGGGAGTTGGGATCAGTCTTGGCAGACTTGCAGGTTCTGTTGCGAAAGCAGGAGGAGTTGGTATTATTTCCACTGCACAGATCGGCTACAGGGAAGAAGATTTCGACAGAAATCCGGCAGCAGCCAACGAACGTGCCATTGCCGGTGAAATGAAAAAAGCCCGTGAGATTTCCGAAGATGGAATTATAGGATACAATATTATGGTTGCACTGAAAGAATATGCATCTCACGTAAAGGCTGCAGTAAAAGCTGGCGCAGACATCATTATTTCCGGTGCGGGACTTCCCACAGAGCTTCCGGAACTGGTAAAAGGAAGTCTGACAAAGATTGCCCCCATTGTATCTACAGACAAATCCGCAAAAGTAATCCTGAAATACTGGGACAGAAAATACAAAAGAACTGCAGATCTGGTAGTAATCGAAGGTCCTCAGGCAGGCGGACATCTTGGCTTTCATAAAGAAGAACTGGAGAAATATACTGAAGAATCCTACAGTGAAGAAATAAAGAAAATCATCGCAACAGTAAAAAGCTACGCAGAGAAATATGAGACAGAAATCCCAGTGATCGTAGCCGGTGGTATCTATAACAGAGAGGATGTCCAAAAAGTGGATAATCTGGGTGCTGACGGCATTCAGGTAGCTACCCGTTTTATTACAACGGAAGAATGTGATGCAGACATCCGCTATAAAGAAGCTCATTTAAAAGCAAAAGAATCCGACATTGCCATTGTAAAAAGCCCGGTAGGAATGCCAGGTCGTGCCATTATGAACAAATTCATGACCCGTGTCATGAACGGCGAACAGATTCCACACAGTCCCTGTCATGGATGTCTTGTAAAATGCAGCCCCAAAGAAATACCTTACTGTATTACTGACGGACTGATCAATGCAGTAAAAGGGAATGTAGATGAGGGACTTCTTTTCTGTGGTGCAAAAGCATGGAAAGCAGAGCGTTTGCAGACAGTACAGGAAGTGATTAATGACTTGTTTTGATCAATCAAGTAGCGAAGCGGATTGTGAATATCCGTTTGACTATAGAAATGCATAATTTAAGGGGTGAACGTTTTGTAATGTTCACCCCTTATTATGGATTTGTACAGTATTTAATTTTGAATTTCTGCCAGTGCCTTTTTAAACTGAAATGTAAATAAAACAGAGGTAAAGATCACAGCAGTAATATCTGCAATGGGTTCTGCCATATATACGCCTGTTGTTGAATCAGATATCATATGAGGCATAATATAGATCAGCGGGATCAGCAGTACAAACTTACGGACAACAGCAACAATAATAGAGTTTACTGCCTTTCCAAGGGAGGTAAAGGTCATCTGACAGGCAATCTGGATACCGAAGAGGAACAGACCACCCAGATAGATTTTCAGCATTGGTGCAGTAAATTCGATAAGACTTGTATCTGCCGTAAAAATGCTTACAAATACTCTGGGAACAAGCTGTACAGCAGCCCAGAGGAGTACAGAATATGACAGACAGGTGATCAGAAGCAAACGAAAAGTTTTCTTTACTCTGTCTGCATTTTTGGCACCGTAATTATAACTGGAAATTGGCTGTGCTCCCTGCGCAATTCCCTGAAGAGGAAGCATGGCAAACTGCATAACACTGGTCAGGATGGTCATGGCTCCCACTGCAATATCACCGCCGTACCGAAGCAGGGATGAATTAAAGCAGACAGTTACAATACTTTCACTTGACTGCATGATAAAAGCAGCAAGTCCCAGTGCGATACAGGGAAGAACAACTTTTGCCTCCAGATGGAGATGCTTTTTCCTGAGGTGAAGCTGTGTCTTTTTGCCGCAGAGGAATAAAACTACCCAGAGTGTGGAAATTGCCTGTGAGATAACAGTTGCCAGTGCAGCACCGCGTACCCCCATATGAAAAACAAAGATAAATACAGGGTCTAAAACAATATTGCAGACAGCACCGATCAGGACGGAAACCATGGAAAATGTGGTAAATCCCTGTGCAGTGATGAATGCATTCATACCAAGGGTTAATTGTACGAACAAGGTACCGAAAGCGTAAATATGCATATAATCTGTTGCATAACTGATGGTGTTTTCACTGGCGCCAAAAGCCAGTAATAAATCTCTGCCCCAGATCAGTAAAATGGCAGTGAGGATAACAGAGATAATAATCTGAAGAATAAAACAGTTGCCTAATATATTCTCAGCAGATTTATTATCCTGTTTTCCCATGTAAATAGAAGCCCTTGGTGCGCCGCCGGAACTGACCAGTGCCGCAAATGCGGAGACGATCATGATGATGGGCATACAGACTCCCACACCGGTAAGTGCCAGGCTGCCTTCCCCCGGGATGTGGCCGATGTAAATACGGTCTACAATGTTATAAAGCATGTTGATGAGCTGGGCGATCACTGTTGGAATGGATAGCTTTAAAAGAAGCTTTCCAACAGGTTCTGTGCCCAGAAAATTTTTGTTATTCTGCATGGATGATAACCTCTTTCTTAAAAATATTTTTGAATGAATAATATTTAATGATACGATATAAAGAAAGGAAAGTCAACTCAGGATAGAGAATTTGGGCAACGTTACTGAGAACGGAGTGAACAGTAACGAACGGAGTGAACAGTAACAGTTCCGGGACATCTGGCAGATACAGATACCCGGAACTTTTTGGATTAAGATGCGTTATTTTAGAGGATTACTATAAATCAGGCAGCGAAGCGTATAGTTTTATCTGCCTGATATGTCAGAAAATGTCCGGATGAGATCAGATTGCAATTACATACGCCCTGTTTCCTCTATAATAGGGACGTCCGTCTACACCACTGAGATCATAACTCATACGGTAATATCTTTCGATATGTCCTGTGCCTTTTGCCCAGTTCGGATCGCAGACTTCTCCTTTGATCTCAGCCCATCCATGACCGCCTGATGAGATAACCTTGGCTTCAAATCCGACTGCGTTAGCCAGGTAAGCAAATGCAGATGCAAAAGCGAAACAGTCGCCATGCCCCCGGTAGAACATATCCTCCGCATAGCTGACATCCCAGTTTGAGTAATAGTAACGGAAATCGTAGTCATTGCCGGTGCCACCGTATCCGTAGCTGACTGCCTTCAGATAACATCTCCATAATTTCTCTGGTTTGGACATATTTCTTTTGGTCACACGACGCATGACCTGGTTAGCTGTGACCATAAGGTTCAGTTTTCTTTTTTCTTCACTGTTATAGCGTGCTTCTCCACTTTTGGTAAGATAAATACCATTTACACGCCGGGAAGTTACCATGGAGGCATAACAGCCGTTGCGAATCTGGAAGAAATAATAATCTCCCTTGATCTTCTGCCAGCCGTTTTGCTGGATTCCCTTTTCATTAAAATAATATTTCTTTCCGCGGATCGTGACAAGTCCCTTTACGGTATGTCCGTTTTCATTATAGTAATAGATGTTTCCGCTGGGTTTGTGGTCAAATTTGTTACGTTTTTTTGATGCTGCGGATACTGAAGCTGAAAATAAAAAAGAGCAACAGATAGCAATAAGAATTGCTGAGATAGAAAATACTTTTAATTTTTTCATAGAGCACCTCCGTTCTTTATGAGCAGATATTTATTTCTGATAAATAATGTACAATGAAGAAATTATCTGCTCTAATCATAAGATATATTTTATTATATAAGACAATTTAACTGTGCGCAATATTAAATTAAGGAGAAAAAGCGTTACTGTGAACGGAGTGAACAGTAACGAAAAAGCTGAAGAGCGGATTGTTGCGCGGATGTGTTTTGTGGTGTATAATTAAATGCAATAGGCTTGTGAACAGTAGCTCTGTAATTTAAGCAAGGATATAAGGTGAACAATTTTGAAAAAGACGATAGAAGAACTATTAAGTGGAAATTTCAGACATGAACATCCGCAGCTCCTTTTTTCGCAGGACAAAATAGAAGTGACTCTGAAAGCAGGTGATGTGTACAAAGGGGAACTGTATTTTGGAACAGAGGATAATCAGAAAATACGTGGATATATTACATCTTCCAACAGGCGCGTGGTACCGGGAACCGAGAAATTTTCGGGAACTACGGTGAGACTGCAGTATGGAATTGACGGTGCGGGGATGCACCCGGGTGAGAGACATGAGGGATGGCTTTGTTTCACCACAGACATTGGAGAATATAAGCTGCCATTTCTTATTCAGACAGAGAAAGCAGAACTGAAAAGTGCAGCCGGAGATGTGCCGGATATGGATACCTTTGTGAATATTGCAAAGGACGATTTTAAAGAAGCATATCGTGTTTTTACAGACCGCAGATTTGAACTTCTGTTAAGAAATGCCGGACAGAAAGAGAAAGCTCTTTATAAGGGACTCTCAAAACAGCCTGTGACATTTCAGCATGTAGAAGAGTTTCTGATCGGAACGGGAAAAAAGGATCCTGTAAAAATTGAACTGAAGGCAGATCAGAACAGCTTTTATGATATCAGTGAATCTGTCCGCGAAACTTTTGCAGTCCAGAGGAGCGGATGGGGACATCTCAGGCTGGAGGTAGAGGCGAAAGGCGATTTTCTGGAAGTTTCCAGGCATGTGGTCACAGATGAGGATTTTATAGGAAGCTATTATCAGGTGGAATATGTAATCCGTAAAGAAAAGCTGAAAAAAGGGCGTCAGTTTGGTGAGATCACTGTGAAGAGTCCTTATCAGCAGCTGACTTATCAGATCACTGCATCCATGGAATCGAAAGTGCAGCTCAAAACAGAGATTCATGTGAAACGGCATAAGCTGGAACTGTTACGTGACCTTGCAGAATACTCCTGCAAAAGAATGGACAGTAAGACATGGATCGGCAGCAGCAGATTTGTCCTTAATCAGTTAAGGGAAGAAGGCTGTGATTATCCGGAATATCAGATGTATGAAGCATACATTCTTCATATGGAAGAAAAGGATGAGCAGGCAAGAGAAATTCTGAAGAAATTTAAACATCAGAACTTTGTCAGAGAGAATCTGGAACTGGCAGGTGCTTACCTTTATCTCTGCGTTCTTACAGGATTGCACAAAGACAGAGAACAGGCGATAAGACGTCTGTACAATTTCTTTCTGCAGAAGGAAGACAGTTTCCTGTTGTTCAAACTCTGGCTGGAGATGAATCCGGAGGATAAGGGTTCCCCTTCAAGGCTAGTATTTATGATGGAGGAACTTTTTGAGAAAGGCTGCAGGAGTCCGTTTCTGTATCTGGAAGCATGGAATTATATCAGCAGTGATACAACACTTCTTCACAGAATGAGCAGTTTCTGGACACAGGTATTTTTATTTGCGGGAGAGAAAGGTCTTCTGACAGAAGAGCTGGTGATGAGATTTGCCTATCTTACAGGGTATGAGAGAGAGTTTTGTACCAGTATGTACAGAGCACTGGCAATGGGATACGATGCTTTTGAATCCGATGATACGCTGGAAGCAATCTGCAGATATATCATGCTTGGAAATCCGAGAAAACCGGAATATTTCAGATGGTTTTCCCTGGCAGTGGAGAAAGGGATCCGTCTGACAAGGATATATGAATATTATGTGGAAACAATGGATACATCTTATCAGAGAGAACTTCCAAAGCCCCTTCTGATGTATTTTACCTATAATAATACTTCTCTTGCAGATGATAAAAAGGCATTTATTTATGCAAGTATTGTGGGAAACAGAGGCCGTCAGCCACAGACATATGCGGATTACAGGGATCATATGAAGATTTTTGCCATGCGCAAGGCGAAAGAAGGACGGATGAATGAGAATTATGCGGTCCTTTATCAGGAATTTTTAAGCAATCCCAAAACAGAAGGACAGGCAAAACTGCTCGCGCAGAAGCTGTTTACACACAGACTGTACTGTGATGATAAGAAGATACGCTATGTGATCGTGCGCCATGAACAGCTCAGGGAAGAAGAAATTTACCCATGTATCCAGGGCGTAGCTTATCCAAGAATTTATACAGATGATGCGGTGATCCTGTTTCAGGATGGGAAGCAGAGAAGATATGTATCAACAGTAGATTATAATATCAAGAAATTATTCGATGAGCGTGAACTGACAGATAAGGTTCTTGGTTTTCATATTGAAGAGCCGGGACTGGTACTTCACTGCAGTGAGCATACAGAACTGAAACCGGAGAATCTTCAGGCATTCCAGAGGATCCCGGAGTCAGAGGAATTTTCAGATGAATATCAGAAATGTATCAGAAAGAAGCTGCTCTCTTATTATTCCGAACACACCAGAGCAGAAGAAGCAGATAATTATCTGAGACAGATGGATTATAAGAAATATGCGGCTGTAGACAGAACAGCTCTTCTGGAAGTACTGATCTCCAGAGGAATGTATCAGCAGGCAATGTCCATTGTTTCCCAATTCGGATATGAAGGAATCCGCATAGAGAGCCAGCTGAAGCTGACCAGCAGAATGCTGACAAGATGTGAGATGGAGGAGGATGACGAATTGCTTGCCCTTGCATCGGATGTATACAGACGCGGAAAATATGATGAAGTGATCCTGAAGTATCTTATGGAATACAGATTTGGTCCTGTAGATGAACTGATATCTGTATGGAAAAGTGCGCAGGGCTTTGAGATGGATACTTATGAACTGGAAGAGAAGCTTCTTGGCCTTCTGATGTTTACTTCTGATTACAGGAAAGAGGGAGAGAAGATCCTGGAGGATTATGTTCATCACAGCGGAAAGGAACGTATTACAGGAGCATATCTTACGCAGACTGCATATGGTGCATTTGTAAAAGAATATCCGATGAGTGTTTTTGTAAGAAGTCTGCTGGAGCGGGCTTATGATGAGAAATGGCCGGTTGATTTTGTATGCAGTCTTGCTCTTCTGGAAGCGTATTCCAAAGAAAAAAAGCTGGAGAAAAAACAGCTTTGCAATGCAGAGGAGATTCTTCAGAAATGTGTGAAACAGGGAATGTACTTTGCGTTCTTCGGGAAACTTCCGGTATCTGTCTTAAGTCCCTATCAGCTGGATGATAAAACCTTTGTGGAATACCATGCAGATCCGTCTGCAAAGGTGACACTCTATTATGCACTGGATGCAGGCCTCGGAAATCAGGTGAAATATCAGACAGAGCCTTTGCGTGATCTATATGAAGGTATTTTTGCAAAATCATTTACATTGTTCTACGGGGAGACATTGCGGTATTATTTTGAATCAGTAACAGGAGAGCGGGTAAATCGGACACAGGAGAGGGTACTTACAATGAATAAGATTGAGGGTACACCTGTAAGCAAATATCATATGATCAATCAGATGCTCTCTGCACGCAGACTGGATAAAAAGAAAGAAGTGTTTTCACAGGTGAAGAAGTATCTTCGCCAGGAACAGTATGTGAAGAAGATGTTTGTGATCGAGAAAGAAGAGCAGGAACAGATTGTCCTGAAACCGGGAGGAACAAATGAACGAAATTCGTGATTTGATCGTGGGAATTGATTTTGGCAAAGAGTATTCTCAGATATGTTATTATGACAGAAAAGGAGACGAGGCACGTTCTCTTTCTATGAAAGCGGGTGGAAATCAGTATGAGGCTCCCTGTATTCTGTGCTGGAGACCGGAGCAGAAAGACTATTGCGTAGGACTGGAAGCAGATTACTTTGTCCGGGAAAAGGGCGGAGTCATGATCGATGATGTCTATGGAATCTGTGAAAAAAGTGATTCTGTGCTGGTGGAAGGACAGGAACTTGCACCATGGGAGATCCTGGCTCAGTTTCTGCAGGGAATGCTTAAATTTCTGGGAGTGGCAGAACTGGTCAAAAATACTAAATGCGTGGCGGTGACACTGCCCGGGCTGACGGAAATTCAGGTTGAGAATTTCCAGAAAGCATTTGAGATAATTGGATTTCCACATGAGAAATATATGCTGTTGGATTATGGGGAAAGCTTCTATTATTATGTGCTCTCACAGAAAAGAGAAACCTGGAACCGCAATGTGGGATGGTATGCCTTTACACCGGAGAACGTGTCTTTTCGCAAGATGACAATGAACGGTGCAACAAAGCCTGTTACTGTAAAACTGGAAGAAGCTGTGGAGACAGAACTTCCTGCTGAGGGACAGGAGAGAGATTCAGAATTCGGTAAGTTTGTCCAGAAAACACTTGGCAGAGATCTGTTTTCCAGCATTCAGATCACAGGAGATGGATTTTCACAGGACTGGGCAGAGCAGTCTGTAAGGTTACTTTGTTATCAGAAAAGAAAGGTTTTCTATGGAAATAATCTTTTTGCAAAGGGTGCCTGCGCTGCAGGAAAAGAGAAAACAGAAAACAAGGCATTAAAGGGATATCGCTTTTTAAGCGATTCTCTGGTTATGGCTGATGTGGGGATGGAAATGAGAGTGATGGGTTCTCCTACCTATTATCCGCTGATCGAGGCAGGAAATAACTGGTATGACAGTAAGGCATCCTGTGAATTTATTCTTGATGATACAGAGGAGCTTGTGTTTATTGTAAGCACGTACCACAGACCGGAGAAAAGAAGGGTAGGAATGATGCTGCCCGGTATTCCGTTGCGTCCGGACAAGACTACCAGATTACGGCTGGAATTACAGTATGTCTCATCTACAGAATGTAAAGTGACGGTTACAGATCTGGGATTCGGAGAAATGTTCCCTTCCAGTGGGAAAACCTGGACAGAGACAGTAGAATGGTAAAGGAGATGGAGCAATGAGCGGATATATTTTATGTCAGACAAAAAAAGCACAGCGTCCTTATTTTATAGAGAATATCAGTATGAATATTTATTCTATAGAAGAACTCTGTTATTATCTGTACCACAATCTTTACCTTGCTGATCATACTGTTTTTAATGAAGAATTATGCAACTGGCTCAGAGATGAGCTTGAACTTGTGCATCTGGCTGCAAAGCTGAAACAGAATCTGGAGAGAAATGTAAGTGTGGAAGATATGATCTATCCTGTTTTCAAGGAGATCAATTACCTTACCTATGAGGAGATGAAAGGCTTTAACAGCAGGATTGTGACTTATGGAAAAGAAAAAGCGGCAGTCCGTCAGAAGAGAAAGGGAGATGCACTGACAGAAAACGGAATGTATGTGAACGCCATCCGGGTATATCAGAAACTCCTGGAAAGAGAGGATCTGTCTGAGCAGAGAAAAGGATTCGCAGCTTCAGTGCGCTATAATCTTGGCTGTGCATACAGTTATCTTTTTCAGATGGAAAAAGCACAGGAATGTTTTCTGGAAGCATACAGAGAAGCACATTCAAAAGATGCCTTAAAAGCTTATATCATAGCATACAGCAGTGTTCATGATAAGACAGATTATGATAAGGTTATGGAAGAACTTGAAGTAGATGAAGAACTGAAGAAAGATATAAAAGAAGAAATCAGGCAGTCTCTGAAAGCTTTCGAGTCTGTACCGGAAGAGAAAACAGATGAAAAAAATCTGGATGCCCTTCTGGAGAGACTTATGAAAGATTATCACAGAAGTACAGGTTCATAACTTACTCTTGACAGAGGCGGAGGTGTGTGATAGGATTAACACATACTTTCACATGGTAGAGTGGCTGTGTGATAAATAACAAAACAGATAAAGAGGAGATATTTATCATGAAAAAGAGATCTTTAGCAGTACTCATGGCAGGAGTTATGGCAGCTTCTATGATGACGGGTGTTGTTTCTGTATATGCAGATGCTGACAGTAAGACATTAACTGTAGGATTTGATGCACAGTATCCTCCTTTCGGATATAAAGACGATAATGGAGAGTATGTTGGTTTTGACCTTGACCTTGCACAGGAAGTATGCGACAATCTCGGATGGGAACTTGTGAAGAAACCGATCAACTGGGATTCCAAGGATATGGAACTGAATTCCGGTTCTATTGACTGTATCTGGAACGGATTTACAATTAACGGACGTGAGGATGACTATACATGGTCAAATCCATATCTGAACAATGAGCAGGTGATGGTTGTTGCAGCCGATTCAGGGATTGAGAAGCTGGATGACCTGGCAGGCAAGAATGTAGTAGTTCAGGCCGCTTCCGCAGCACTGGATGCATTAAACAGCGATGATAATAAGGATCTTACAGCAAGCTTTGCATCACTGACAGAGAATCCTGATTACAATACAGCATTCATGAATCTGGATTCCGGCGCTGCAGATGCCATCGCAGTAGATATCGGTGTTGCCAAATATCAGCTTTCCCAGAGAGAAGAAGGCAAATATGTGATCCTTGACGAGCCAATCCAGAGCGAAAAGTATGGAATCGGCTTTAAGAAGGGTAACGATGAGCTGAAAGATACTGTATGGGAAGAAGTTCTGAAACTTTATGATGCAGGTGAAGTTGATAAACTTGCTGAGAAGTATGAAGTAGCAGATATGCTCTGCATTGGAGATGATGAGAAATCTGATGATAAAAAAGATGATGCAGCAGAGGATGGTGCTTCCGATGCAGACACAGCAAAAGAAGATACAGCTGATACAGCGAAAGATGCTGAATAGTCAGCCGGAACAAAAACAGTTATGATACAAGAGGGCAGCTATGTGCAGGCTGTCCGGATTATAAAGGAATGGAGGGTACATTTTGTGCACCCTCTTTTCTTACTGTACAGGATAAATTTTTCAGGAGGAAAGCTTATGTCTTTAAGTGTAATGCTGCAGCAGCTTGCCAGTGGTATGGTAGTTTCTGTAGAGATTTTTGTAGTGACATTACTTTTTTCACTTCCGCTGGGACTTCTGATCTGCTTTGGCAGAATGTCCAAGAATCCGGCGATACGTGGAATTGTGTCTGCCTACATATCAGTTATGCGTGGAACCCCGTTAATGCTGCAATTGATGGTTGTGTATTTCGGACCATACTTTATTTTGGGAATCCGTATTTCCATGGGATACAGCCTGATCGCTGTGTTTATTGCATTCAGTATTAACTATGCTGCATATTTTGCGGAGATTTACAGAGGAGGAATCGAATCTATTTCAGCGGGACAGTATGAGGCTGCAAAGATCTTGGGATACAGCAAAGCCCAGACATTTTTCAGGATCATCCTGCCGCAGGTGATCAAGAGAATCCTTCCATCTGTGACAAATGAGGTTATCACACTGGTAAAGGATACGTCACTGGCATTTGTTGTTGCTGTTTCGGAGATGTTTACAATTGCAAAACAGATTGCAAGTGCACAGACGACTATGATGCCTTTTGTGATCGCTGCTGTTTTCTATTTTGTGTTCAATCTTCTTGTTGCGATTGTAATGGATAAGATTGAGAAAAAACTGAATTATTATCGCTGACAGGCGGCTGGGGTTATAAAATATTTTTTGACTCTGACATCATTTAATTTAAGAGGAATATTTGCTATGGTATTATTTGAAATGAAAAACATAAAGAAGAGCTTCGGCAGCCTTGAAGTATTAAAAGACATTTCACTTCAGGTAGAGGAGGGTGAGGTTCTTAGTATTATCGGACCTTCCGGTTCCGGTAAATCCACACTTCTCCGCTGTGCCACCGGTCTTGAGACACCGGACAGCGGTGAGATCATCAAGCAGGGGGATGTGGGACTGGTATTTCAGAACTTTAATCTTTTCCCCCATTTTTCCGTACTGAAAAATATCACAGATGCTCCGATCAGAGTGCAGAAGAGAAAGAAAGAGGAGGTTTATGCACAGGCAAGAACTCTGTTAAAGCAGATGGGACTTGCAGACAGAGAGAATGCATATCCGTTTCAGCTTTCCGGCGGCCAACAGCAGCGTGTCTCTATTGCCAGAGCATTATGTATGAATCCGAAGATCCTGTTTTTTGATGAGCCTACTTCCGCCCTTGATCCGGAGCTTACGAGTGAAATTCTTAAGGTAATCAAAGATCTGGCAGCAGAACACATCACTATGGTGATCGTTACTCATGAGATGACATTTGCAAGAGATATCTCTGATCATATTATTTTTATGGATAAGGGACTGATCGCAGTTGAGGGGAGTCCAAAAGAGGTATTTGAATCAGAACATGCGAGAATGAAAGAATTTCTTGGTAAATTCCATCAGGGATAAGGTTTTTGTGGTTGCTTTTAGAGGAATGATGTTATATAATTTCAACGTACGTGGTTGAGAAAAACGTACGTACAGAAGTGAAATAAAAGGATTAAAAATAATATCCTATAAAAAACAGGAGAGTGAAGATGAGTACAGACAGATATGTAAGTCCTTTATCAGAACGTTATGCCAGCAAAGAAATGCAGTATATTTTTTCCCCGGATATGAAATTCCGCACATGGAGAAGACTCTGGATCGCACTTGCTGAGACAGAGAAAGAGCTTGGCCTTAACATTACACAGGAGCAGATTGATGAACTGAAGGCACATGCAGAGGATATCAATTATGACGTTGCAAAGGAACGTGAACGTCAGGTGCGTCATGATGTTATGTCTCACGTATATGCGTATGGCGTACAGTGCCCGAAAGCAAAAGGAATCATCCATCTGGGAGCAACCTCCTGTTATGTAGGTGATAATACAGACATTATTGTAATGACAGAAGCATTAAAGCTTGTGAAGAAGAAACTGGTCAATGTTATTGCCGAGCTTTCTGCTTTCGCAGATAAATATAAAGATCAGCCTACTCTGGCATTTACACATTTTCAGCCTGCACAGCCTACTACAGTAGGTAAGCGTGCAACACTCTGGACACAGGAATTCCTGCTTGATCTGGAGGATCTGGAGTATGTTCTGGGAACAATGAAGCTTCTGGGATCCAAAGGTACAACCGGAACACAGGCAAGCTTTCTGGAACTGTTTGACGGAGATCAGGAGACTATCGACAAGATTGATCCGATGATCGCAGAGAAGATGGGATTTAAGGAATGCTATCCGGTATCCGGACAGACATATTCCCGTAAGGTAGATACACGTGTTGCCAATATTCTTGCAGGAATTGCAGCAAGTGCACACAAGATGTCCAATGATATCCGCCTTCTTCAGCATCTGAAGGAAGTAGAAGAACCATTTGAGAAATCTCAGATCGGCTCCTCCGCAATGGCGTATAAGAGAAATCCTATGAGAAGTGAGCGTATTGCTTCCCTTTCCAGATATGTAATGGTAGATGCCCTTAACCCGGCGATCACATCTGCAACTCAGTGGTTTGAGAGAACTCTGGATGACTCTGCAAATAAGCGTCTGAGTATTCCGGAAGGTTTCCTTGCTATTGACGGAATCCTTGACCTCTGTCTTAATGTTGTAGATGGATTGGTTGTTTATCCGAAGGTTATCGAGAAACATATGATGGCAGAGCTTCCGTTCATGGCTACAGAGAATATCATGATGGATGCTGTAAAAGCAGGCGGTGACCGTCAGGAACTTCATGAGCGTATCCGTGAGCTTTCCATGGAAGCCGGAAAGACTGTCAAGGTAGAAGGCAAAGATAATAATCTGCTGGAACTGATCGCAGCAGATCCTGCATTCAACCTTTCTCTGGAAGATCTGCAGAGATCCATGGATCCGAAGAAATATATCGGACGTGCCAAAGAGCAGACAGAGAGATTTGTAAATACAGTAGTTCAGCCGATCCTCGATTCCCATAAGGAACTTCTGGGAGTGAAAGCTGAGATCAATGTCTGATCAGTAAATACTTAACATAACGGTTTGGAATATTACAGAATCTGATATAAAGATAATAAGCGTTGCTGTTTCCTGATGATATCTGGCAGGTCATTCTACAAGGTCGGGTAAACAGTAAGCGGTAAATACAGGAGGAATTATATAATGGTAAAAGCAGTTGTTGGTGCTAACTGGGGAGATGAAGGTAAAGGTAAGATTACCGATATGCTCGCTGAGAAGGCTGATATTATCGTAAGATTTCAGGGTGGTGCAAATGCAGGTCATACAATCGTAAATAACTATGGTAAATTTGCCCTTCATACTCTGCCGTCAGGTGTGTTTTATGATCATACTACAAGTGTGATCGGCAACGGTGTTGCACTGAATATCCCGGTATTTTTCAAAGAGTACAATGAAGTGGTAAGCAGAGGTGTTCCGGCTCCGAAGATCCTTATCTCCGAGAGAGCACAGATGGTTATGCCATACCATATTCTTTTTGACCAGTATGAGGAAGAACGTCTGGGCGGCAAATCTTTCGGATCTACCAAGTCAGGTATTGCTCCGTTCTACTCAGACAAATATGCAAAGATTGGTTTCCAGGTAAGTGAACTTTTTGATGAAGAACATCTGAAAGAAAAACTTGCAAGTGTATGTGCGACAAAGAATGTTCTTCTTGAACATTTATATCACAAACCGCTTCTTAATGTGGATGAATTATTTGCTGAACTTATGGAATATAAGAAAATGGTTGAACCATATGTATGTGACGTATCCCTGTATCTGTGGAACGCATTAAAAGAAGGTAAAGAAGTTCTTCTTGAGGGACAGCTTGGTTCTCTGAAAGACCCGGATCATGGAATTTATCCGATGGTTACATCTTCCTCTACCCTGGCAGGATATGGTGCAGTAGGAGCAGGTCTTCCACCATATGAGATCAAACAGATTGTTACTGTATGCAAGGCATACTCCAGTGCAGTAGGAGCAGGTGCATTTGTTTCTGAAATCTTTGGCGATGAAGCAGATGAACTGAGAAGACGTGGCGGTGACGGCGGTGAATTTGGTGCTACTACAGGCCGTCCAAGACGTATGGGATGGTTTGACTGTGTTGCTTCCAAATACGGATGCCGTCTTCAGGGAGCTACAGATGTTGCTTTCACAGTTCTTGATGTTCTTGGATATCTGGATGAAATTCCGGTCTGCACAGGATATGAGATTGATGGAAAAGTAACAACAGAATTTCCGACAACTACACTGCTTGAGAAAGCAAAACCGGTTCTGGAGACTCTGCCGGGATGGAAATGCGACATCCGCGGAATCAAAAAATATGAAGATCTGCCGGAGAACTGCAGAAAGTATGTTGAGTTCGTTGAGAAACATATCGGATTCCCGATTACTATGATCTCCAATGGCCCGGGACGTGACGATATCATCTACAGAAATAAATAATAAAGATAAATTTACCTGTCTGATCGGCAGACGGTAAATAAGACTATACGCCGGGGAATTTCTCCGGCGTGTCTTTTATATAACTGGAGGCTTATGAAAAAAGATAATAATAAGATAAAAAAAATCGGGGCATGGATCGCAATCATAATCCTGCTTCTTGCATGTTGTATGCCGATGATTTTTGCATTCGGGAATGGAGAAGATTCGCAGGTCTATTTTAAAGCCTCGCTTGCAGTGGCGATCATGGTTCCCATCATGGCTTATGCAATATGGATGGTTTATAAATTACTGAACAGGAATAAAAAGGTGGTGGATTCGGATATGGAGAATATTATTTTTGACGTTGGACAGGTTCTTGTAAAATATGACTGGGAGACCTATCTGGACAGTTTTGGTTTTCCGAAGGAAGAGCGTGATAAAATTGCGGAAGTGGTATTTCAGAGCAATACCTGGAATGAGAGAGACAGAAGTAGCGAGACTGAGCAATATTATGTAGATCAGATGGTAAAAGCTGCACCGGAGTACGAAAAGGATATCCGGGAGGTAATGCGCCGTTCTGACGAGACAATTGAGAAAACAGATTATGCGGAAACCTGGGTGAGATATCTGAAAGATAAAGGATATCATGTTTATATTCTTTCCAATTATGCAACTGACACACTGGAGAGAACGGAGGATAAACTTACGTTTCTTAAATATGTAGACGGAGCAGTGTTCTCCTGTCAGGTGAAGCAGATCAAACCGGAACCGGAAATTTACAAAACCCTGCTCGGACGCTGCCATCTTGACCCGGAGAAATCCGTATTTCTGGATGACAGAGCGGAGAACTGTGAGGCAGCCAGAAAACAGGGAATCCATGCAATTCAGTTTAAATCTTTTAAACAGGCAGCAGCAGAACTGGAGAAACTGGGCGTCAATTAAAATTGTTACTGTTCACTCCGTTCTCAGTAACATAGCCAAAATTCATTCTAGTACAGCGTTTCGTAAATAACTATACCAATCGCGTAGGATGCGGATTCGAGTGTGCTGGTATAAAAACGCAGGCGTAGCGGGCTACGCTGAGGCTTTTATACCTGTGCAATCGGATTCGCAGACAAGTGAGTGGTATAGTTATTTCGAAAACGATGTACTAGATTGCCTGCGGCAATGGAATTTTGGCTTGTATGTCTCGGGATAGTGGTGTGTGAACAGTAACTTAGAATTCACTAAAAATACAAAGAATATCATTTGTATTTTTAACTGAAAGATGATATAATAATAAAGCTTGTGGAAGGAATATTTTCCATATGTTTCCGCACAGGCATAATACCTATGAAATATTGGAAAAGAGGATTAAAGGAAATGAGCGATAAAACAATCTTAGAGCAGTGGCGTGCCATCGCCTATGACCAGCAGGCAGACCGTAATAAACTTCAGAGATTTTGGGCAAATTATTTTAATATTGAAAAAGGAATTTATGAGCAGCTTCTTAGCAACCCGGATGAGGTAGTAACCGGTACAGTTAAGGAACTGGCTGAGAAATACGGACAGGAAGTTCTGACAATGGTTGGTTTTCTTGATGGAATCAATGACAGTCTGAAGATTCCGAACCCGATTGAGACAATGGATGAGAACACAAAGGTTTCTCTGTGCTTTGATAAAGAACTTCTTTATAAGAATATGGTAGATGCAAGAGCTGACTGGCTGTATGAACTGCCACAGTGGGATGCGATCTTCACACCGGAGAAGAGAAAAGAACTTTATCTCGAGCAGAAGAAATCAGGAACAGTTGTCAAAGCAAAGAAAATCGGACGTAATGATCCTTGTCCTTGCGGAAGCGGCAAGAAATATAAATATTGCTGCGGTAAGAATGCGTAAGCATCCAAATCTGGAATATATTATCGTGCTTGGTGCCCATGTAGAAGGTACCCGGCTTACAAAAGCCCTTCTGGAACGTACCAGGAGGGCTTTACAGTATATGGAAGAAAATCCTGAGACTAAGGCTGTTCTGTCCGGAGGAAAAGGGGACGGAGAATCTATCACAGAAGCTCAGGCAATGTGCAATTATCTTGTGGAACATGGAATTGACAGAGAACGACTGATCCTGGAAGAGAAATCTACCAGCACAACAGAGAATCTGAAGTTCAGTCTGGGAATGATCGGACTGAATCATTCGGTTGGCATTGTCACCAATAATTTTCATGTTTTCCGGGGAACGGCCATAGGAAAGAAATGTGGATGCAGAGAAATTTATCCCATTCCTTCCAGATACCGTTCATGGAGACTTCTGATATATATTCCAAGAGAAATCCTGGCAATCATCAAAGATAAGCTGATGGGAAATATGTGACTGTTATGCGAATCACTATTTGACAGAGAAATATTTTTCCTTAATAACAGAAACCGGCATTTCCTGTCCGGTCCAGATCTGGAAAGCTTTAGCCCCCTGATGAAGAAGCATATACATGCCATTAAAGGTCTGGCATCCGGCTGCTTTAGCCTCTCTGAGCAGTCGGGTTTCCTGTGGTTCATAGACAACATCTGCCACTACAAGCTCAGGACGGAACAGAGATGTATCTTTGATGATGGTATCGTCGATATCCGGAACCATGCCTACAGAGGTTGCATTGATCAGCAGATAACTCTGTGCAATGGAATCTCGCAATGCAGTATGATCATCATTGTCGAAGAGGCAGACCTGACAACCTGTTTTAGCAGAGAGATTCTCAGCGAATTTCTGTGTGCGATTCCAGTATCTGCTGGTGCGGCGGGCAAAAATATGTACGGAAGCCGCACCGTCCAGGGCAGACTGTGCACAGATGGCCATCGAAGCTCCTCCTACTCCCATGACAGTTATATTTTTACCGGTAATATCATGTCCCGCATCACGTACAGATTGCATAAAACCGTACCCGTCTGTATTGTATCCGATTAACTTTCCGTTATCGTTCAGTACAGTATTGACAGCACCGATCAGTTGGGCTTCAGGGGAAAGCTCATCCAATAATTCTACAATTTTATTCTTATTCGGCATGGTAAGGTTGAAACCGCGAATGCCGCAAGTCTTTAATCCTGCAACTGCTGCAGGAAGAGTTTCTTCATTTACATCAAAACATAAATATACATAGTCAAGCCCGAGAAGGCGAAATGATTCATTATGCATCAAAGGGGAAATGCTGTGTGCTACCGGGCTTCCTAAAAGCGCGGTAAGACCTGTGTGTCCGGTAATATTATTCATGTTAAAATCCTCCAGTCTGTTTTGTAGCAGAGACATAAAATACTGTCTGAATTGTGACAGTATAGAAGATGCCCTTCTAAAACATAGAAATTATCTATCATTTTATTCTAACTTCAATTATATGTCAATACATGTTCATTTTGGTTTATATGATAAAAACTGTCGATTTAGTGCGACAAATAATAAGACATAATTCCTCCGTTTTGACAAAATCCGCATACTTTATCACGTATAATGAATCTCACTTACCGAAGTGAAGGAGAAGTCAGAGGCAGTATCAGACGGAGGGAAGGAAATGCATTACGAAATATACATAGATGTAGTTTTTTTCACAAATCTCCTGATAGATTACATATTGATCAGATTTACAGGAATATTATTCCGATGTGGAAGAAGCAGAAAAAGAGCTCTTCTGGGAGCTGCTGCAGGTGCGGTGTTTTCCTGCTGGATCATTTATCTGCGATCTTTTCTGAAGTCTGGGATTTTTCTTCCGGCACTTGTCCTGCTGCATGGTGGCTGTGCTGCAGGAATGCTTGTGATCGGATGTAATCTGAAAAGGGGAAGTCTGCTGCTTAAAGCAATACTTACACTGTATTTTGCCGCATTTCTGTGTGGAGGGTTCTGGGAAGTGATCGTCAGTGATAAGTTGACAGTCAAAATGTTTCTGATCCTTGCAGCAGCAACGTGGTCCGGCATTACAGCGTTGTCATATCTGATGGATTCCATGAGAATACGGACAAAGAATATCTATCCGATAACCATATACTATAAAGGATGTGGATATCCTTTTCAAGGATTTTATGATTCCGGAAATCTGCTTATGGATTCTGTAAACGGAAAACCTGTATCTGTAGGGACAGAAAAAGTTTTATCTGAAATATGTTCAGAAGAAACCGTAAGCTGTTTAAAACACTTGAAAGAAAATCCCGGGGAGTCTGGGAAACCGGGAACTGCCGGGCTTCATCCACATTTTACCTTTTTTCACAGTATAGGAAAAGAACAGGGAATGATGCTGGCTGTTACTTTTGAGAGACTCTGCATTCAGACTCCCGCAGAGGTTGTCTGCATAGACAATCCGGTATTTGCATTTTCATTTGAAACATCCGCTTTTGGTAAGGAATACGAGGTACTTTTGAATTCCAGATTACTTTAACGGGAGGGGTTGTGACTATGAGCTGTTATCCATTACAGGTAGTGTCAAGAATGGTGATGAACCGTTCAGGAGAAGTTTTTTATATTGGTGGAAATGATGTGCTGCCGGCACCACTGGAGCCGAAGCGTGAGGCGTTTATACTGCAGAAGCTTGGAACAGGGCAGGAAGAAGAAGCGAAGTCTGTTCTGATCGAACATAATTTAAGGCTTGTGGTGTATATTGCAAAGAAGTTTGATAACACAGGAGTCGGGGTGGAGGATCTGATCTCAATCGGAACGATTGGGCTGATCAAGGCAATCAATACCTTTAATCCTGTAAAAAACATCAAGCTTGCCACTTATGCATCCAGATGTATAGAGAATGAGATCCTGATGTATCTTCGTCGCAACAGTAAGACAAAGATGGAAGTGTCCATAGACGAACCGCTGAACGTAGACTGGGATGGAAATGAACTCCTGCTTTCTGATATTCTGGGAACTGATGAGGATGTGATTTCAAGACGCCTGGAAGATGAAGTGGAGATTTCATTGTTATCAAAGGCAATTAGAAAGCTTTCACCGCGTGAGCAGACGATCATCCGCCTTAGATTTGGTCTGGGAAAGGAGAATGCTGCAGAGAAAACACAGAAAGAGGTTGCAGACCTTCTGGGAATTTCTCAATCATATATTTCCAGGCTGGAAAAAAGAATCATGAAGAGACTGAAAAAGGAAATTGTGAAATATGAATAGACGTAATTGGGGAATGTAGTATAATGATATAAAGGATAGTAACTATTCAGCAATCCGCCTGTAACTGTGAAAGCACTGAACGGTTATAATATAAGCAAACTATGGGAGCTGTTTTGCAGAGGGCGATTCACAGATATCAAGTCGGGGAAAGAAAAAAGGACGGAAGAGAAAAGTGAAGCTAAATAAAATACAGACAGAAAAAAACAAAGATAAAACTCTGAGGCAGGATACAGAAAGCTGCATACTGGCAGATTGCAGTTTATGTCCGAGAAATTGCCATGTAGACAGAACAGCCGGAAAAACCGGATACTATGGAATGGATCAGAAGGTTAAGATTGCAAGGGCAGCTTTGCATATGTGGGAAGAACCATGTATTTCGGGAACCAGAGGTTCCGGGGCAGTCTTTTTTACAGGATGCAATCTGAGATGCTGTTTCTGCCAGAACCGGGAAATTGCCATTGGTGACAGTGGCCTTGAGATCACGGAGGAAAGACTGGCAGAAATATTCCTGGAACTGCAGGAAAAGGATGCTGCAAATATCAATCTGGTAACCGGAACACATTATATTCCACAGATCATCGCAGCTTTGGACTGTGCAAAGAAGCATGGGCTTAATATTCCGGTTGTCTATAACTGTGGTGGATATGAGAACACAGAGACATTGAAACTTCTGGACGGATATGTGGACATTTATCTTCCGGATTACAAATATGCGGAGAGCGAATTGGCGGTGAAATTTTCACATGCAAATGATTATCCTGAAAGGGCTATGGAAGCAGTTAATGAGATGGTACGCCAGACAGGAATGCCACAGTTTGATGCAGAGGGATATATGAAACGTGGGACTATTGTGAGACATCTTATATTGCCGGGGCATACAAGAAATTCAAAGAAGGTTCTGAAACTTTTATATAAGACTTTTGGAAAGCAGATTTATATCAGTATCATGAATCAGTACACACCGGTTTTTGAGCAGAAAGAATATACAGAACTGAATCGTTGCGTAACCAGAAGAGAATATGAAAAAGTTCTGGACTATGCATTTGAGCTTGGGATTGAAAATGGATTTTTTCAGGATGGTGAAACTGCCAGAGAGAGTTTTATTCCTGCGTTTGATTATGAAGGTGTGAGAAAAATGCCGTAAAATAAAAAACTCCCATAAATGGAAGGAGGCCGGTACTTTCGTACCGGCGCGTATGAAAAAGAAAAATATTTATAAGAAAGATTCATCATCTTTCTAAAATTCATTATATCCAATAAATATGAATAAAATATGAATACGGTGTAAAAAAATAAAATTTGTTTTACCAAAATATTTTTAGAATTTCTTCCATGTATCCCTTACAAACAATATCAGTAACGGGAAAATCTCAAGACGTCCTGCTAGCATATCAAAAGTAAGGATAAGCTTTGAAAACCATGAGAACATGCCGAAGTTTCCGGTAGGTCCTACCAGTTCCAGACCAGGTCCGATATTATTAAAGGTTGCCGCAACCGCCGTAAAATTCGTGATCAGATCGAAATCGTCAAAGGCAATCAGGAATATGGAGGATGCAAAAATCAGCACATATACAATGAAGAAAATATTTGTGGAACGAACAACTTCATGTGGGATGGCCTTGCCGTCCATTTTTATTTTCTTTATTGCATTTGGATGCAGAAAAATATGAAGTTCCTTGCGGACTGTTTTGCAGAGAATCAGGATTCTGGATACTTTAATGCCGCCACCTGTACTTCCGGCACATGCACCGATAAACATCAGAAGTAGCAGAATGGTTCGTGAGATTTCCGGCCAGGTATTAAAATCTGTTGTTGCATATCCGGTTGTTGTGATAATGGAACCAACCTGGAAAGCCGCCTGCTGAAAAGCTTTGGCTGCATTTCCGAAAATATGGTAAATATTGCAGGTGATGATAAGAATTGCAATACCGATGATTCCGAAATAATACCGTACTTCTTCCATCTTAAAAGCCTGAGCAAATTTTTTTGTGATAATGAAAAAGTAAGCATTAAAGTTAACGCCAAATAAAATCATAAATACAGTAATGACCACCTGCAGATATGTACTGTAACTGGCCATGCTGTCATTTTTAATACCAAATCCTCCGGTACCTGCAGTACCGAAAGCTGTACATATGGAGTCAAACAGCGGCATACCACCGACCAGAAGAAGCAGGATCTGGATCACTGTCATTACGAAATAAATAGAATACAGAATTTTGGCAGTTGACTGTACTTTTGGCGCAAGCTTGCTTACAGATGGTCCGGGACTCTCCGCTTTCATAAGATTCATGTGATAACCGCCGGTAAGTGGCAGAAGGGAGAGGATGAAAACCAGAACTCCCATTCCGCCGATCCAGTGCGTGAAGCTTCTCCACATCAGCATACAATGAGGAAGCGCCTCCACATCGCTGAGAATACTGGCTCCTGTTGTAGTAAAACCTGAAACTGTTTCAAATAATGCATCTACAGGATTTGGAATGCTTCGGCTGATCACAAAGGGGATTGCTCCTATGATACTCAGAACGATCCAGCTTAATGCTACAGTCACGAAACCTTCTTTTGTGTAGAAAGCCTTTCTTGTCGGCTTTTTCCTGGTGAGAGGAAGCCCGATGACCAGGCATAAAGCAATCGTGATCAGAAAAGCTACACCGGAAGTTTCCTGATAGATCAGTGCCGTAATTGCGGGCAGAGTCATAAATACAGCTTCAATTTCCAGAATCATTCCGATGATATAGATAATAATGGAATAGTTCATAATTCGGCTCCTTTATTTTTCCAGAATATCTGTGATATCGCGAAGGCCCTTCTGAGAAGTTACTATGATAACGGTATCTCCAACCTGAATGGTATCCTGGCCTCTGGGAATCCTGACCTGACCATTTCGGTTCAGGTAACCTACAAGAAGGTTTTTCTTCAGGTTCAGTTCAGATAATGGAATGCCTGTTACCGGTGAATTTTCGCGGATGGCAAATTCCAGAGCTTCTGCCTGATTATCCAGGATATGATAAAGGGTTTCAATATTGCTGCCGATGCTGTTCTGCATGGCACGTACATACTGCAGGATATAGTCGGCTGTGATATATTTCGGATAAATGACGCTTCCGATATCAAGGTTATCAATGACATCATCAAAGGCAAGGCGGTTTACCTTGGCAACCAGTTTGGCATTGGAAACTGTTTTGGCAAAGAGTGAAAGGAAAACATTTTCCTCATCCATGTTTGTGAGTGATACAAAAGCCTCTGTGCGTGAGAGTCCCTCTTCCATAAGGAGAGAACGATTGGTTCCGTCTCCGTTAATGATAGTTGCCTCCGGAAGCAGATCACTTAAGGTTTCACAGCGGGACTCATTCTGTTCGATGATCTTAACGGAGATGTTCATATCAAGCAGGGCTTTTGTAAGGTAATAGGAAATGGTTCCTCCGCCGACAATAATGGCGTTTTTTACCTGATTGGTTTTCAGGCCGATCTTTTTGAAAAAGGCTGCTGCATTCACCGGGGAAGCAAGAATGGAAACCATATCTCCGTCGTGGATCACCTGATTACCGCCGGGAATAGATACAAGATCCCGACTTTCTACTGCGCAGAACAAGACGTCGCATTTCAGGGCTTCCGTAATGCGTGAGATTGTCATGCCATCCAGATTAAATTCAGGAAGCACTTTAAATTTCAGCATTTCCACACGACCACGTGCGAAAGTATCGATCTTGATAGCTGAAGGAAAGCGTAAGAGACGGGAAATTTCCTGTGCAGCTGCAAGCTCCGGGTTAATGATCATAGTAACACCCAGACGCTTCTTGATGAAGCTGATCTCTTTGGCATAGATAGGATTGCGGACACGGGCAATCGTCTGGCAATGGCCGGTTTTCTGTGCAATCAGGCAGCAGAGGAGATTCATTTCATCAGAGCCGGTTACGGCAATCAGGATATCTGCATTCTCAATACCTGCTTCCACCAGCGTGTTGATACTTGCACCGTTTCCCACGATACCCATGGCATCAATGTCATCCTGAAGGGAAGTGATCACATTAGAAGAAACGTCTATAAGAGTAATGTCGGATTCTTCTTCCTGAAGCTGTTCTGCCAGGGTACGTCCAACTTTACCGCACCCAACAATAATTATCTGCATAATTCCTCCAATAAGGGGGCTGTCACATAATATCTATGTGAGACAGCCCCTTTTATATCATATTTTTGTTTGTAATTGCTCAATATTTTTGGCAATTACTTTTGTGGCTATTAAGCTAAGAATACTATAGCACCACCAGATATATTTGTAAAGCAAATATGAAATTTCTGTGATTTTTAAGATGGAGCGTATTACTGTTCACTCCGTTCTCAGTAACACGCTTCGCGATGCTAATTGCATAAATTCGCGCAGTATGTCGCAGGTTTTGGCTGCGTACGTTATTTACTGCTGTTGCATGATGCAGTGCAGGGATTATCAAATCCCGGGGTAAAAGCATAGAAGTTTTTGGCATCAAGTTCTTCCTGAATGGACTGAAGAGCTTCCCCAAATCTCTGGAAATGAACAACTTCTCTGGCACGCAGGAATTTGATGGGATCCGCAATCTCAGGTATATTGCGGACTACTCTGAGAATATTGTCATAGGTAGAACGGGCTTTTTGCTCTGCAGCAAGATCCTCGAACAGATCAGTGATCGGATCACCTTTACTCTGAAATTCACATGCATTAAATGGTACGCCACCTGCTGCCTGTGGCCAGACTCCCACTGTGTGATCGATATAATACGGTCCGAATCCGGATTTCTCAATTTCCTCCATGGAAAGGTCCCGGGTAAGCTGATGTACAATAGTGGATACCATTTCCAGATGACTGAGTTCGTTTGTACATAGATGTTATCATTAATTAATTTGATTGAATTCTGGGGAAAATATCCAAAACAAAGGTGGCTTCATTCCCCTTGCGGAAAGCATTTTTGGTATCCTTCGTATAATTAACCCTCTCGATCAACTCTTTCAACATCTTGTTCTTTGTGGCAGTGTCTAAACTCCAGTAGATTTCAAGCAGGTTTTCACATCTTGGAATGAAAGAGGACTGCTGATCAATAAGCTCTTTGTCATGCCTGATTTCTTCTTTTAGACATTCTATAGAATCCTGACAGGAATTAATGGAGGATGCGATTGAGTTAGATCGCTCCAGAAAAACCTCAGTCGTATAGATTCCCTGTTCGAGCAGATCATACTGCTTCATCTTCTGTACATTCAATTTCTCCAGTTCATGCTCTTTTTCTGCAATTAATTTCTCTTTAGATTTAACAGCGTTGTTAATGTCCGGACCGGGAACAGCATCATTCAGCCGGTATTCGTCAACGAGATCCTGAATGCCATTTAACACAGCTCTTTCCACAAGCGACAATTTGCTGCTTACAGTAGGGCAGGAGGTATAAGAACACATAAGTGTGTCATCCTGACCGCGTTTCTGATAAGGCCGCCGAACCATGGCGCGACCACATTTGCTGCAGTACACAATTCCGGCAAGAGGATTTTTTATCGTGTTCTTGATACTGATCGGACGCGGAGGGTTCTTCTTCCGGATCTGCTGTACGGAATCATACATTTCTTTGGATACGATTGCCGGATGCCGGCCGGGAAATAAGAGTATATCATCCTCTTTAGATCGTGGACGCGACTGCGTGACCACACCATTCTGAATAGCCCTGACAGTTTTTCGACCATTCCAACGGATCATTCCGGCGTATACAGGATTTGCAAGAACATCCTGGACACTGATCGGAACCCAGTCTTTTCCGGAAGGAGATTTGATCCCCATATCGTTGAGTTTTCGGACAATCTTTGAAACACCGATTCGGTCACCGGATGATCCGGAGTACAAAGAATAGATCATTTTAATAACTTCAGCCTGATCGGGCACAGGCTGAAGTGTAAAACCTTTTTCGCCATGCAGTTTAACACGCTCGTATCCGTAAGGCGGTTTGGACCCGCAATACTTGCCTTCTTTTACAGACGCAATTCTTCCAGCATTCAGACGGCGTTTGATAGTCTTATATTCACGACGACTCATAAAGAGGCCAAATTCAAAGTATTCCTCGTCAAATTCGTTATCAGGATCATAAGTTTTTGTTGGAGTAATAATCTTTGTATCAGAAAATTGGAAGGCTCTGGATACAACACCCTGATCAATTGTGTCGCCTCTGGCCAGACGTTCTACCTCTACAACCAGGACACCATCCCACGACCCAGCTTCGACTTCTCGAAGGAGCTGCTGCATAACCGGTCGGGCAGAGATAGTTTCTCCGGAAACAATTTCACGGTAGATTGCCCCTACACTATAATTGCGACTCTTTGCCAGATCTAGGAGAATCCGCTCGTGTCTGGCCAGAGTTTCACCTTCACCTCTAAGCTCAGCTTCCTGATCAGCACGAGACTTTCTTAAATAGATACATACATTTTCATTCATAGGTAAACCTCCGTTATATTTTATGAAAAATGGGTATAAAAAATACACCTATACAGGTGTGAAGAAACATGCTATAATTCTAACTGTCCAGGAAAGAATTGAGCATTCACAACTGCAAAGATTCTTAAAGCCGTCTCTGTTAAGCAGGGGCGGTTTTTATTAATTTTCAGAAATTATATCATAAAAAACATTTTCTGGAATAATTTCAATATCGTAGCCATCAAGCTTTAATTTTTCAGCTTTCTTTTGCTTTGAACTTTTTCCATCTTTAATTGATTTGCAATAATCATTATTGCCTAAAATCAAATAATTGGTTTTCTTAGTTACATTATCAGCATTTTTACCTCCGAGATCAGCAACAATTTGCATTGCTTCTTTACGTACCATTTTTTCAAGTGTTCCGGTAAATACGCATACTTTTCCGTATAATAAATTAGATGTATCAAATTCGGTTTTAGAAGTGCTAATATCGTTGGCTTTAACGCCATGCCTGGAACGTTCGAACGCATCGTTAAATGCATCTATGGATTTAAAGTTCTCTAAAATCTCGTTGATAAGGCACACATAGCATTTTGAAGTAATTTCTACATCTGCTAATGCTCTATGAGCATTTTGATAATCAAGATTATAGTATTGAACTAAATCTGACAATTTATGGTGAGAAAAATCTTTATGAATACGTCTGGAAAGCTTCATAGTATCAATAAAATCGTTAGATAAGTGTTCGTGAATAACACGCTCACAATTATCATATAAAAAATTGATATCGAAATTTACATTATGTCCTATCAAAATAGAATCTCCAATAAAAGAGTAAAATCTTGATAATACTGAAGCTGTGGAATCTGCCGTAGACAACATTTCATCGGTTATACCGGTAAGATCGACAATAAAATCATCTAAGAAAGGTTCAGCGTCTTCAAAATCATCTGGCTTTACGAAAGAAGAAAAAGTATCAACAAGATTGCCTTTATGAAATTTTTCGGCGGCAATTTCGATAATACTGTCCCAATCTGGTGAAAGACCAGTTGTTTCGATATCAATTACGCAATAATCATCAGGAAAAGAAACAATACTTTTTCCTTTATAATGTCTGTCATGGCTAAAATTTATTTTTTCGCCGGTCAATATGTCAATTCCAATTGTCATATGTAGCTCCTTTATGAAGTGATTATTTAAAATCTTTAAAAGCTTTTACTAAATCGTCAGATGCTTCACCCATTAAAACATATTTTCCATTAATAGCCAGAGCACCAACTGTATAGCCATCTACACCTTTCAGAGGAATAGAATTTCCGGAAGAAAGTTCCTGATATTCTTCTGAAGAGGTATCATATTCATAAATCTCAGTATCACCATATTTAAAACCTGATAACGCTCCAACCATATCAGCAGCCATTTCTATACGATCACCGGAAAGAAGATTCTTATCAAGTAAATAATCTTCCATACTATTGTCTTGCTGATCCTGAGAACGATATTTATCTAATTCAGCGTTCAGGTCGTCAATAGTTTTCTGCATTTCATCAACCTGTTTCTGCAATTCTACAATTTTGTCATCTTTTTCATCAGCAAATACAACTGAAGTAGAGGACAAAGCAAGTGTGGATGCTAATAATAAAGCTATAAATTTTTTTTTCATAAGAAAACCTCCGGATTTCTATGGAATAAATTTCCAGTATAATAAAAATGCTTTGCCGAAAACTAAGACTGTGAAAATATTATTAAGCGAAATTATGTACAGCAAAAACATTTCAGTTCGGCAGCTCTCTGCCAGATCGGGAATATCCAAGTCCACAATAGACAATATTATGAACGAGGTATATTCGCCAACAATGGAGAACATGGAGCTACTTGCAAAAGCACTAAAAGTGCGGATTACCGACTTGTTCGAGTCGGATTACAAGTAAAAACAAAAAAGTGTCCAGAATTCTGGACGATTCCCTCTAAATGCATGATTTTTTTGGAAAAAATGTCATAATATACACAAGGAGGGATGATTATGAAAATACTACAAAGCACCTCTTGAAATCGAAAGAATCTTGTTGTATATTAAATACAAACAAATGTTCGATACAGGAGGTACATACTCATGGAAAACGAAAAATACATTACACTTATTATTAAATTAACCTATTGTGCTACTTCAAATAGATTATGTGAAAACCTGTAAAACCGC